>TARA_R110002096_G_scaffold4493_4_pt1 | contig 11452 bp, 8 predicted proteins | sample TARA_R110002096 | Tara Oceans TARA_R110002096 (sample SAMEA4397295) | marine metagenome | biome: Polar Biome; feature: [DCM] deep chlorophyll maximum layer (ENVO:01000326); material: water (ENVO:00002006), including particulate matter (ENVO:01000060) such as... | depth 35 m | reverse complement strand
ACATCACTCCCGCGATCACGCTCGCGGTCTTGTTCGGTCTCTGCCAACGGTTCGAAACCCCGGCGATGCGGACGTTGAGCTGGGTGTTGGCACGAACCGAAGCCGTCCCGCCATTGCCGCCGCCCAATCCACCGAGCCCGGTCATCCCGTTGAGGTGATTGGAAACGCCATTGGTGAATCCAGTGAAACTGCCGCGACCGCCCTGGTTCACGCTATTACTCACCGCCTGGCCGGTCGTCTCCGCCGAAAGTTGCGCTCCGACGTCGATGATCATGACCGGCTCGGGATCGGGCTCTGGAACAGTCGGGAGGATCACGATCGTCGGCGAACCCCGCCGGTTTACCGTGAGGAGAACTTCGCTCCCACCGTCTCCCGACACCGGGGCGGGGACCTCCTGGATTACCAGAGTCCAGGAGTCGCCAAATATTCGACTGATTCGAGAGTAACTACCGAGATTCAACGCGTTAAACCCGGAAGGATTTGGAAACGTGAACGTGGAGGATTGGGATGCAATCGAGTAGGTCCGAGGATCCTCTCCCGTCTCCAGGGTTGCCGTTCCCAGGCCGAACCCAAAATCATCGCCAACATTATCGTCCAAGAACAGATTGGATATGACACCGGCGACAGCCACCCCATTCAAAGTCACGTCGAAGGGCGAATCCAAATCGATGAACTGAAAATCAATTTCATCATTCGTAAAGTCGATACTGTCACGGGGAACCCCAAAAAAGATCGCACTATCGCTAATCCCTTGTCGGATCCGGAAGACACCCTCGAAATCAAGACTGGTTGTATTGCTCCTTCCAGAATCAGAGATACCCGCCCCGTTCTCACCGTTCACGGAGACCGTCCCAGTGGCCGGATCAGAAGGATCACCGGTGATCGTGATCGTCGTATCGCCGGTGGCGGGTCCCATCAACAGGCCGGAAAGAGCCAGGAGATAAAGGTGGGAAAAACGGATTGATTTGAGATTCATGTAGTTGTGCGATCAGTTCAAAAAACGGCGAATGCCCACGCGAAGCATCATCGTAGATCTATCTCGGCGGACTCTTTCGAGCCGCCTCGTGCCTAACGCGAAGTGACAAGTTCCACTAAGCGTCCCAGACCTCGCTTCGAGATGCCGCCAGTGAAAAGTTGGTAGCTGCGGAGAATTTCACGGTCGTATCCCAAAGCCGACGAACACCGCCACGATAGGAGAATTGTGAGGGATTCGATGCGAGGCGAGACACGTTGAGAGGGGTGAAAATCGGATTCAGAGGCATTGGCGTTGCTCGGAAATTAAGCGGAATCGGTTTGGGTATGGATCTGAAACTCAACGCGGAGCATTGGCGTGAAACCAGCTTCAACGCCGCCATTTTAGAGTAACGTTAGGGCACCTAGCTGCCTTGTCAGGATTGATCAATCATTTTTGAGAACTATTCGCATTTCCGAAAAGCCCCGCTCACTCCCCTTTTGAGGCAAGGGAACGAGCCGCTCGATGTTCGAGTCCCGAAACGCGCGTTACTCCCCACTGATTCCTCACCTGCCATAACTCAATCAGCCCAATATCGAACTCCGTGACGGGCTCTTCCGAGCCAATCGCGATTGGAGAACCAGATCGCCGAGCGCAGCGAAGACCAACCGCTTTCGCGGCCTCCATCCTGGCGCGTCAGCCGCGTCTATCCGCAAACACCGCCTGATGCAGGGTCGCTTCCCGGGAGAGCAATTCAGGCAATAATGAAGCGACCATGCTCGGACTGAAGTCCCCTTGATTGACGACTCGCAGTTCGCGCCCGTCTGAGACAACCTCCTTCCACTCTTTAAAAATTTGCTCAAGCAGGTTCGTTCCCCGAATGAGTTCCGCCTCGATCTCTCCGGCAGGAAGGCCATCAATACGACTCTGGCCATTGAGACGCGTCCGAAGCCGCCGAATGTTCTCCTCACGCTCAGCGACGACGAAAATCACGACGGATGGGAGCCAAGGGCGGACCAACTCCAGGAATCGGCGCTCGTCCTGACAATTGCGCCCGCGCAACAACACGGACCAAATGGCCTGGAGCACCCCTTGGTCGATTACCGAAACGCCTTGAGTTCTGTCTACCGCCTGCAGTTCAGACAACAGGTTGACCGCCTTGAACACCGCTTCGAGGGAAGATTTCTGGGCGCTGCGGCCAACGCAATGAAGAATCCTGCCAGTCACCAGCGGATGGCGCAGCAAGAACAGGGTGGCACGATGCAACTTGGCAGCCAAATGGGCAACGCGGCGCTGATCCTCTGCTGCGGGTGCAACGTGAATAGCCTCAGCTCCCCCAGGTGGTTCGCAAACTTCAAAGAGGCGCCTGCAGATGTAGGATTTCCCGACACCTGGTAAGCCAATGAATTCGATGGTCATAGTTGATTGAGCACTTCTGTGATGGCGCCCAGTGGCATGTTTGGATCCTGCACCACGCGATCTTTTGCGTCAGATCGCAGGGGATGAACAACGTCGATTCGGCGTCGCAACGCGTCTTCGCCCCCTTCCGGCAGACGCGGGAGAAAACCGGGACCATCTCCGGCACCGAAGTAAATGAGGCAGGGACGTCCCGTCTTCATCATCTGCTTAGACGTTATTATTGTAACAAAATCGTCACAATTGTAAGAACCCCCCAGCCTGACGCAAGCACTCTCTTCGGCGATATCACAAAAACATGCAAAATCCGTAGAAGCACCAACGCTCCACTGGTCGTTGATTGCGATTTCGCCGCTCCAGAGAAACTTTGGCGGATTTTGGTTAGCTCAACTTCGCGGCCCGTAGAAGGGGCCGGTTGACCGCATTACGAAGCAGACGCCACGGTCCTACGAGCTGAGTTACTCGGCCCTACCGCGAAGGGCTCGGGAGACGAGGCGACCAAGGGGCATTGAAACTTCTGAGTTTCGAACGCGGCTGGAATCCGTCGCACGACTCGCGTTTACTCGAACTGTTGCCGGAACTGCTCCAGCGTTTCGCGGAGTTCGGCGACTTCGGTCCGCAGAGCCGCGACTTCGTCTTCCAGCTTTTTGCGCCAGGAGGCTTCTTCTTCCAAGACGATTTGTTCGGTAGAGACGGACCCGCCACCGGCAGAAACCGCGATCGGTTGATTCTCCGGCTCACCGCACAGCAAATGCGCGTAAGTGGTGACGCGACGGCCATGACCGGGCGGAAGTTTCCGCACAAGCGCTCCGGGCGGATAGTCGATCAGGGTTTCGAGCGTATGCTCGACGGCGGCGACGGAGCTGAAGTTGTGGATGCGCTCGGTGCGTTGATTCAGCTCGCCGGCGGTTTGGATCCCTCGAAGCATCAAGACGCAGAGCAGGGCAATTTGCCCTTCGTCCAGGTTGTAGTTATTTTCGAAGGTATGCTTGTATTTGGGGACGCGTGAGCCGGAGAGGCGCACCATGGCGGCGAGATGCTTGTCCCGCAGCGTCATAAGGGCGTTTTCGATGACGCACTCATCAAATTCCGTGACGGGCTCGCGGCTCGACTTCTGATTGCAGGCACTTTGCAGGCCATTCAGCGTCATGGGATAGTGATCCGGAGTCGTCTTTTCCTTCTCAAGGAGACAGCCCAGAACCCGGGATTCGGTGAACGTGATTTCGGCTTCGGGAGCCTCTTCTTCTTCAATGATCATGACTACGCAATGGATTACGAACGGTTCAGATTGCGGCGACACAGGCCCGCATTTTTTCTAGGCCGGTCTTGGCGACCTCATCAACCGGTTTTGCCCAGTAGCTCTTGTTGAACAGTTCCAGTGAAAGGGCCGGGCTGGCGCCTATGTTGACAAATGTCCGCAACAGGTCAACCACCGGAGCAATGCCGTCGCCGGGATAAACCCGATCCGCGTCCTTGATGGTTTCCCATGGCGGATCAGCTGGATAGTCGTTCATGTGGAAGGCTTGGAGCGCATTGGGCCCAAGGAGCTTGAAGGATTCAAAGCTACAACCGCCTTTGTAGGTATGATAAACGTCGCCGAGGAAACAGGCATTGGGGTGACCGGACCGCAGGGCGACATAAATCGCTTTCTCGACCGTTCCAATCGCAGGATGCCCCCCCCACATCTCCACCTGGGGAACCACTCCCATCTGCTTACCCAGCTCCAGAAGCTGGAAGTAGCGTTCGGCGGCCTTATCGAGATCGACGGCTTCCCGTGTTCCAGCCGGCGGCGCCGCGATCCGTTTCCCTCCAAGCTGGGCAATGGTGTCCATATCACGCTTGGCTTCTTCGAAACCGGCAGCGCGCTTTTCCTCATCATCAACAATCCAGGAAGCAAAACCAATCGCGCTTTCGACGGTGAGACCGTGATCGTCGAGGCGTTTCTTCAGGTCGGCCAGCGTTCCGCCAGCTTCGACGTAGGCATTGATTTTGCGAAACCAGGGTTCGATGGCGTCGTATCCGGCCTTGCCCGCAACCTCAATCTCCTGCGCAGCGTCGAGTTCATGGCCGCGGATGGTCGACATGTTGAGACAGTATTTGAACGCAGGGGTTTCCTGCGCAGCCTGGGACAATTGGGCTGAGGCTCCCAGTATTCCGCCGGCAGCAAGAGCGGAAGTTCCAAGGAGTTCGCGGCGGGAAAGTCGAGAGATGGGGTTCATCGTTGAGAGTTAGAGCAGGATTCCGGGATTTGCAATCTCCTCAGCGCAATGTCAGGTGAGTTCATGCAAACCCCGCTCGTTGCCCTCGCTTTCTCGATTCTTTTTTCCCTTGTGGTGCAAGGCGCCGATCGCCCCAATATTTTGTGGCTTTCAGCCGAAGACATCAGTCCCCATCTGGGATGTTACGGCGATCCTCACGCCATCACGCCAAATCTTGATGCGCTGGCGGCGGAAGGCACACGGTTTACCCATGCTTTTACCGCAGCGGGAGTCTGCGCCCCGTGCCGTTCGACGATCATCACCGGAATGTATCAGACAGCGATCGGCACCCATCACATGCGGTGCAACGCCACCCTTCCGGATTTTGTAAAACCGTTTCCCATCTATCTTCGCGAAGCCGGCTACTACTGCACCAACAATAGCAAAACCGACTATCAGTTTGGCAAACCCGGAACCAACGAAATTTGGGATAGCAATGGCTCCAAAGCTCATTGGAAGAATCGCAACGAAGACCAGCCTTTCTTTGCCGTATTCAACTTTACGGGATGCCACGAAAGCGGCATTGCCAGCAAATCCAAGTATCAAAGCGTAACCAAGGATCTTTTGCCGGACCAACGCCAGGATCCCGCAGCCTTGACCACTCTTCCTCCCTACTATCCAGACACCCCTACGGTTCGTGAAGATTGGAAACGGAATTATGAACTCATCACCGCAATGGACGCCTGGGCTGGCGATCACCTAAAGACGTTGAAAGAGGCTGGGTTGCTGGAGAATACGATCGTTTTCTTCTGGTCCGATCACGGAATCGGCATGCCCCGCGCCAAACGATGGCTTTATGATTCCGGGACGCGAATTCCACTGATCGTTCGCATTCCGAACCAGTCCCCCGGCGTTGACGCACAGCTCGTCAGCTCCGTCGATTTTGGCCCGACCGTGATGAACTTGGCCGGGATCTCGATTCCAGAACACATGCAGGGACGAGCATTTCTCGGTGAAAACCTCACGGAGAAACCAAACTACGTCTTCGGGGCTCGGGATCGGATGGACGAACGTTATGACATCATTCGCGCGGTTCGAGGACCACGGTTTCGCTATATTCGCAACTTCGAATCGTTGAAGCCGTATTATCAATATATGAATACTCCGGAGAAAGGGGCAACCATGCGGGAGATCCGGAAGATGGAACAAAACAATGGTCTCACAGAGGCAGGGAAACTCTTTTCGGCCGAAACGAAACCCGCCGAAGAATTCTACGACCTCGAGGCAGATCCTCACGAAATCCACAACCTTGCCAACGATCCGCAATACGAGAAGCAGATTGCGGAGATGCGTTCCGCGTTGCGGCAATGGCAGAACGAAACCGGAGACCTCGGATTGCTTCCCGAAAGTGAGATCGCGATTCGCGAGAAAGCGGCGGGATCGCGCTACGAGATTCTGCATCGCGATGGAGGAATCGGATTTCTCGCTGAACTCACGGAGATCGCCACTCTTGCGGCGAGCAAGGATACCGAACCGTCCAAATTTCAGGAGGCATTGAATCATGAGGACGCTGCGATTCGATACTGGGCCGCCACCGGAATCGGCAACACTCCGCCTGAACCGACACCGGCCTTGATTCAACAACTGAAGCACGCATTGCAGGACTCCGCACCGAGTGTGAGAATCGCGGCGGCACGCGCATTGAGCCGGATGGGACTTGAGGAACTCGGCGTTCCGGCGTTGGCCGGGGAATTGAGCGGCGATCAGGAATGGGCTCGACTTCAAGCCGCGATCGCCCTGGACGAACTCGACGAAGCAGCGAAACCGGCACTTCCGGAATTGCAGGCTGCGCTCAAGGATCAACCCAACAAATACATCATCCGAGTCGCGAACAAAGCCGTGAATGACTTGCTGGGAACCTCCAACACCGTTCCCTGAAGCGAAACCCCAACCAGCATTCCCCGTTTGCGATTCGTCACAGTCTGCGTAACAGATCGACCATGGCCCTAACATTTCCCAAAACCGACTTCTCAGCACAAATCGCAAAGGAGCTGAATCTCCGCCCCGGGCAGGTTCAAACCACCATCAAACTGCTCTCGGAAGGAGCGACGGTTCCGTTTCTGGCTCGTTACCGCAAGGAAGCGACAGGCTCCCTGGATGAAGTGGTGATCGCCCAGATCAGGGACCGACTCCTGCAACTCGGCGAATTGGAGTCTCGCCGTGAGTCGATTCTCAAATCCCTGAAGGAACGCAACCTCCTTACCGAAGAGTTGGGCAAAAGCCTGAACGCGGCCGATACCCTTCATGCGTTGGAAGACATCTACGCGCCGTTTCGCCCCAAACGCCGGACCCGAGCCACCATCGCCAAAGAACGAGGCTTGGAGCCGCTCGCCGAATTCCTGCTCAATCAGCAGGGCACAGGCGGCAAACCCAAGACGGAAGCGGCCAACTATATTAATGCTGAATTGGAAGTGCCCGACGTTGAGGCGGCCCTGGCTGGAGCGCGGGACATCATTGCAGAACGAGTCAGTGACGAAACCAGCGTGCGCAGTGAAGTCCGTCGAATCTTTGAGAAGGAAGGAACGATTCTATCCAAGGTCATCAAGAAAAAGGAGACTGAAGCGGATGCCGCGAAATTCCGCGATTACTTTGATTGGAGTGAAAAGCTGGAGTCCATCCCTTCCCATCGGTTGCTCGCGATTCGCCGTGGAGAGAAGGAAGGCTTTTTGCGGGTCCAGATCGAGATCCCACAGGAACGCGGATTCCGGTCCGCCGAACGCCATTTCGTCACCGCGAACGACTCTTGTGGCCATCAAGTTGCGTTGGCCGCGGAAGATGGTTGCAAGCGCCTCCTCTTCCCCTCGATGGAGACAGAGATGCGGGTCATTAGCCGTAAGAAAGCCGACGAAGAAGCCGTTCGCGTCTTTGCTGACAACTTGAGGGAGTTGCTCCTCGCCTCCCCTCTCGGGCAAAAACGGGTCCTCGCTTTGGACCCGGGCTTCAGAACCGGTTGCAAGACGGTTTGTCTGGATGCGCAGGGACAGCTGCTTACCCACGACGTCATCCACATAATTGGATCTCCCGAGAAGCTTGCCGAATCGGCCGCAAAACTGAAGAACCTGATCCAACAATATAAGATCGAAGCTATTGCAATAGGCAACGGCACGGCCAGCCGGGAAACGGAATCCTTTGTCAAGAAACTGGGACTTCCGAGTTCGCTCGCGATCGTCATGGTCAACGAAAGCGGCGCGTCGATCTACTCGGCAAGCGAAGTGGCCCGTCGCGAATTTCCGGACCACGACGTCACGGTTCGGGGAGCGGCCTCGATTGGCCGTCGCCTGATGGATCCCCTCGCTGAGTTGGTGAAGCTGGATCCGAAATCGATTGGCGTTGGTCAGTATCAACATGATGTCGATCAAAACCTCCTGAAATCAGGCCTGGACGACTGCGTCATGAGCTGCGTCAACGCCGTGGGTGTGGAGGTCAATACGGCAAGTCCTGAACTTCTTTCCTATGTGTCCGGTCTCAGTTCGGCGATTGCCGACAACATTGTGGCCTATCGCAACGAGAACGGACCGTTCCAGAAACGAAGCCAGTTGAAGAAGGTTCCTCGGTTTGGCGAGAAAGCTTTTGAGCAGGCAGCGGGTTTCCTCCGAATTCGGGACGCCAAGAATCCCCTCGACGCCAGCGCCGTTCATCCGGAGCGCTACAAATTGGTCGAAACCATGGCCAAAGACGCGGGCTGCAAGATCGAGGACCTGCTCAAAGCGGAAGAACTGCGGAAACAGATCCAGCTTGAGAAATATGTGGGCGAGGACGTGGGTCTCCCCACGTTGCGCGACATCTTCAGCGAGCTTGCCAAACCCGGGCGCGATCCGAGGAAAGCCTTCGAGGTGTTTTCTTTTGCCGAGGGGGTCGAGAAACCTGAAGACCTGCGCGAAGGAATGCGGCTTCCCGGAATCGTCACCAACGTCACCAAATTTGGCGCATTTGTAGATATAGGCGTGCACCAGGATGGGTTGGTTCACATCAGCCAATTGGCGGATAAGTTTGTCGAAGACCCAGCCGACGTGGTGAAGGTGAATCAAAAAGTGCAAGTCACGGTTTTGGAAGTCGATCTCGACCGGAAGCGGATTTCGCTAACGATGAAAAGCGAGAGACCCAACGAACAACGCTCGTCACAGGAAAGAAAGCAACCTCGTCGAAATGATCGCTCCAAGCAGAACCAGAATCGCAACAATGGTGGTAACGCCTTTGGCGGCGATTGGTTTGACGCGGCAATCAAGAAGTAATCCACTTGGAGAGAGCCCATGAGCGAAGATGAGCCGGTCGAAGTTCCCATCACGTCCGAAATTGATCTCCACACCTTTCGCCCCAATGAAATTGGAGATTTGCTTCCCGAATACTTTCGAGAGTGTCGGCAGAGAGGATTGCTCCGCGTCCGCGTGATTCATGGAAAAGGAACGGGAACGCTTCGCGAAGGCGTTCATCGATTGCTTGAGCGTCTACCCGAGGTCATCAGCTTCCAACAGGGCGACGAAACCAGCGGAAGTTGGGGAGCAACCTGGGTTTCGCTGATTCCTTGGGAAGGCGAAACTGAGGATTCCTAGGGGACGTTTGAAAATGAGGTCGAGACGCGCTGCGAGTGATTTTGTCGACTGGGAATGATGGCTCGGGGCGGCGATGAGCTTTCTCACAAAGCCCCGAACAGCATTTCCAGCCGGGAAAAGCGCCGCATATCAAGATCATGCGAAGCCAATCTTCAAAAAGGAGGAACAACTTGCGCGTCCGTCATCATTTTCAAACGCTCCCTAACTCTTGCGCTAGAAGTTTCGATCGTGAAACTTCATCAGTTCCAGTCCCTGCGCCCCATACATCCCATTTGCGGTGTGGGCGACTCCAGGAACAATGAGCTTTTCGTAGGGAATCCCCAGCTCATCCATATAGCTCATGTATTTGAGATTGAACTCGTAATTGAAGCCTTTGGTGCCGACCCAGAAGAGAATTTTCAGGGGAACCTTGTTCTCCTTATCGGCATAGACCTTGGCCAGATCCCAGGCGTTGTAGCCAATGGGGAGAAACCGAATCGATTCGCTCTCTCTTCCCTCGTTCTCCTGAATTCGTTTTTCCGGCTCGTATCCAGATCCGCCAGGCGCGACGGAACTCCACAGTTCCGGATACTTGAACATGATGCGCGTCGTTCCACGACCGCCCTGAGAATATCCCTGCAAGGCACGTCCTTCGCGATTTCCCCGGGTTCGATAAGTTTGATCAATATGGGGAATCAGTTCCTTGACGAAGACATCCTCACCAAGGCCATTTTCCGTTTTCGGATAATTGTACCAGCTCATTGGCCCGCCATTCGGAAACACATATATTGTCGGCTGGATTTCCTCCTTCTGAACCGCGTCATGAACGAAACCCGCCAACTTGACGCTTTTCATCTCGGAACCCGGCCGTCCTCCATGGAGGTGATAGACAACCGGAAATCGCGTCTCCGGTTCCGCTTCGTAGGATGGTGGCAGGTAGATGAAATATCCCACCTCAATCCCCATCGAGGGACTTTTGAAGGCCGCGTGCCGAACTCCGGCAGGGAGCCATTTGGCGCGACTTTCAGGGAGTGGATTCACCCAACTGAACGGCGCAGGCACTTTCTTCTTTTTTTCCTGAGCCAAACTGACATTCAGACCAAGAATCAAAGCCAAACTGGCAAACACGACCGGACGAAGCAACTTCAGGGGCATGGCCTGAGCTTAGCAAGAAGGACTCGAGCGTCAAACCTCGGGAAAATGCGGAAATCACTCGATGCCGACGATTGTTCGCCATTTCCGTCAAACATGCTAAACCGTAGCACCTCGCTTTGCCTTCTGATTCGAAATCACCCAAGCCCAAATGGTCGGTCAGTGAATTGATCGATCTCGAGTATTTGTTGCGCCGTGACGAAGAGACCGGAGACGCAAGCAACGACGGCTTTTTTGCTGATGAAATCGAGCCCTGGATCGACCCGGGAAAGATTGATCGCCCTGACGCCAGAACCCTGCAGAAAGCACTCTGGCGGTGGCTGCAAACCAGGAAATCAGGCTTGGAAACCTCCAAACTGCCTGGCGCAGCGATTTCCGGAGCGTTCTGGACGGTTGGAACCGCGATCGTCTTGTTCATGGCGTTTTTGGGAGCCGGCACGGTTCTCGGAACGCTCGGCTACGAAGATTCCCGGACCTACAATGTGCTGTTGCTCTTTGGACTTACGGTCGGAATCCAATGGCTCTTTCTCACCCTTGGCCTGCTCGGATTGTTGGCCTGGCTGATCTGGCGAAACCACGCCTTTGTATCGTTCGCTCATCGGGGATTTCAAAGCATCGTCAACCACACTGCCGAGCGAACCATGAGCAAGGAAGCGGCGGTCTGGTGGCGAGAAAATGCAAAAACCCGGCGTTTATTCACCATGCCAACCATGCTTTTGACCCAGGCGGCGGGGATCGCGTTTAACGTGGGCGCGATCGCGGCCTTGGTCGGTAGTGTCCTTTTTGTTTCGGTGAGGTTCGGCTGGGAAACGACGGCGGAAAACACGATGAACCCGGCATTGTCGAGAGCGACGGAGGTTCTCGGAGTTCCGTGGAGTTGGTTCAAACCGGAATGGGTTCCCGATCAGGAAGAAATCGCCCAGTCTCGAATTCGGTGGCAGGGGAGTCCTCTCGACCCGATTGAATCGGCGATCCTTACAGCGGAAGAATCGGCTCGGGCATGGTTCCCGTTTCTGGTTTGCTCAATCGCGTTTTGGGGGCTCTTGCCCAGATTGCTGCTCTACACTGGGTTTGACCTCCGGCGGCGATCTGAATTGCGTGGGCTGGCGTTTTCCGAGCGGATTCATCGGGAATGGTGGCGAAAC
>TARA_R110002096_G_C14658316_1_pt1 | contig 11461 bp, 11 predicted proteins | sample TARA_R110002096 | Tara Oceans TARA_R110002096 (sample SAMEA4397295) | marine metagenome | biome: Polar Biome; feature: [DCM] deep chlorophyll maximum layer (ENVO:01000326); material: water (ENVO:00002006), including particulate matter (ENVO:01000060) such as... | depth 35 m | reverse complement strand
CCAGTGCAAGGAAGGCCTGATGCGTACCTTCGACCGGGGCTACAGTGAGATGACATTCAGCCGTGTGGCGGTCATGACAGACGCTCGCGAAGCGATCATTCACAAGGAATACCACCTGAGTTCTGCTGACCCCAACATTGTCGGCGCGGAAAAAGTGGTTCCTCTGGGTCGTACCAACTACGACGTGGCCGACCAGCTCGCAAATCTGGGTATGGAAGCGATTCACCCTCGTGCCGGCAAAGGCCTGCGTCAGTCGGAAATTCCGCTGCGGGTAATGAACACCTTTGAGCCGGAACATACCGGCACCCTGATCACTGGCGATTATGTGAGTGAAAAGCCACAGGTTGAGATTATTGCCGGTGCCAAGGGCGTGTTTGCCATTGAGGTATTTGATCAGGACATGCAGGGAGAGCCCGGATCGGACCGTCGCATCCTCGATATCCTGAGCCGTTTCAAAGTACGGTTTATGGCGAAGGATACCAACGCGAATACCATTACTCATTACGTGGACAGCACTCTTAAACATGTAAAGCGTGTGGTGAAGGCGCTGAAAGATGAGTTCCCCAACGGTGAGATCAGTACTCGTAAAGTGGCTGTGGTTTCAGCAATTGGCAGTGATATAAAGATGCCGGGCATTCTTGCGCGGTCGGTCAAAGTACTGGCTGATGAGGAAATCAGCGTGCTGGCCTTGCACCAGTGCATGCGCCAGGTTGATATCCAGTTTGTGGTCGATGAAGACAACTATGAAAAAACGATCATTGCGTTGCATGGCGTTCTTGTCGAGCCTCACAATCATGGCTACGCGATTGTTGCTGCCTGAGTGATTGAGTGATGTAGCCCCGGGTAGATTCGTGCGCCGACAGAGTTTTTCAGGCTTTAAGTCTTTCCCGGCTTTAAACGCCGTGGCTGGAATGCAGCAGGAAGAACCAGGCGCCGACAGCTAGCTGGCAGGTTACTACGACGAGCGTCAGGACCAACCTTAGTCGAAGATACCAGGCTGGCCAATACACCCGCATCCAGCGCGCATCGGTAACGTACAGGGCGAGGTACGCAAGAGTGTAGAGCGCTATCTGCGCCGGCGTACTCAGAAGCAGGCCGACGCCCGCGGCGACAAAGAACACTTGGCTTAGCAACATGGTTACCAGCGGCGATAGTGGGTAGCAGCGATTATCCAGCTGCATCGCTATGGGCCAGTAAACACCTGCCATGAAAGCCAGAATACCCGCACTGTAGAGGTAGAAATAGCCCAGCGTAGCGACGCTGTATTGCGGCATCGCAAAAAGAGCGACAACACAGGCAATGAAAGGTATTAACCCCGCCATCCCTACGAGAATGGCAAGTCTCGCTACTGAAATCACGTTTTCTGCGCCTGAGCCTGCTGGCTCTGAACCCGGATTCGCAAAGGTTCAATGGCTGCAGGCTCCATACCAATCATCTCGTGATAGGCAGAGGGGTGAACAACCTGGGTTTCCCTGATGGAAAAGGTGGCAAGAGTGTCCTGAAGCTGCCAGGCGCTGCGGAAAAGTCGGGTTACGCCCTTTTTGTCAGACAGTAGAAACTGATCATCGCCGAAGCTCAGCCTGGCCATATATTGCCGGCCTTCAATAGAGATGATTTCAAGCAGATCAATAACCTGCTTTGGCTGGGTTGCGAGTTGTTCCAGGGTAATTCTCACAGTGAAGCTCCGGGGTACCTGATTACCCAGAACTTACGTGCCGGCGGGTATTTAAGATCATTGGGCGAGCGAGCGGCACTGCGTGTGCTGCGGGCAATAAACCATGTGGTCGTTAACCATGCCGGTAGCCTGCATGAAGGCATAAACAATGGTTGGGCCGACAAATGTAAACCCAGCGCGCTTGAGCGCTCGGGACATGGCCTCGGATTGCGGCGTTGTAACGGGCACTTCATCAAAGCTGAGCCAGCTGTTCTGAATCGGGCTGTTTTCCACAAACGACCAGAGAAAGTGTGAAAACTCTGTGCCTTTTTCCTGCAGATTCAGAAAACCTCTGGCGTTTTTGATGATCGACTGTACTTTCAGCCTGTTGCGCACAATGCCCGGGTTCGTCAAAAGCTCGGCAACTTTGGTGTCGCTGTATTGAATGATTTTTTCCGGGCTGAAGTGATCATAAGCGGCTCGATAACTCTCCTGCTTGCGCAGAATGGTTATCCAGCTCAGGCCAGCCTGCTGGCCGTCCAGGCAAAGCTTTTCGAACAGGGCCAGGCTGTCGTATTCGGGGCGACCCCAGACGGTATCGTGGTAGTGCACATAGAGCGGATCGGTACCGCACCACGAGCAGCGCTCAGTGGTGGCCGGAGCTTTGGGGGGTTGGTTATCTTTGTGCGAAGCTGGCATATAAGGGTCTCCTTGCGCACTTGTCAGCGTTTGGCGCGGATTCTGCGCTGGAATACCGGCTCCCAGTGTGTGTCCAGTGGTTCTGCTGCGCTCAGGCTGTAATCGTCAGGGGGCGGTTCCAGCAGCGTGATGACTGGCCATGCGCCATGCTGGTTACCGGCTGTTTGTTTGTACACCAGTGTGCACAGAAACCCTTCGGTATAAAAGGCGCAGGCCTGCCAGTGATCGTCCGGTTGGTCGCCGTAGAGCTCAAAATTCCTGCGCACTTCCAGAGTCTGCAGATTTCTGGCAATGCCCCGGCCAGTGGCTTTCAGCCAAGCTTCTTTCAGTGTCCACACCCGGAGAAAGGTGTGGGGATCGTCTTCCTTGAACAGCCATTCCTGCTCAACGGGGGAGAACCAGCGTTTGACCACCTTTTTCCATTGTGGATGGCGCCTGCTGGGCTCAATGTCTATTCCCAGCGCAGAGCAATATTCAGTAGCGCAGGCGGACAGGCCATGGCTATGGCTCAGGGAGAGGTGCCAGCCCGCCGGGCAGGCAGAAGTCGTTGGACGCCCCTCCACCGGGTAGCACAGGTCAGGCGTTATAGAGCCTGCTTTGCTCAAAGTCTGGCGTATCAGCCAGCGGCTGGTGAGGAACTCAGCCGCGCGGGTGCCGCTGAGCCCGGAAAATCTTTCGCGCTCATGAGCCGTTAGCCAGTCCGGTGCAACGTCCGGCAATTGTCCGGTTTGATGGCAAAGCTTGATGGTCGGTTTCTGCCGGGTGCCGGCGGAATCAGGGCTGGAGTCGTTGGATGAGCCAGTCATCGCCTTCCCTTACGTATTCAAACCGGTCGTGGAGGCGGCTTGGACGGCCCTGCCAGAATTCGATGCGCTCAGGCACAACGCGGTAGCCACCCCAGAAGCCGGGCAATGGCACTTCACCTTCGCTGAATTTGCGCTTCATTTCTGCCACCTTCTGCTCCAAAAGTCCCCGTGAGGTGACAGCCTTACTCTGCTCGGATACCCAGGCGCCTATCTGGCTACCCCTTGGGCGCGAGGCGAAGTATTTCAGGGATTCGGTTTTACTGACCTTCTCGACCTGACCCTGAATGCGCACCTGCCGGTTCAGGCCAATCCAGGGGAACAGCAGTGCGGCCCTTGGGTTTTCCGCAATCTCCTGGGCTTTACGGCTTTCGTAATTGGTATAGAACACGAAACCACGCTCATCAAAGTATTTCAGTAGCACTGTGCGCAAATCGGGCATGTTGTTGGCACCGGTGGTGGCGAGTGACATGGCGTTGGGCTCGAGAATACCGGCTTCGCGGGCGTCGCCAAACCAGGTTCCGAATTGCCTGACCGGGTCGTCGCTCAGTGCGTCGCGATCCATCCCTTCACTTTCAAAGTCGCGACGCATATCGCCGATGTCCATAAACGCCTGCCTCGTTTGTTAAAAACCAGAAAATGGTGTCAGGTAGTGTCAGAAAAATACGATCACAAGGTACGATCGAGAAGCCTTGATACGAACGTTCAGGATATAGAGTTCAGTTTCACCTGTCAGCGGTTGCTGTACAGTGGCTGACAAACCGCTGTTGGGCCTACTATCCTTATGTAAAGGCTCTTTATCCAGATATCGACACCCGAAAGGAGAAATTCGTGGCCCAAAGCCGTCAGAGCAGTCACTTGCCCAGAAATCTGGTTATCGGCGCGCTCTTACTCATCGTGTTATACAGTTTGGCGGGTTTTCTGGTGCTGCCCTGGTGGCTTAAGCGTACGTTGCCTGATCAGATGGAACAGCACATGGGGTGGCAGGCGGATGTTGCTGACATCCGCAGCAACCCGTTTGCGCTTAGTGTGGAAGCTCTGAACCTGTCTGCGCAGGACAGCGACAATGAAAAGGTGGTGGGTTTTGACCGCCTGTATATTAATCTGAGCTTCTTTGAGCTGATTCAAGGCGTTGTCGGGTTTGAGGCCATTGAATTTGAAGAGCCGTTCATCCGGCTGGATCTGCTGGAAGACTACAGCGTGAACTTCGCCCGGGACTTTCAGGCTGCCAGTGCAGGGGAAGGTGGCAAACCGACCGAGCCTGAGGAAGATCAGGCACTGCCCTCATTGTATTTTCAGCAGTTCACGATAAGCGGTGGCGAACTGTTGTTCAGGGATTTCACTCAACCGGAAATGGCGGAATTCCGGATTACGCCCCTGGATCTCACTCTGAGCGATCTTGCCACATGGCAACGGGATGATCGCAACAGCGATTATCATCTGCAGGCAGCCTTGGGTAACCAGACCATCGAATGGCAGGGAAATCTCAGCATTACACCGCTTTATTCCAGCGGAAACCTGGCCATTTCAGGCGTTGATCACAAGACACTCGGGCATTTCCTCGCCCCCTATCTTCCCTATGATTTGCGTGGCGGAAAAGTAACGGTACGCTCAGACTATGAGCTGCAGGCCGCCGACATTCTGTACCTGTCTGCCAGCAACGGTCGATTGTCAGTGGAAGATCTGGCCGTTGCTCCAGGTAAGCAGAGTGATCAGCCCCGATTAACCACCGCATCCATTGCCATCGACGACATTGGATTTGATCTCAATGCCCGTGAAGCCCGCGTTGGGCAGATTACTCTGGAGCAGCCCGACATCATGCTGGCGCACAACAAAGCCGGAGAAATCGACTGGGTTGCCGCGCTTGACGCCTTTGCGAAAAATGGTGGGAAGTCAGAAGCAGACACTGAAGAGTCTGCCACTGCAGCAGCTGAGCGGCCTTTTCGCTGGTCTCTGGCGGGTATCAAGGTTTCCGGAGGGCGGGTGCTCTGGCAGGATCAGCAACCTGCATCGCCCGCAGAGCTTTCACTGGAGCAACTTTCGTTTTCTACCGCTGGCATCAGCAGCGAGATGGAAGATCCGATTTCGTATCAGCTGGAGACTGCCCTGGCCGGCGGCGGCAAGCTCTCCCTCAACGGTCAGCTGACACCTCAGCCCTTTACGCTGGAGGCTGCCATCTCCGGATCCGATATATCGCTGGCGGCGTTTGAACCCTATTTGCAGGAGTCGGCCAACCTTGCGGTTGCGGGGGGTGCATTGGGGCTGGATGGGAACCTGGATCTGGACGGCCAGCAGGAGCCCTTAACCGGAACCTTCAGTGGCACCGCAGAAGTTTCCGGGCTGAACCTTCAGTTGCCGGGCAGCAATGAGCGTCTGATTTCATGGCAAACGCTGCGCTTGGCACCGATTGAGTACAACGTGCATCCGGCCAGGCTGGAAATTGGCACGGTTACTCTCGCCCAACCGGCCATCAATCTGGTTCGCAACGCCAACAGCGTTCATAACATTGAAAAAATTGTCCGACAGTCCGAGGCTGCTGATACTGCCACACCGCCGCAACAGGCCGCGAGTGACGACGCACCGTTCATCTTCCGGGTGGGCCAGCTAGTGATTGAGAAGGGCGTGCTCGATTACACGGACCGTGCATTAGACCCGGTTTTTACAACCTCACTCGACCAGCTCAATGGTTCGGTTACCGGTCTCAGTAATGTATCGCCGCAACAGGGCAAAGTGTCCCTGAAAGGGCGAGTGGGTGGCAGCGCCAGCGTGGAAGTTGACGGCACAATTGGCACCCTGGGAACGAAAGAAACCAGCACCCTGAAACTGACCATGAAAGACCTCTCATTGCCCGCACTTTCGCCCTACCTGGGCCGGTATCTGGGTTATGGTATCGACAGCGGTAAGTTGGGACTGGATCTTGACTATGAGGTTACCGGCAGCCAGATAAATGCATCGAACAGGGTGGTTATGGATCGTCTCGGCCTGGGGCAGGCCATTGCCAGCAAAGACGCCGTTAATGCGCCGGTGAAACTCGGGTTGGCGCTGCTCAGGGACAGTAATGGTGTTATTGAGGTGAACCTGCCAATCAGCGGCGATTTGGACAGTCCGGATTTCAGGGTTGGTCAGGTGATCATGCGAACGTTTGTGAATTTGCTGGCCAAGGCGGCCACATCACCGTTCAGTGTGCTTGGCTCAATCGCCGACCTTGCCGGCCTGAGTGGTGAAGAGCTGGGCCAGGTGAGCTTCGAACCGGGTACAGCCAGGCTGGCCCCGGGCGAGGCGGAGAAGCTTGCGGTTCTGGCAGACGCGCTACTGGAGCGCCCGGATCTGTTGCTGAACATTCGCGGAGGTGTTTCTCCTTCCGCTGACGGTCTGGTGCTTCTTCGGGATGAGCTGGCCGCCGCCGAGAGTGGCGAGCTTTCCGGGCAGGATTGGGAAGAGGCTCGTAAGGCCTATCTTGCCGGGGAGCGGTCACTGACGCCTGAGGTTCTGAATAATCTTGCCAGGGCGCGGGGTGCTTCGATGCAGGAAATACTGCGGGACACCCTCAATGTGCCGGCGAGCCAGCTATTCATGCTCGACCCTTCACGTAACGCCGAGGTGTCGGGCGATGGCAAGGTTATTATCGGGTTTACGCTGGATGTACGTTGAGACGTCTATAGATTTCACAACGATGGTTATAAGGAAGAATTCACGTGTCACAGGTCGGTAGTCATTTTTTTGCTTACGTTTCCCGCCTGCGCTGGATCAAGCGTTGGGGGTTGATGCGCAACGCCATTGAAGAAAACGTGGCAACCCACTCCTGGGAAGTGGCCACTCTGGCCCACGCACTGGCGCTGATCCGCAACCGGCACTTCGGCGGGCGGGTGAACGCCGATAAAATCGCGGCTGCCGCACTTTACCATGATGCTACTGAAGTGATCACCGGCGATATGCCCACCCCTGTGAAGTACCACTCCAAGGTTATGCGGGAGGCTTTCGGTGATATTGAACACAAAGCGGAGGCTGAGTTGCTGGCACTGTTACCGGAAGATCTGCGTGAGGATTTTTCCCCTTATCTCCGGGAGTCCCAATTGCCGGCGGAGGATCGCGAGTTGATCAAAGCAGCAGATCGCTTGTCTGCCTGGCTGAAATGTCAGGCGGAAGTGCGTGCAGGTAACCGTGAATTCGGGCCGGCGGAGAAGCAGATCCGTCAGAGGCTTGAACAGGAAGGGTTACCGGAAGTGACCTACTTCATGGAGGTGTTCGCGCCCAGCTATGAAGAGCCGCTGGACAACCTGCTGGGCTGAGCCCGGCAGGTTGTCCATGCGTTTGTGAGGATCAGGCGTTGCTGGCACCGCCCACCAGGCCACCGCGCAGGCCATCCCTCTGCAGCGACTGGCGCACCACGTCGTCCGGGCTGCCGGCCAGTTCCCGGAACATGCCCATGGAACCCAGCAGAGCAGAAGACTCGTAGGGTACAAACACCCGCTCGCCGTCTTTTGCCATGTTCGGCAGTACCTTGATGTAGCTTTGACCCAGCAGATAGCCGATAACCGTCTGCTTGTTGTCTTCGGAATCACCGATGGCACTCAGCACCAGGCGAATGGATTCCTGTTCACCCTGGGCGCGCAGAATAGCGGATTCCTTGTCGCCCTGGGCGTTCAGAATGGCGGATTCGCGCTGGCCCTGTGCCTTGGCAATCGCCGCAGTCTTTTCACCCTCGGCTTCGGTTACGGTGGCTCGGCGCTTGCGCTCTGCAGCCATCTGCAAACGCATGGCATCTTCCACTTCTTCCGGCATGCTGATGTCCTGAACTTCCACCCGGGTCAGTTTCACACCCCATTTTGAAGCAGGTTCTTCCATTTCGGCCTGAATGGCGTTGTTCACCTCGGCGCGGGATTCAAACAGTTTGTCCAGTTCCATCTTGCCCACTACTGAGCGCAGAGTGGTTTTGGCCAGTACTTCTACCGCCTGGCTCATATTGGCTACTTCGTAAACGGCACGGCGCGGATCGATAATCTGGTAGTACAGGGCGCCGTTGATGGACACCGTAACGTTGTCGGTGGTCACCACCGGCTGCCCCGGGAAGTCCATCACGGTTTCGCGGCGGTCAATGCGGGTTTCATCGGTCATCATGGCCTGATAGTCCGAACCGGCGCGTAAATAGCGGATCATGGTGATGGGGCGGGGTCGTTCGATAAAAGGAATGATGATGTTAACGCCGCTTTCCAGAACGCGGTTGAACGAACCCAGGCGCTCAATGACCATAACTTCCGACTGCCGGATGATTACCAGCCCCTTGGCAATGATAAAGATGCCGATGATAACAACAATCAGGCTGATGATTAGCCCCGGTGTGATATAGGATTCCATGCTTACAGTTCCTTGTGTGTGGCGGTTTGGACAATGGCCGTTGTGCCATCAAATTGCCTGAATATAACGTCGGTTCCCTCAGGGAAATCGGTGGCGCCGGTATTGTCGTCTCTCAGGCGGTAAAAGTCGCCGTTGATCTTGATGCCCGTAGCGCCATCGAAATCCCGCTTGAGGGTACGATAGCGCTGGCCCTGCTCGACGCCTGTGCCAGTAGTGCCGTAGGCCACGCCTTTGGGGGAAAACCGCGGGCGGATCCAGCGGATAGCGATGGGCACCAGCAGGCCCGAGAACACGCCCATGCCAACCAGTTGCCATTCGAACGACATGCCAATGAAGGCCAGCACTGCCGTCAGGGCAGCGGCGATAGCCAGTGCCAGCAGCAGAAATATGCCGTATGCCAGCTCAGCCAAGCCCAAAGCGAGGGCCAGAATCAGCCAAAAATGCGTAAGACTCCATTCCATACAGAAAATCCGCAGGTTCAGGGTTTAGGAAATCCGCGAGATCGAGCTCCCGGATGATGGATTGTACCCAAAAGCCGAGGCTGAGACCGAGTGGCCCGAGCGTCGTTCATTACAGAATTTGTAGCCATATGCTGATCAGGGGCAGTTGTTAGAGTATCTTCTTTAGTTAGCGCAACACACAACAAGAGCCCAATGCCCATGAAAGATTTGAAAAACAAAGTAGCGGTTGTCACCGGAGCGGGTTCCGGTATTGGGCGCGCACTCGCCAAAGCACTGGCGGTGCGGGGCTGCAGGCTGGCGCTATCGGATGTTGATGAGGACGGTCTGGCTGAAACGGCCGCGGCCATCACGGGCTCGGACGTCAGAACCTACCGGTTGGATGTGAGTGACAGAGACGCTATATACGCCCATGCGGCGGAGGTGGTGAAGGATTTTGGCCAGGTTAACGTGATCATCAACAACGCGGGCGTTGCACTCTCCGCAACGGTGAGAGAGATGACGGACGCTGATTTTGCGTGGATCATGAACATCGACTTCTGGGGCGTCGCTCACGGCACTCGTGCTTTCCTGCCGCATCTGATTGCCTCCGGTGATGGCCACGTTGTGAATATCTCCAGTGTGTTTGGCCTGATCGGCGTGCCTACGCAAAGTGCTTATAACGCAGCAAAATTTGCGGTTCGCGGATTTACCGAGTCCCTGCGTCAGGAAATGAAACTGGAGAAACAGCCGGTTGCCGTCAGCTGTGTGCATCCGGGTGGCATTCGTACCAACATTGCCAACTCGGCGCGCACAAGCAAGCCTGAACAGGCGACAGAAATGCGCAAGGGCTTTGATAAACTGGCCATGACTACGCCCGAAAAAGCCGCGGAAACCATTGTGAAAGGTATCCTCAAAAACGAATCCCGTATCCTTGTAGGGTCAGATGCCTGGGGTATTGATGCGATTAACCGCCTGCTGGGCTCGGCCTATCAGCCTTTGGTAGAGCGCTTTGCCGGCAAGAGTTTGTATCGCTGATCACAATTACTGCAAGGAGTAAGCTCGTTCTATGTGTGAACTGCTGGCCATGAGTGCCAATACACCCACCGACCTCTGCTTCAGCTTCACCGGGCTGACCCGCAGAGGCGGCGACACTGGCCCTCACAAGGACGGCTGGGGCGTGGCTTTTTACGAAGGTAAAGGCGTGCGGGCCTTCCACGATGTGGACGCCAGTGCCAACTCACGGCTTGCTGAAGTGGTTCAAACTCACCCTATCAAAAGTGAAGTGGCGATCTGCCATATTCGCCAGGCCAATGTGGGCGAAATCTGCCTGGCCAATACCCATCCGTTCATGCGCGAGCTCTGGGGCCGCTACTGGGTGTTTGCCCATAACGGTCAGCTCTCTGAATTTCAGTCGTCGCCGGGGTTTTACGAGCCTGTTGGCGGCACAGACAGTGAGGCGTTGTTCTGCGATATCCTCAATCACCTGCGTAGCCAATGTGATCGTAGTGACGCGGTCGAGGCAATTACAGAGCGTCTGGTTCAGCTTTCAAAAGCTTATGCGGGTCAGGGTGTATTCAATCTTTTGCTGAGCAACGGCGACTGGCTGTTCACCTACTGCACCACTAAAATGGCCAGCATCACCCGCCGTGCGCCTTTTCGTCCGGCAAGGCTGAAAGATGCCGACGTTATTGTGGATTTTGAGTCTGAGACCACGCCGAATGATATCGTCAGCGTTATCGTAACCGAGCCGCTGACCAGCGATGAGGAATGGGATATTTACCAGCCTGGCGAGTGGCGGTTGTGGCGCAAGGGTATTGTGGCGGCGAAAGGCATTGCGGTGAACGAACAGAACGTTGCGCCCGGAAACTAAACTGGCCGGCCAGTTTGGTTACATCTCGGAATTACTGCAGGGTTTTGCGATTTCCACTCTGGTACTGCGGTGCAATGTAAGCCTGGATCTCGGCTTCTTCAATAGCATGCCATGCCCAAAGTGGGCGCATGGCTTCTTGCCCTCTTGCCCGATAAATCCCCGCCCTCCGGCCCGGCACCCTAACTGCTGGCCTTGTGGAATTAACCGGTTAGCCCCATATAGAGTTTGAAATCACTTTTCACTGGGATTCATTATGGTTTACCGACCAGATACGCACAGCAAGTTGTTTGGTTATCTGCTCTGGATCTTCGGGTTTTTGGGCGCCCATCGCTTTTATTATGGCAAACCGATCACCGGAACCATCTGGTTTTTCACATTCGGTCTGTTTTTTATCGGTTGGATAATCGACCTGTTTCTCATCCCATCCATGGACGAGCAAGCAGACAGCCGGTTCCGTGAAGGTGAGGTTAACTACAACATTGGCTGGTTGCTGCTCACCTTCACCGGCGTTTTCGGGTTACACCGGCTGTATATGGGCAAGTGGATCAGCGGGATTATCTACCTGCTGACCGGCGGCCTGTTTTTGCTTGGCGTGCTTTACGATTTCTGGACATTGAACGACCAGATTTCAGAGCGTAAC
>TARA_R110002096_G_scaffold110805_3_pt1 | contig 11465 bp, 11 predicted proteins | sample TARA_R110002096 | Tara Oceans TARA_R110002096 (sample SAMEA4397295) | marine metagenome | biome: Polar Biome; feature: [DCM] deep chlorophyll maximum layer (ENVO:01000326); material: water (ENVO:00002006), including particulate matter (ENVO:01000060) such as... | depth 35 m | reverse complement strand
CAGAAGAAAACCGGTGATCGACCCGACATAGGGTATGAAACTCAGCAATCCCGCCAGAATTCCGATGAGAAGGCCGAAATTCAGTCCAGCGAGACTGAGGCCGATGGCATAAAATCCGCCGAGCAACAGGCAAACCAGCCCCTGACCGCGGATAAACCCCGCCAGCGCCGCATTGATTTCATTGGCCAGAGTGCGGATGACCTCGGCATTATCCCGCGGCAGCCACGAATTAACCTTTGCCATCATCCGATCCCAGTCATAGAGCAGATAGAATGCGACGACCGGTGTCACGATAAACAGAGCGGCAATATTGAGGATAGCCTGGCCGCCGCTCCACACAGAGCGCAACAGGCCGGTCAGCCAGCCGGCGCCCTCTTTCAGGAATTCCGAAAATGACTGCTGAACAGCCGTGCGGTCTTCCCCCATCAGGCGTTCAAGCCAGCCAGCATTGATTTCCGAAATGCGCGCCTGCAATTGCGTCACCAAAGATGGCAAACGCTCGATGAAATTGGCAGTTTGCGCGCCCAGCAAGGGAATGATGATGACCAGCGCAAGCACGAAAACGATCAGAAACAAAATCAGAATGATGATGGTTGCCATCATCCGGCTGAGCCCGCGGCGTTCGAACCAGTCGGCCAGAGGGTCGAGGTAATAGGCCAGACCCATGCCGGCAACGAACGGCAGTAAAATGCCCCGGAATAAATACAGGAACACAATGAGGACCGCCAAAGCAGTGAGCCAGAAATAGATATGAGTTCGCAGTTTCAAAATGACGTATCCTGCATTCGGTGATCTTTATCCGGCACCATAACTTGCCTCGCTATCCCATAGTCCCGCGAAAAACCTCGATCGTCCAGCCCTCAGCGTTTTTCGACTGCGCCCATATGGCTGAACCAGTCAAGCAGATAGGCCACAGTGGACAGCAAAGTCAGCGCGGCCACGAGTATCACCGACAGGCTGAAGAAAATTCCCAGGTCCAGACCGAACGCCATACCCCCCATGACCAGACAGATCAGGATGATCTGAGCCACTGTATTGGCCTTGCTGACCATCAACGGCTTCATCGGGATTGGTTGATGCAGAATCCAGGTCAAAACCACCGCGCCGACAATCAGCAGATCGCGGCTGATGACCAGAATAACCAGCCAAAGCGGCAACAGGCCCTGAATGCCGAGGGTCAGAAACACCGCAACCAGCATCACCTTGTCGGCCAGCGGATCAAGATGGGCTCCCAGTTCGGAAGACTGATTGAACTGTTTGGCAATGAAACCATCGACGCCATCTGAAACCCCAGCGATCAAAAACAGCCAGAAAGACAGGGAATATTCCTGGATGCTGATCAGCCAGACAATCGCCGGGACAATGAAAAGCCGGAAAATTGAAATCAGATTGGGGATGGTCATGGGTATGAAGCGTTTCTGGTTTAAGTTGAACTATCTGAGCGCCGGTGATCGATCAGACGATAGCGGGTTGCAGATAAGGACAGCACAGCGCCGCTGCCATGCTCAAAATAGATTATTCGGCACTTTGCCTAGTTTTGTTACGGGAGCGAACGAACGGTATCATCCAGACAAGGCACGATACAATCCAGACAATGCTGCCCAGAATGGTCAGCACGTCACCGAATTTAATCCCCACTGCGATGAAGATAAATCCGGCAAGAATAAAACCGATCAAGCCAATCAGCTGACAGTCATCGTCCCGCAAGGTCATGTCAGCCCGCCAATTGGAATAATCTCGCGGCAGGATGCCTGAAAATCACCACCCTGCCAATCGCCCAGCCACCGCTCGGCGGTCAGACCCGCAGCACCGAGCTTTTCGGCAAGGTCCGGCTGTGAAGTGTAGCGGATTTGAGCGCAGGCGGAAAATGTCTCGCCTGTCGCGGCAATGCGGTAACCGTTTTCATAGCTTAAAATGCCGCTGGCCTCCTCATAGACCGATCCGTTCCAGGCTTCAATTGGCCCCTTTTCGGGATGTTGCAATTGGCGTTTATTGGTGTGGCTGTCTCGTGTCTTCGGTCCCGGAAAGGCGGGGTTGCGGCTGTCAAATACAAACCGCCCGCCGGGATGAAGATGGGCGGCAATTGTGGCCAGAACCGCCATCTGATCGGCGTCGGTCAGAAACACCTGAAACGAATGACCGGGCAGGACGACCAGATCGAACTGCCTTTCAAGCCGCAATGTGCGCGCATCGGCGAGACTGAAGTCCACCTTCTCTGAACCGGCCCTCGCCTGTGCGATCTCCAGCATTGCCGCCGCCGGATCGATACCGCATACATCGCGGCCTGCGGCCAGGGACACCGCCAGTTCCCCGGTTCCGCAACCAAGGTCAAGCACGGATGCGGCTGTCGCCGCCATCTTCCGGCAAAAGTCAAAATCCGCCCGGCTTGTGGCGGCCAGATCGTAAAACTGAGCCAGATCAGGATCGAGATAAATGCCGTTTTCTGCTGCATCAATCATGTGTCATTCCACTTTGAATTGAGACTGCAAATTCGCCGCACTTGCACCGGGCAACGGCGTCAATCGATGCTGAAACTTGCTTTCAGCGTCTCAAACCGGGCAATCAGGGCCTCGCGGCGTGCGCCGGTCAGAGCGGTCAGTGGCAGGCGGACATTGTTCCACACCGGTTCAGACATTTGCACCGCCAGCAATGTCTTGATCGCGACAATCACCTGCTCGCTGATCACCAGTTCCACAAGTTGGGAGATGAAATCATTGTCCTTGCCCTGTGTCAGTTCGCGCACCTGCATGGGAAACAGATTGGCAAGGCCGCCAATGGCACCTGCCCCTCCCAGCCGCACTGCCGGTGCCAGATGACGCTCATCGCCGACCAGCACATCGATCTCGTGATGGGTTTCCACCAGCGGCTTGGTGTTCTGCCAATTACCCGAGGAATCCTTGACGCCGCGAATGACCGAACCGAATCTGTCGCGCAATCGGGTGATGGTTTCGATGGATACGGGCACACCAGTCAAAGACGGGATGTTGTAGAGAATGATATCGCGGGCTGACGACCCCAGGCCGACGAGAACACGCTCATACCAGCCGAAAATGCCGTCCTCCTCCAGCCCGGCAAAATAATGCGGCGGTGCCAGAAGCACGGCTTTTGCACCGGCATCAAGCGCGTTGGCAGATTCGCGGCAGGCTTCCTCGACCGTGTTGCAGATCACCCCGGCGATCATCCTGTCCACTGCGATGCCCGCCGTGACAGCGTCGTTGAAAATCTGTGCGCGTTCTGCTGCGGTGAGTGATGGCCCTTCCCCGGTTGTACCAAAAAAAGTGACGGAATCACAGCCATTTGCCAGACTTCTGTCAGCGTGAGAAAATAGCAGGTCTTTCTGAATTGCGCCGCTTTCATCAAACGGTGTTGCAATAGCGACGGAGAGCCCAAAGCGGGACTGATCGGACTTCAAATTCGTAATCCTTCTGAAACTTCTGAAACAGCACCTGGCCGCGGATGACAGTCGAAGTTTCCTTCTACCACAAGCAGTACCGTTGCCAATGCTGCAGATGTGGTCTGGCAAGCCGGAAGCGCGAGAACTGTTGCAAAGGGAGGATTTAAGCTTGAATTTGCGCCAAGGAGCAGGCAAACCGGCGCCAGATAAATTCTCGCCGGGATGTGCATGATGGGTGACTCCGAAAAATCCAAATCCAATGGCCTGTCCTACCGCGATGCAGGCGTTGACATCGACGCCGGCAATGCGCTGGTCGACGACATCAAACCGCTGGTGAAGGCAACCAGGCGTCCGGGTGCGGACTCCGAACTGGGCGGCTTCGGCGGTTTGTTCGATCTGAAGGCAGCCGGCTTCAAAGACCCCATCCTGGTCGCTGCAAATGACGGTGTCGGCACCAAGCTGGCACTTGCGGTGGAAGCAGACCGCCACCAGACCATTGGCATTGATCTGGTTGCGATGTGTGTCAATGACCTGATTGTGCAGGGTGCGGAACCGCTGTTCTTTCTGGATTATTATGCCTGCGGCAAGCTGGACCGCCGTGTCGCCGCCAGTGTCATAGCAGGGATCGCTGATGGCTGCTGCCAGGCCGGCGCTGCCCTGATCGGCGGTGAAACCGCTGAAATGCCAGGCCTTTATCGTGATGGTGACTACGATCTTGCCGGATTTTGCGTCGGGGCCGTGGAGCGCGGACAGATCCTGCCGCGCAGCGACATTGCGGCCGGCGATCTGCTGATTGGCCTTGCTTCGTCGGGTATTCATTCCAATGGCTATTCGCTGGTGCGCAAAATTCTTGCCGTCAGCGGCGCGGATCTGTCCGCACCTGCGGATTTTGCGCCAGACCGCAGCCTCGCCGACGTGCTGATGGAGCCGACCAGGATTTATGTCAAACCGGTGCTCTCCGCCCTGCGCCGGACCGGCGGATTGAAGGCGCTTGCACATATTACCGGAGGCGGCTTCACAGAGAATATTCCGCGCGTCCTGCCGGACGATCTGTGCGCCAGAATTGATCTCAATAACATCCCCTATCCAGATGTTTTCAAATGGCTTTCCAGAACCGGTGGTGTTGCAGAGAGCGAAATGTTGCGGACTTTCAACTGTGGTGTCGGGCTGGTGCTGGTGGTTGCCCCTGAGGACAGCGACGCTGTGCTGACTGCATTGCGCGAAGCAGGCGAGACACCGGTTGAAATCGGCACGCTTCAGCGCAGGGCCGACGGCGAAGCACAGGTCGTCTATGCCAACCACCTGCCCGGCTATGAAGCATGAAACAGGTCGCCATATTGATCTCCGGACGCGGCAGCAATATGGAAGCCCTGTGTCAGGCTGCTCAGAAGGTCGACAGCGCCTATCAGGTGTGCCGCGTGCTGTCCAACCGCCCGGATGCAAAAGGCCTGCAATGGGCCTCTGGCCATGGCTTCAGCACCAGGGCTGTGGATCACCGCAAATTTGCCGGTAAGGCGGAATTTGAGGCCGAACTGGATGATGATCTGAATGCAGCGGGCGCTGATTATGTCTGCCTTGCCGGATTCATGCGGCTGCTGTCGGCCAACTTCGTGCAGAAATGGCGCGGCCGGTTGCTCAATATTCACCCCTCGCTGCTGCCGAGTTTTCCGGGACTTGCGCCACAACAACAGGCGCTGGATGCAGGTGTGCGGATTTCCGGCTGCACCGTGCATTTTGTCAGCGAAGAGACCGATGCAGGTCCGATCATCGCCCAGACTGCAGTGCCGGTTCTGCCGCATGACAGCGAAGAGGCGCTCAGCCAGCGAATTCTGACAGCCGAACACCGGACTTATGCGCCCGCATTGGGGGCGGTGTGCGCGGGCCGCGTGTCATGGGCAGGCGGGCCAAAAGCCGTCATATCAGACGAGGCCGGCGAGCCACTTTATCATTATCCGGATCTCTGAGCCGACGCGTTTTCATCGCACGGCATGGCGTGGAGTTTCCACCAATCCGCATAGAGCGCAGCACGTCTTGGACGATAACGCTCCTCCAGAACATCCATTGTATCGATCCGGTCGGTCCGGAAATGGCGAAAGTCGACGCGCAACTCGCACCATGACACCACCACCCTGGCGGCGCGAAAATAGCCGATTGAAATCGGCCAGATGATGCGCTCACTGGCGACATTGTTTTCATCGCGATAGGACAGCTTCAGCTTGCGCTGCTCGCGCATGGCAAAGCGGATCTGGGCCACATCAATCCGGTCAGTGGTCTTCGGGCCGTATTCGGCTGCATAAAGCGGCGCATCGATAAATGTTGACTTGAGATGACCAGGCAGTACGGCGGCGATTTTGGCAATGGCATCACGAGCTCCCAGCTTCAACTCATCATCGCCGCGCTCCTGAACCATGCGCATGCCGAGCATGATCGCCTCCAGTTCAGCGGCGGTGAACATCAGCGGCGGCACATCGTAGCCGTCCTCCAGAACGTAACCGACGCCGGCCTCGCCGCGAATTGGCACGCGGTTGCCGGCCAGATCGGCAATATCGCGATAGATCGTGCGCAAGGATACTTCCAGCTCTTCGGCAATCGCACTGGCCGGATAAGGCCGGCGCGCGCGGCGCAATATCTGGATAATCTGTAAAAGTCGATCAGCTCTTCTCATGTCCGATCCATAGCACACCATGCTGACATCATGTTGTCAGTATGGGGCGAGTAAATTTGATTTTGCAACGAATTGGAGGATCCTGGAATGACCGAAACCCCGGAAAACCCCAGCATCATGTCTCATGTTTCAATCGGCGTTGCCGATTTCGCCAGAGCGGTCGCATTCTACGATGCTGTGCTGGGCGCTATGGGAATCCGTAAAATCATGAGCCATGACGATGCCGTGGCCTATGGCCGAGACTATCCGGAATTCTGGGTGCAGATTCCGCAGAACGGCAAAGCGGCTTCTGTCGGTAACGGAAGCCATTTCGGGTTTTTTGCACGGCACCACAGAAATCTTCTGTCCAGATGAGTGATAAGGATAAATTTCGATCGTTCCCATCTGTCTCTTGCGTGACAGACCCGTCACGCCGAGATAATCAACAAATCGTCAGCGTTCGTTTCGGTCGCTATCCGTCGGGTCACAGGGCACCCAGACCATTCAACGGCGAGACCGTTTATTTCTGTTTCGTTGGACCTTTCCCAGGAGCTGCTTTTTTGCGGATGCGCACGGCTCGCCCTTCGGGATAGTCTATCTCGAAGGCGTTGGTCTTGCGGATCAGATCGCTGAGCTTGCGGAAGCCGAAATTGCGCGGATCGAAATCAGACGACAGGTTCGCCAGCTGCGTTCCAACTGCGCCAAGCGGAGCCCATCCGTCTTCTGTTTCCATCTGATCGAGCACGCGACGGATGATCGGCGCGGCGGCTCTTGGTGGCTGAAGCGGTTTGGTCTTGCCACCTGCAGTTTCCACATTGGCAGGTGCATCAGGAAGCAAATTCTCAGTATAGATGAATTTTCGACAGGCTTGGCGGAAGCTCTCCGGGGTCTTTTGTTCCCCGAATCCATAGACATCGACGCCTTGTTCACGGATACGGGCAGCGAGCCGCGTGAAATCGCTGTCGGACGACACCAGGCAGAAACCGTCGAAACGGCCGCTATGCAGAAGATCCATGGCATCTATGACGAGTGTGATATCGGAGGCATTTTTGCCGGTCGTGTAGGCGAACTGCTGCTGGGGAATGATCGCATGACGCGCCAGAACATCGTTCCAGGCTTTCGATCTTGAGCTGGAAAAGTCGCCATAGATACGACGAACGCTGGCTTCACCAATCTTTGCGATCTCGTCAAACAGGCCGTCGACAATCCTGGCCGAGGCATTGTCGGCATCGATTAATACAGCGAGGCGCGGAGAGCGCGTTTCAATTGCCATTGCTCAGAAATCCTTCCGGCCATGTGGAGTGAATCAAACTATCACATGTGCCGACGGTCAGCGATCATGAACCGTTCGCAGACATCTAATTTCCCGCTCCATTGCGCTCGTTTGCCAAAGACGCAGTAGTGTGAAGGCCAAGACACTCCTCTCGGTAATTGACTTTGTTCTAACTGAATTCCCGGATTTGGAACCCAAGCTGGCTTGGAACGTCCCGACCCTTCATCGCAGTGGGAAGTACATCATTGGCCTTGTGGCATACAAAAACCACTTCACAATTTCGCTATTCAGCGGCGATGTGATTGAAGAATTCAAGACGAGACTGCGGCCAGACTACAGGGTATTCAAGAACTGTTTCCAAGTTCCGGCCGATTGGAAAATCGACAAGGATATGACGATAGATCTGGTTAAGACTCGATTGGCGGAATTCGATTGAAAGCGGCTTGGCCGTTTTTATCTCCATTCGCTCATTCCGCTGACAACACTACCAACTGGGAGCTACCTTTGGAAGCCCGCCTTGGCGCCCGCGCCGAACGTTGTCGGCGCGGGCGAAAACTTTCACAGCGCGACGATCACCGCGTCACGACCCGGAATATGCGTCGCACCCGCATCGCCCCAAAGTGTTTCCTTAACGGCAAGCGGCGCACCATCGATCGTCACTGCGATTTGTTGTGCGTCGGGAGTCGGATTAATGAGCCACAGATATCGCTGATCCCCATCCCGATGCAAACGTCCCTGCACGGCCATGTTGCCGGTTTGAATCGCTGGGGTAATCCCGGCCCAGTCCACACAGGCCTGAAACCACACAGCCGCTCCCGCGCCATCGGTCTCAAGATCGCGGAAATGCCCGGCGGACATGTGCGTGCCGACAAGAAGAGTGCGCCCTTTGCCGTGGGTTGAGGTGGTGATTGCCACTCGCCCTCCCTCGAAATGCCCCAGAACCTTAGCGCCCTTGGGAGAATAGGATTGCAGGAACCCGCCACCGCGCAACATCGCATCGGCGTCCGAATCCAGCGAAAGGCGGATCCGATCGCCGATGTCGGGCATGAACTCCACTTCGTCCTCGACCACGCCAAACACGGCATCAAGTCCGTTGTTCGGTTGCTGCACGCCAACGCGGCCGTCGTCGCCAAAGTATCCGGGACAGGCTTCCGAGATCAGCCGCCCACCATCCACCACCCATTTGGCCAATCGACCAGCAAGCTCGGCTGGCATCATGATCGGGTAAGGCGCATATATCACATCGTATTTTTCAATATCCTGGTCATGTACCCAATCGGCCTGCACACCCATGTCAAAGAACGCGCGATAGGCACCCCACATGGCATCCTGATAGGTCTTGAACCCACCTTGACTGGACAGCAACAGGTCAAACCGCTGTGCCTCGGGGATCATCAACAGACCAATGTCGCCACGCACCGGCTTGGCAGCCATGCAGGCGGTCTGCTCGGGCGCGTTGACCCAACGGCCAATTCTGGCCTGCATTTCAGATCGGGGTGTGCGGCTGCCGTCCATGCCATAGGCACCAAATGCCCCAAAAAGCGGCCCGTTCAGCAACGGACGATACCGCAAATTCATCATGCCGCGCGCGCCGGCGGCAAAGGAGGCCAGCGACCACAGCCGGATATCTTCGGGCGTGGCGACTCGTGCATCTTCCTTGTCACGGCCCAGAACCTGCGGCTGCATCCAAAGCGGACCGCCCTGCCGTTCGGCATGCCAAAACGGTTTGCCCCGCGCCGCGCCCCGGATCAGATCACCGGCAAAAAAGTTGCGCCATGGCTGATTGCCCTTGCGCGCCCCGATCCAAGTATAGCCATAAATCTCGACCTGTTCGGCTGCACGCCAATCATTGCAGCCATGCCCGGCCAGCGCCGTAACCGCGCCCGCAATGCCATGCGAAATGATTTTGGCATCGGGATCTACGGCGCGGATCGTATCGATTTTATCCTGTACATGGCCATAGAAATTATCCTCACGAAATCTCAGCCAGTCCAGACATTCGGAATAGGGCTGAATTTGCCGGGGCGGCATGATGTCGTCCCACTCGGCGTAGGAATAGCGATGCCAGACTTTTGCCAGCGCATCGAGCGTGCCGTATTTCTGGCGCAGCCAGACGCGAAACGCGGCCGCAGTCGGTTTTGAGAAATCATAGTCGGGGCTGTAGTTTACCTCGTTGTTCACGTCATAACCCAACAGGCCCGGATGTCCGCGATAGCGACCCGCCAGCTCGGTTAGAAATCCCATCACAGCCTCATGCACCTCGGGTGCATTCAGCGTCAGCGGCCCCGCGCCGCCCAAGCCTTCGCCAAAGCCACCAACCGCGACCGAGGGGCTGTGCTGCGACGCCATCAGCGTTCCGTCTGCCTTGCACATGCGTGCAAAGTCCAGTTTGCGTTGTAGCCAGTCGGGCGAGGCCATGGTGAATTCTGCTATCACCGTCGCCATGCCATTTTCTGCCGCCAGATCCAGCTGTCGGTCGAAATCATCCCAGTCGTATTTGCCGGGCGCGCGTTCAATCGCCGACCACATGAACCAGTGGCGAAAGGTGTTCAGGCCATCACTTGACGCGATGCCGTAATCACGGGTCCAATCCTCTCGCGGGGGATTGGATTTGCGAAAATAAACCGCCCCGTAGGGCACCTGTGGCAGTTTGGCGGGAAAATTAGCCATTATATCCTCTATATTCTTCTTATGCGAAAGGGGTTGGTTCAGGCGTTAAACCGCGTACGGTGCAGCATACGTCGATCGCGTGGATCAGGGTTTGGCACGGCGGAAATCAGGCTTTGGGTATAGGGTTCAGTGGGGGCGGTGCAGATTTGCTCGGCGGGCCCCGTCTCAACAATCCGACCCTGATGCATTACGGCAACCCGGTCGCAGAAATACCGCACCACCGAAATGTCATGCGCAATAAAGATAAAGCTGAGGTCGAGGCGCTTTTGCAGGTCAAGGAGCAGATCCAGCACCTGCGCCCGGATCGACACATCCAGTGCTGATGTTGCCTCATCCGCGATGATCACACGGGGGTTCGAAGCAAGTGCGCGGGCAATGCTGATCCGCTGACGCTGACCACCGGAAAACGCGTGCGGATAGCGCTCCATCGCGGCCTGTTCCAGACCAACCAGCTCCAGCAATTCCGCCACCCGCGCATTGAGCGCTGCATCGCTCATGCCGCCGCCCACAACAAGCGGATCGGCGATCACTTGCTTTACCGTCATCCGCGGATTGAGCGAAGCGAAGGGGTCCTGGAAAACCAGACGCACAGCCGAGCGATAGCGCGCCAGATCGGGGCGCTGCATCTGCGTTACGTCCTCGGCACCCTCATCGCCATGCCACAGAATGCTGCCCTCAGATGGCTCGACAATCCGCAAGAGCATACGCCCAAGCGTTGTTTTTCCTGAACCGCTCTCACCCACGATTCCAAGGTTTTCACCCGGCCATAGATCAAGGCTGACATCGTCCACTGCTTTGATTTCATAGGTTTTTTTACCGCGCCAATTTGTGGCAGCAAATCCCTTGGTCAACCCCCGCGCCTGCAACAGTGGCTGCCCCGCCCTATTCGGCGCATTGCGTTTTACTGCTGTATCAAGGCGCACGGTCGCGGCCAGCAGCGCCTTGGTGTATGGGTGCTGAGCAGCGTAAAAAATGTCATCCACCGGCCCTTGCTCGACGATTTTTCCCCAGCGCATCACCGCGACATGATCGGCCACCTCGGCGACAAGGCCAAGGTCGTGGGTGATCATCAGCATCGCCATCCCACGCTCGGCCTGAAGGCGCGCGATCAGATCCATGATCTCGGCCTGCGTGGTGACATCAAGTGCGGTGGTTGGCTCATCTGCAATCAAAATGTCGGGATCACAGGCCAGCGCCATGGCGATCATCGCGCGCTGCCGCATGCCGCCTGAAAATTCGAACGTATAGCGGTCCGCCATATGTTCTGGCCGAGCGATCTCGACCTGTCGCAGCAGATTGACGGTCTCCGCCTTGGCCTCTGCCTTGGTCATCCTGCGGTGTAAAAGCAGCGCCTCGACGATCTGCGTGCCGATGGTCCGTACCGGCGACAGTGACGACATCGGCTCCTGAAAGATCAGGCCAATCCGCCCTCCGCGCACAGCACGTATTTCGCGGCTGTTGGGCGCCAGGGTATGAAGGGGTAG
>TARA_R110002096_G_scaffold86220_4_pt1 | contig 11470 bp, 10 predicted proteins | sample TARA_R110002096 | Tara Oceans TARA_R110002096 (sample SAMEA4397295) | marine metagenome | biome: Polar Biome; feature: [DCM] deep chlorophyll maximum layer (ENVO:01000326); material: water (ENVO:00002006), including particulate matter (ENVO:01000060) such as... | depth 35 m | reverse complement strand
ACCTTCATTTATCGCGTTCATGATTATCCTGACCTTGAAAAACTAGCCACATTTGCTAATTTCGCCACCAAATTCGGCCATGAGGTAAAAGTGACTGACGAAAAGAAAGTGTCCAATAGTCTGAACAAACTAATGGAAGAGATCGTTGGTAAGCCAGAACAGAACATTTTGGAACAGTTAGCCATAAGAACCATGGCCAAGGCAAAATACACAACTGAACCAAAGCTTCATTTCGGCTTGGCATTTGACCACTACACCCATTTTACCTCTCCAATCAGAAGGTATCCTGACATGATGGTGCATCGGCTTCTTCAACATTACCTGGACGGTGGTAAACCACCTGAAACCCAGGCTTGGGAAGAAAAATGTTTGCATTCTTCAGAGAGAGAAAAAAGAGCTGCTGATGCAGAAAGGGCAAGTATCAAGTACAAGCAGGTTGAGTACATGAAATTGGCAGAAGACAAAGACTATGCAGGCATAGTCACAGGAGTCACCGAATGGGGAGTCTATGTTGAAATTTCTGAAACAAAATGCGAAGGCATGGTTAAAGTCCAAGATCTGAAAGATGATTACTATGACTTTGACGACAAGAACATGCGGCTTATTGGATCCAAAAATAAAAGAATGATTACCCTGGGTGACAAAGTACAGGTCAGAGTAACACGCACTGACATCGATAGAAGAACGATTGATTTGGAATTTGCAAGCAATGATAAATGACAACAAGCTGGAGGATATTAGAATTTCCCTCGAGCAACATATACAAGAATTAGAATTGAAAGGTAACCCTCCGGAACTATACGATCCGATAACTTACCTTATGGGTTTTGGGGGGAAACGAATACGACCATTACTAACCTTGCTGGCTTACGGTTTATACAAAGAGGATTACCAAAAAGTACTTACTCCTGCTGCCGCCATTGAAGTTTTTCACAATTTCACACTCATGCATGACGACATCATGGACAATGCACCTCTTCGTAGAGGAAAGGCGACCGTCCATGAAAAATGGGATGACAATACTGCTATTTTGTCTGGAGACGTAATGCTGGTCAAGGCCTATGATTTATTCCTGTCGATAACACCTGAATACTTGAAGGAAAGCCTTCAACTCTTTAGCAAAACCGCTGCGGAGGTTTGTGAGGGACAGCAAATGGATATGAATTTTGAAAACAGGGAATTCGTAAGTGAAGCAGAATACCTAAACATGATACGTTTGAAAACGGCTGTTTTATTGGGTTTTTCCCTGCAATTGGGTGCTGTTCTAGCTGGTGCCTCGAAAGAGGATTCCAATCACTTATACGATTTTGGAGTAAATATAGGCGTCGCTTTTCAGTTAAAAGACGACCTGCTGGATGTCTATGCCGACAAAGAGAAATTTGGCAAGCAAGTCGGTGGGGACATTTTGGCCAATAAAAAAACCTACCTCTTGGTAAAAGCCAATGAATTGGCTGAAGGTTCGGTAAACGAAAACCTACAGAAATGGATTAATTCTACATCCTTCAATCCAGAAGAAAAAGTAAAAGCTGTAACAAGCATATATGACCAACTTCAAATAAAGGAAAAGACATTGGAGTTAATGGACGACTATTTCGAAAGAGGTTTCAACCAACTTTCCAGCCTTCAGGTAAAAAATACTGCTGGATTGCAACTCCTTCAAAACCTAACACACAACCTGGCCAACAGGGAAAAATAAAATCATGGATTTATCTTTAACGTTAATAATTATTATCATTACCTGTTTGGTATCCTATTATGGATGGAAAAACCCTGATTTTATAAACAAACAATTGTTTACGCCTTACCTCATCAAGAGAGAAGGCTCTTACGGTCGGTTTTTATTTTCTGGCTTTATTCACAAAGATGGTACGCATTTGTTATTTAACATGTTTACCTTCTATTTCTTCGGAAATGTGGTAGAGTCTTACCTCACATATGTATTTGGTTTTGAATTAGGCTTAGTCGCCTTTATTGTCTTTTACCTCTTGGCAATTGTCATTGCAGACATACCAACCTATCTAAAGGAACAAGACAACCCCGGATACCACGCCTTAGGGGCCTCAGGAGGCACTTCGGCTACTGTGTTTGCTAGCATAATCTTGATGCCACTCTCTGATATTTGTATCTTCGGCATCTTTTGTCTTCCCGGATTTATTTTGGGATTGCTCTTTTTAGGATATGCTTTTTATAAAGGCAGGACAGGTGGTGATAACATTAACCATGACGCCCATTTTTATGGTGCAGTGTTTGGAATTGCTGTGATCGTATTAATCTCTCCAGAAAATGGATTGCGATTTTGGGAACAAATAAAAAGCTTCAGCCTTTTTTAAGACTGAAGCTTTTATCTACGCTTTTGCTTTTTTCAATTGTCTAACCAATTTATCCACTACTTCCTTTAGCAAAGGAATCCAGTGTTCTCCCTTTTCTTCGGCAAATACATCCGGACCGGGTATTCCTACACGCATCCCTACCACGCTAACAGCGTTGCCTCCACTTCCCTCTGTTTTAAAATAAACATCTACAGCATTGATGTTTTGGGTGAATTTTGAGAGTTTGTCTATTGAAGACCTTATTTCTTCTTGAACGGAAGTATTGATTTCAATATTGACTGACTGAACATCAATCTTAATTCCATTGTAGTTTTCTGTGAAGTTCATTTTCAAAATCGTTTAACTCCATCTATTCGGAGAGGTGAAAATTATTACTACGAATATCTTAAAACTAAGGAATAAAAAAAAGGTCATCCGTTAGAATGACCTTTAAATAATAAATTTCTATAAGAAGAAGTATCTTAAGCTTCCGCTGGAATTACTCCTACTACTGATTTACCATCGTGCTTTTTAGTGAAAGCAACTTTACCAGGAACCAAAGCAAAGATTGTATGGTCTTTACCCAATCCAACATTTACGCCAGGATGGTGTTTAGTACCTCTTTGTCTTACAATGATATTACCAGCGATAACTGATTCACCACCAAATTTCTTTACACCAAGTCTCTTACTTTCAGACTCTCTACCGTTTCTAGAACTACCTACACCTTTCTTATGTGCCATAACTTATTATTATTTAAGGTTGCAACCCGAAGGATTACAGTGTGATATTTTCGATTACTATTTTTGTGAATTGCTGACGGTGACCGTTTTTCTTTTTGTAACCTTTTCTTCTTTTTTTCTTGAAGACGATTACTTTGTCACCTTTTACATGATCAAGGATTTTCCCTGATACCTTGGCGCCAGATAATAAGGGCGCTCCAATCGAGACAGTGCCATTGTCTTCTGCCAAAAGCACTTGATCGAATTCTACGGAAGCGTCAACTTCACCTTGCATTTTTGGTGCAAAGATTTGTTGATCTTTTGTTACTTTGAACTGCTTACCGGAAATGTTAACTATTGCGTACATAATGGTTTGATATAATTCAATTATCAAAATGAGGTGCAAATATAAGAAAAATTACCAAATAGATAAACTAATCCTCCAATATTAATTTCAATATTTACACCCAAAACCCCAGAAACTCAATTTAATCCAGCGCCATCTTCAAAAATCCAGCCCTATTCGCCATTTATAAGGGTTTGAAATTAAATTTTCTCATTTACACAATTGATCAACAGTATCTTACAAACAGAATACTCACGAAAAAAAAGCTAGATTTTTGACCGACAGTCAAAAAAATGGCCATTTTTGGCCCATTTTAAATATTTTTAAATTATTTTAAAAAAGTTGACCTAGCATATATGATCCATTTAGATTAAATCTTTACTTCAGTTCAAATTTCCTAACTCACTTTATATTACCTATTTATAATCTATTGACCAGCGTTCAACTTTTTAGAGTTTTTAGCTAAATCGGGCTTTACTTTTTCATTTTTCTTGCCCATATTTGTTAAGGCATTCGTACCAAATTAGTCTAATAGCCTTTCATATAGACGCTAACAAGAAATACGGTACATAGCAATAATTAATTTTTACTCAGATAAAACCATTTCTACTAATGAAGCCAGAGCCAATATTAGAACAGGGAGACAACAGCAGATTTGTATTATTCCCCATCCAACATGATGACATTTGGGAGTATTATAAGATGGCTGAGGCAAGTTTTTGGACTGCTGAAGAGATAGATTTAGGTCAAGACCTTAATGACTGGAAGAATCTAAGTGATGGAGAACGACATTTCATTTCTCATGTTTTGGCATTTTTTGCTGCAAGTGATGGAATTGTCAATGAAAATCTAGCAGAACATTTCGTAGCAGAAGTACAATACACAGAAGCAAAGTTTTTTTATGGTTTCCAGATAGCAATGGAAAACATCCATAGTGAAACCTATAGCTTATTAATAGACACTTATATCAAAAATGCAGATGAACGTGATCATCTATTCAATGCAATAGAACACCTAGACTGTGTTAAGAAGAAAGCGGAGTGGGCATTGCGTTGGATAGACAAAGGGAATTTTATGGAACGACTAGTTGCTTTTGCAGCAGTTGAAGGCATATTCTTCTCAGGCTCATTTTGCTCAATCTTCTGGTTGAAAAAAAGAGGCCTAATGCCTGGTTTGACTTTTTCTAACGAGTTAATCTCCAGAGATGAAGGACTACACTGCGATTTTGCTTGCCATCTATACACCAAGCATTTGGTCAATAAATTGCCGCAGGAGCAGGTTACAGAAATCATCAAAGATGCTGTAGAAATAGAAAAAGAATTTGTAACAGACGCATTGCCTGTAAGACTTATTGGCATGAATTCTGAATTAATGTGCCAATACATTGAATTTGTAGCAGACAGGCTGCTACTTGAATTGGGATGTTCTAAAGTTTGGAACAGCAAGAACCCGTTTGATTTTATGGACATGATTTCTTTAGAAGGAAAAACCAATTTCTTCGAAAAACGTGTGGGTGATTATCAAAAAGCAGGGGTTATGAAAAACAAGGACGATTCTTCCTCCTCAGACAAATTTTCTGTAGAAGAGGACTTTTAATCATTTTTTAACCATTATAATCATCAGTTAGGTATGTTAGTAATAAAAAGAGACGGTAGAAGAGAATCCGTCAGATTTGACAAAATCACAACAAGAATAGAAAACCTTTGCTACGGGTTGGATGCACGCTACATCCACCCTATCGAAGTTGCAAAAAAAGTAATTGATGGGCTTTATGATGGGGTTACAACCACAGAGCTTGACAATCTCGCTGCTGAGGTATGTGCCTCCCTGACAGTAATACATCCTGAATACGCTATTCTTGCTGCAAGAATCGCTATTTCAAACCTACACAAGACTACAAGTAAGTCGTTTTCAAATACCATGAAACGACTATATACCTACATCAATCCAAAAACTGATGAGAATGCAGCACTGATTGCTCCTGACGTCTATGGAATTATTAAAAAACATGCTGCCAAACTAGATGAGGTAATTGATTATACTAGGGATTTTGATTACGATTTCTTTGGTTTCAAAACCTTAGAAAGAAGTTATCTTATTAAACTTGACGGTAAGGTTGTAGAGAGACCACAGCACATGCTTATGCGGGTCTCTATAGGCATCCACAAAGAAGACATAGAGTCAGCAATTGACACCTACCACCTTTTGTCTCAAAAATGGTTTACACACGCTACACCTACCCTATTTAATGCAGGTACGCCTAAGCCACAACTGTCTTCTTGTTTCCTACTTACAATGAAGGACGACAGTATTGATGGAATTTATGACACATTAAAACAATGTGCTAAAATTTCTCAATCTGCAGGAGGTATAGGCCTTTCTATCCATAACGTAAGGGCTAAAGGCTCTTATATCAGGGGGACCAATGGAGTGTCTAATGGGATTGTCCCAATGTTGAGAAACTTTGACATGACCGCCAGGTATGTAGATCAAGGTGGAGGGAAAAGAAAAGGCAGCTTTGCCATTTACTTGGAACCTTGGCATGCTGACATCAAGGACTTTCTTGACCTTAAGAAAAACCACGGTAAAGATGAACTCCGTGCAAGAGACTTGTTTTATGCAGTATGGGTTTCTGACTTATTCATGAAACGTGTAGAGGCCAATGAAGACTGGTCTTTGTTCTGCCCTCACGAAGCACCTGGATTGGCAGATTGCTATGGTGATGAGTTTGAAAGACTCTATGAAAAATATGAAAAAGAAGGACGTGCGCGGGAAACTATAAAAGCACAGGAGCTTTGGTTTGAGATTTTGGAATCCCAAATCGAAACTGGTACGCCATACATTCTTTATAAGGATGCTGCCAACAGTAAGTCCAACCAAAAGAACCTTGGTACCATCAAGTCTTCCAACTTGTGTACAGAAATCATGGAGTATACTTCTCCTGATGAGGTGGCTGTTTGTAACCTGGCTTCTATTGCACTTCCTAAATATGTCACTACAGGAAAAGACGGTAAAAAATATTTTGATCACAAGAAACTTTATGAGGTAACTAAAGTGGTTACCAAAAACCTTAATAAAGTAATTGATGTCAACTATTACCCTGTACCAGAAGCCCGAAAATCTAACTTCAGGCACAGACCTGTTGGATTAGGTATTCAAGGACTAGCGGATACTTTCATTCTTTTGAGAATGCCTTTCGACTCTGATGAAGCCAAAGGGCTCAACGAAGATATCTTTGAAACCATCTATTTTGCAGCAATGGAGACATCCATGGAACTTGCAAAAGTCAATGGAACTTATGAAACCTACGAAGGATCTCCAGTGTCAAAAGGTATATTCCAGTTTGATATGTGGGGTGTAACTCCAAAATCTGGACGTTGGAACTGGTCAGAACTCAAAGAAAAAGTAAACAAGTATGGGGTAAGGAATTCACTTTTAGTGGCTCCAATGCCGACAGCCTCCACCTCCCAAATCTTGGGTAATAATGAGTGCTTTGAACCATATACTAGTAATATCTACACTCGTAGAACCTTATCAGGTGAGTTCGTTGTAGTCAACAAACACCTAATGAAAGACTTGATCAGATTGGGTCTTTGGACGGATGGAATGAAAAACAGACTGATCGCTGCCAATGGCTCCGTTCAAAATATGCCTGACATCCCTCAAAACCTAAAAGACCTCTACAAAACAGTGTGGGAGATCTCTCAAAAGGTAATTATAGACATGGCTGCCGATAGAGGTGCTTATGTATGTCAGTCACAAAGCATGAACTTGTTCTTACAAGAGCCTAACTTTGGAAAATTAACCTCTATGCATTTCTATGCATGGAAAAAAGGTCTTAAAACTGGTATTTATTACTTGCGTTCTAAAGCAGCAAGTAGCGCCATTCAGTTTACAGTAGACAAATCTCAATTGAATGGAGATAAGCCTGAAGCTGTAGATTTGGATAGCAAAAAACAACAACAAGAAGCCATTATATGCTCCTTGGATAATCCAGACGAATGTGAAGCTTGTGGTAGTTGATCCACAAATATAAAATTGCATAAAAAAGCAACTGTCCTTTCGGCAGTTGCTTTTTTTTTGACTAAGACCAAAATCATTTAGGATACACAATATTGACTTTATCAGGTCCTGAAATTTCACTCTTCACTGTGCCATCACTCTGCTTTTTATGCTTGACATAAACCAAACCATAAGGAGTGGGGAATGTTCCTTCCACCCATTCCAAATCTCCCAATTGCGGATCAATTAGAATGGTCTTGGATCCCGGGTCCAAAACATGGACACCAAGCACATGTCTACTCATCCACGCAGTAGGACCAGAAGCCCAGCCATGACTCAAGTTATGACGGAGTTTATCATAGCTGTAGCCTCCATAGCTTGCATGTACGTCCACTTTATCATCAGGGACGAAATCATCAATTCTTGCAGCATTTTCCAACCACTTGATATTAAAATCTTCCCAAAAAGTAGTTGCACCGAGGTCAATCATCGCGCCCCAATACTCTCTAATATTTTCAATCGCTCCTTGGTAATCACCAGCCTTGGCCTTGGCTTCCAGCATATAATACCCATAAAAGGTAGAAAAATCAGCCACACCATTTTTGGAAATCACTTGCCGATTGGCTTTAGAAGGATCCATTATACCAGTTAATGACATTAGGGAAGCAGCTTGCTTAGACCCTGCATGATCAGGATGGTAAGTCCTCAATTTTGCGGCCATAGCCTTTGCCTCTTTGGCCATTTCATCATTTTCCAATACGCTATAAATCTCACCAGAAGCATCAAAAGCCCAAATCAACATGGATTGTAAGCCGGCATGAATGGCTTCAGGGTTTTCACTTGATGGCCAATCTAGAAAACGGGTACCATCCAATTTTTCTTTATTGCCTTCCACCCTACTTGCCATGTGCCTGGTAAGTTTAATCAAATAGTCTTCTTGGGCTTTTAAATAGCCCTTGTCCCCATGATGCAGATACCAGTCACGGTGAATAATAATCCACCACATAGAATAAGTACTGATCCCGTTCATCCATTCAGGCATAGGTGTAATGTCACGGATCAGGTCAAGACTTTTAGGAACCACCTCATTGTATCCAAAGACTGCATTAATCGTTGAAACCTCAGGGTGCAAATCTCCTACCCAGACCAAACGATCTCTTTTTATCCCATCCCAAAGGTACTCCTGCATGTTCATGTGAACCGTATAAGCCCCCATGTCCCAAATCTTATTCAAACGTTCATCATTACTCTTAAAACTTCCCAGATAAGGAATGTCTCTGTACACCAATATTGCATTGGCTTCCTTTAGCAGTAACTCTTTGTTAGGGTCTACCAAGTCTATCCTTGCATATCGGAATCCCGAATTACCAACTTCAAGTTTCCCAAGCCATGGAAGGGAAACAATAAAATCACGCATGGCATGGTCATTTGTAGCTCCATGTATGGTATCAATGGAAGACATTGCTTCGGTTACAGACTCTCCCAATCTTATTCGTACACGAACGGGATCCTTTGATCCTATCATGCCCGTTACCAATTGAATCCCTCCATGCAGGTTGACACCAAAATCCAACAAGATACCTGGCTTTTCAGTATCGTTACTTTTCATGACCAAAAAATCCTGCTTATTGGTAAGAATGGCCTGCCCAATTGGTTGGTTCAGGAGATGATTTTCATTTTTTATTAAATCTGCATCCTGAGTGGATTTCCAGAATATTTTTACCGGGGCAATGTATTTCCGCGTTCGGGAATCGTCGGCTACTTTATAGTCCTTACCATTGTTAAATGCCGGTGGCAATTGAGCAAAGGCATTGGAACACATTGCCAGGAATAAAAGTATTTAAAAAAGTGGCCTTACAGCCTTTTGCATCACACTCATTTGGATAGTCATTTTGATTAATCAACCAAGATAAAATTATTTAATCAAACACCTGTCCTGTGCGTACCTGTCCAATATAGAATTTATTTCTTTTCTATTTAGGGGAACTAATCAACACCCAATTGATTTAATTCGGCATCTATTTTTTTGTTCCATCTCACTTGAGCTGAGGCATTGGTTCCATTGGAAGTTTGACCGTCATATTCTTCCTGCATACGATTCATTTCTCTAAAAGCTTCCAGGTAATGAAAGGAGAGCTTGCGCTCATAATTATGGGGCTCAAGATCAAGCTTTTGGAGTGTGTTCTTGAGCCGCTCAATGATTATTTTAGCAATATCAAAATGCCTTTGTTCATGATTTAAACCATAGCTATTGTTTGCAGACCTTACCCAGGAAGAACTTTTCAGCATATAGGTTTTGAAAATCAAATCTACAATCACCACTCCATTTTCCATACTGCTATTCGACTCGTAGCCTATGCTCGCAAAAATAGATGCCGCATAATTATTGAAAGCAGGTCTCCCAGTGAAATCCTCCCAGGTCAGTGGTCTGTCAGTAGCATAGAAAACAGTATCACTCTCACTCGACCGGGTATAATCTCTCATTTTCAATTGCACACCTTGTGCCAATAGATTGTTATTTGGTCCATTTTTTTCCATCCAATCATCAAAATATTTCATGGCCAAATTCACGGATCGCCTTAGGAATGGCTCCAATAAGTTAAACTGTCGCATCCCTCTTTGGTAACTTATGCCCCCTTGAAAACCCAACAAATCAACCAATTCATCCCCCCTATCCAAAGCAAAGGTAAAGTCCAAATGAATATCTCCTTCTACCACGCCTGTTCTAGCATCCTTAATGTTTTCAATTATTTTGGCATCCTTAATTTTGATCACTACGGACCGAAGTTTCTTACTGCTGGGATAAGCACCCAAAATATATTGCTCCAAAGCAGGTATGGTACCGCCTTCAAGGTTTACGGTTAGCAGATTTCCACCACTTTCAACATCCGGAACCAGAAATGCAGTGGGGTTAAGGTCCTTTCTCTCATCAATAATCCTTGAGATATAATATTCATCTGGACTAAAAACCTGAGAAACCACCCTCAATGGTATAGGATCAAGACTAAGTCGCTGCGAAAAAACATAATTAACAGGCAACAACAACCCTAGCATAACAAAAAACAGCTTGGCATAAATTGAGAAAATCACCTTATATAACAATTGAGGTATCATTGGAAAATTAGCTATATTAGCTTTAACAGGTTTAACCTGTCTGAGGTTTTGCTTAAATGGGGTTAAATATAAGGAAATAATTAAATTTTAGTTACACCCTTTTCTCCTCAAAGCAATGGCTAATATTTACTTTTTTGAAGATTTTGCTTTCTCATTGAAATCCAGACAAAGGTCAATCCAATAAGCTATTTCTCTTTTTGTTGTGATGGCTTCAGCGCTTACGTAACAATAACCTTTGTACACCCTCCCTTTCATGACGATGGATTGAAACCCATTTACTTCAGCTACCTCTTCCACTAATTCAGGATCATATCTACACATAAGCTTTGTACCACTTACGTTCACGCACATTTTTTCATTGACCAAAAAAGCCAGGCCTCCAAACATGGCTTTTTCTTCCACTTCCAATTGTCCTACTTGGAAAAGATATTCACGAACCCTATCTGCAAGCCTTTCATCGTATGCCATTTTTTAATTGTTTAGATGAAACTAAAAATACCAAATAAAAATGGCTATTGGCAAAGTCTATAGAATGAATTTTAGATGGCTCGATAGATTGTAATGACCAACCCCTCCTTGGGTATTTATTACCATTTACCAATACGCGAAATTTTTTGAAGGGAAAATCTGGAATTGCATGGCTATTACAGTTACTTTTAAAAGATCATTGTCTCAAGAAAAAAAATTCCTATTCCAGAATGACTCTTTGATTTTAAGAATTAAGGCATTCCCAATTTGACCAGATACATACCATCCTTTTTATGATAAAAGCCCCGAATATATTGACCCAAAATTTTCAAAAATTTAACCTTCTGATTTCCCTACACTTTCTGTTTACCATAGCTCATCCAGTAAGCGCACAAATAAAATCTGAAGTTCATTGGGAGAATGGAAGCCCTTCTTTGATTATTGATGGAGAGCAATATCCTCCTTTTGCCTACATGTCCTATTTGGGAGAGGAAGAATATTATACGGAA
>TARA_R110002096_G_scaffold75176_2_pt1 | contig 11471 bp, 20 predicted proteins | sample TARA_R110002096 | Tara Oceans TARA_R110002096 (sample SAMEA4397295) | marine metagenome | biome: Polar Biome; feature: [DCM] deep chlorophyll maximum layer (ENVO:01000326); material: water (ENVO:00002006), including particulate matter (ENVO:01000060) such as... | depth 35 m | reverse complement strand
TTTCTCCCATAGTTTCAAAAGGATCAGCTATAAGCGTTGATTGGGATAGATTGCACATAGGTAGGTGCGGTGAGTTAACACCGAGTTTACTATCCCTGGGTAGCTCGAAAGAGTAGCACTGTCAACTGCGAAATGCTGATTCGTAATTATCCTCTTAAGGGAAAATTATGTTTAAACGTTAAAATTATGAAATTAGAAGTATTAAGAGTAAGTAGTCAAGAAGATTCAACGTCAGGGATTCTTTTTAATGTGGTGGACGGTAAACGAGAGTTTATCTGTTACACGTTGGAAGATCAGGCGCAAGACCGTAAGGTTATGCACGAGACTAGAATACCAGAAGGAACTTACGAATTAAAATTTAGAACTGTTGGAGGTCATCACGCAAGGTATACAAAGAGGTATGGAGATATGCATAAAGGCTGTCTACATGTTATTGATGTTCCTAATTTTAAGTATATACTCATTCATACTGGGAATACAGATGATCATACTAGTGGGTGCCTCATTGTTGGAGAAAGCCAGACTAGCAATAGGGTTAAAAAGGATGGGTTTATTGGGAGTTCTACGAAAGCTTACACGGACTTTTACCCAATGGTCAGCGAAGTTTTGGAGAAAGGAGAGGGAGTAACTATTACATACATTGATTATGCATAAGCTTACTCGCGAAGTAGAGTATCTAACTAGGGTTGTAAAAACTCTGGAGATAGAAAACACAGATCTGAAAGAACGTCTGGAGGCAGCGCAATACGCTGTAAGAGATATTGTTTCTTATACTAAAGATGGGGAGTATTAAAAACAATTAATAAATGAAAAATCTTTTAATTTTAGTTTCTTTTTACTTATTAACCTTGACATGCTTTGGGCAGAAGGTTATAAAAGACTTTTTTAAGTATAGTACACTTTATACTTCGTTCAATCAATCTAATTCTATGGTCCAAGAAGACACCTATGCTGTAATGGATGGGTTGCTTACTGTGGTACCTATGGAGTACGAGCCTAACTATACTTTTTCTTTTGGGTTAAGGAAGTTAGCACGATTTAAATATGAGATTAAGGCAACTAATTTCTATGACGGATCAGAGGTATCTATGTCAGAAGAAGCAAACGTAGGTAATGTAAGCGGTTTTGAATACGTGTTCGAACGTTCACAGGTAAGACTTACAGGGCAAGAGTCTACAGACCAGCGGTACTTTCTTAGGCATTTATCTAAGTGGATGGTTGCAGAATTGGATTTCCTTGAAAACGGACGAGCAGATATAAAGTATCTAGAAGCTGCCCTTAAACTACGTGTTCAGGTAGGTAATAAGTTTAATCTTACCGCAGGAATAGCAGGACGTAGGCACCCTGCCTATACAATAGCTCCTATTGAGGATTGGATTGAAGAGAATAGTGGAGCATGGTGGCTTTTAGCCTATGACTACGATTATGTAGACAACTGGGTATATGTAGATTCTAATTCTGATGGAGGATATACCGAAGGAGAATGGAGTGATTGGGAATGGTACGGTCCCGAAGGGAATTTAGTAGCAGAGACGGATTCAGAATTCAGACGTTACCAATACGGAGCTATCGTTAATACTTATAATAGAGATGTAAGAAATTCTCTCCCAAATCAATATCAGCTATCCGCAGCAGTGGGGGCTGATTTTTATCATTATACTAAAGATTTTTGGGTACATTCTTGGGTGAATGTAATGCCATATCACAAAGAGCTGGGGGATGAAAAATATTCTTACGCAAGAGTAGTGGGGGGCACATGGGTAGACTATAACGCAGGTATTGTTTTTGGAGCTAACATAGGTAAACGTTTAGGAATTTTTACTGAGGGTAATTTTAGTGAGTACTGGGGGAGATCCTATGGGAGTTTAACAATGGGAATAAATTATGTAATTAAATAAATATGGCACAACATATTGGGGAGAAAACAGAAGTAACATTAGATCTAAAAACAATAGGTCTAGGTGTGGCAGGATTAGGATCGTTAATAGCTATGTGGTTCGCGCTGCAAGCAGATATAACTTTAGCAAAAGAGTTACCTATTCCTCCTGATCCAGAGATTACGCGTATGGAGTTTGACATGAAAGACCAATTGGTTCGTCAAACGATCATGACTACTCAAGACGATGTAAAGGAAATTAAAGCAGACCTTAAAAGCATTGAAGATAAAATTGACGCTTTGAAATAACTAAAACTAATGAAAACAGTATTAGCACTATTATCTACACTCCTTCTATCGACTGCAGTGTACGTATCTTTGCCACCACCGTTTCCCAAACCAGAAATTGTGGGTTCCGGAATATGTGTTGTAGAATTTAATGCAAGTTTTAATTCTCAAAACGGGGTATCCTGGCTAGAGAATATAAGTGATTGCAACCCTCGTAGAGTAGATATTGTTTCTCAACCTGCTATGCAGAAAGAATACAATATAGTTGTAGTCCCAACTATTGTAATCTTTCAAGAAGGAGAAGAAGTAAAACGTTTTCAAGCTAATATTATGATGCAGCTTGAGGCAACCGAAGAAGAGGTGCAAGAAGTAGTAGATGAGCTTATTATGAGTGCCTTTTAAATATTAAAATAATACTTCTGTGATAGAGTTGCAGGGGAATTTTTTATTTTGTAATTTACGCGCGGAATAATCTCCTCCTCAATGACGACTACAGAGCTGTTACTTAAAAGATTAAAAGTTGTAGCTCTTAGAGTTTTAAATAGTTCTGGGGGAACTTCCGCAGCAATATCTATAGCAGACATGTCAGAATACGGGAGAACAAACGAAGAAAAGTTATTATTACAGATAATAGCTGCTTTGCAAGGCGTTGTAGGCGGGGGTGCTGGTGCATCGTTTCCAAATGATGTGACTGTAACAAATGGAGATGAGGCATTTGATCATATGACAACTGTGGCTGCAGGGGCGAGTGTTGTTGATGTGCTGACTGCTATATTAACAAAATACAATGGTGCAACTATTGTATTAAACAGTCTTAAGGTACTAGAGGAAAAAGCGAACTCAGATAATGACGGAAATCCAGGTGCGTATGGGACAGAACAAACTTATTCTTTTCAAAATAATTATATCGAAATTGGGCGAGGGTTTAAAGTAGTAGGATTTGTATTTACTATTGGAAATCATACTAATACGCATGATACTGGTGTTAAATTTTACGTAAATGGCAGTCTCCATCAGGAAAGTATCTCTGATACAGGATCTCCTGTAACTTTAACAAATTCTTCAGACACAGAATATAATACTGTAGGGGTTTCTGGAGAAACTAAAGCATATAAATGCACAGTACTGGATATTGGTCCTGATGCATCTAATCCTTTCGATCCCCCTCTTATCCGCACAAGCGGAACTAAAAATATTATAACCGTGGATAGAGCAGCCGTAGGAACACATACGTCAAATACAATGGATGGATATGCATCAAATGTATTTCCAACTATGACAATGATAAGTGATATAGCCCTCAATCCTTTAAGGCCAAAAGGAGACATTGTAGTTACTGGGAATGATAATACAAACAGTACTTCGTTTTATATGTGGATAGCATACCCAAAGACTTGGGGGCTAATAGCTACTGTTTTACAGGGAAGCTCAAATCCTACTGAAGTGCAAGATGCTTTTACAACAAGAGAGGAGCATAATATTTCAAATGCTTATGGAATAGTTATTCCTTATTATTTTTACAGAAGTCAGTCAACTAAGCCGTTTGCTGTTGGTGAAACTATAACAATTACATTTAACTAATGCCATTATTTCCAGCACCCGTAAGGAATAATAACGAATTTGAGCCAATACTTAAGGCGCACGAAAATCAAATCGATGGATTTGGTATTTTTGTAAGTGAGTATGGGACAGATGATTTATCTGGGGATGGATTTGCAAATGGAGATACTAACGTAAGGTTTAGAAATAACCTTTCGGAGGGAATGAGAAAGCCAGGATATATGGCTATTATGAAAGACACAGATAGTGCTTTTATATTTAAAGGGGGGACTTGGGGGAATACATCGAATTGGGCTTCTATAAATGCTAGTAATGGACTCCCTACAGGCGGTAAAACTGATACGTTTTTAGTAAAAAATACTTCTGCAGATTATAATGTGTCATGGACTAGCAATCTTACAGCAGACGCTGTAACTATTAAAAACCATGATAAAGTTGGAGAAGCACCAACATTATTATTTAGTAGAATGCAAATTAATTTTCCCTCATTAGCTGGTGTAGTTTTAGGGGAAGTAAAATCATTAGGTATCCCAGTAGTAGGAAGAGAATTAGACTCAAGCTCAATTCGTTTTGTAGCTGGGGGACAAAACTCTAATACTGGAGTGCAAAGTTCTATTGAATTTTTTACATCTACTAAACTAGGGCCAGAAAAAGCCTTTGAAATGGGAGACGACAAAACATTTGTATTTACTGGTACTGTAGCTATTCCTGTAGCACAGGCAGGCGCTATGTATTATAACACATCAAAAGATGCCTTCTATTTTGGAGGGCTTTAATTTAATTAATAATTTAAAATAAAATAAAATGGCTACTTGGAAAAAAGTAATAACAGAAGACGATTCCATTGGGATCGCACAAGGTGGTACGGGCTTAACGGCCATTACCGCAGGTAATATAATAGTTGGTAACGGTACGACAGCACCAGCACTAGTACACTTAGACGAATCACAGATTCTTGTTGGTGCAGGGACAGGGACTACCGCCCCAATTAAGGCTACACTTGAAGGAGATGTAACTATAGCGCATAGTGGAGGAACAGTAACTTCTACTATTGGTGCAGACAAAGTACTAGGTACTATGGTCCTGGACAACGACCTAGACTGGGCTACTCACCAGAAAGTTGAAACAGGGGCAGGTAGTGCAACAAAACTTCCTATTTTTGACGCATCTGGAAACCCAACTCTAACTACTGCAGGAACAAATGGTAATATTCTTACTGTAAACTCCAGTAACGAAATTATTTGGGGATCTTCACTTACAGCATCAGGAGTAGGTTTATCTGTCTCAAACGGTGCGGCAGCTCTTCCTGTTGCCTTGGTTACTGGTACAGGTACAAGCACTACAGCTTTAATGGAGGATACAACATTCACTTGGAATGATAGTACTGATACCTTAACTCTTGGTGAAGTAACTATTGTAGGAGCAGTAGGAGCAGGTACTTCATCAGTTACAGCAGATAACTTTTCTGGTCTAGCATCAGAGGCTACACAAATAGCAGTTACAAACTATGGTACAACCACAACAACAAGTACATCTCACTGTATTCCTATGTTTGCGGGCACAGGAAATGGGTCCCAAGAGTCACTTATCTCAGATAACGTACTTTCGTACAACCCTGGTACTAACGTATTATCAGTTCCAGCAATTGATTCTTCTGGAAACATACAAGCATCTGTATTAATATCTGACATTGCAACAGGTACTGCACCACTTACAGTAACTTCTACAACACAAGTAGCTAATTTACATGTAGCAAAATCTGGCATAGCAACAACAGTAGATGTTACATCTGAAGCTAGTTCTGCTAGTGATCACTATCTTACATTTGTGTCAAGTGCAGCTGCAGGATCAACTTTATATGCAGATGCTACAGATTTAATATTTATTCCAGAAGATGCTACTTCAGGCATTGCCGGTGGAACTTTAAAAGTACCTAACCTTACAGTAACTGGAACTACTACAACTTTAAGTACTACTAATCTTGAAGTCACAGATAAGACTATTAAATTAGCAGATGCCAATGACACTGCTGCTAACGCTATAGGATCAGGTATTATTGTAGATATTAATAATGCATCAGCTTCAAATTTACCTAGTATTTTATACGCTGGCCAAGATAATAGTGCTTCAGGATGGCAGGTAAGTAGAGCAAATCATGCAACAGCAGGATCAGCAGCTATTACTACAGGTCTTGGTACTATGGAAGTAGTGTCAGACATAACTGATTCAAACTATAGTACTGGAAATAGTGGAGCTATAGACTTTGGAGTTGGAGCTTTCTGCTACTCTTCAAATGGAGATGGTGGACTTTACATACAAACAGGAGCATAGTATGGGAATTCTAGGATCCTCAATGGGCTCTAAACCGCCCTTATCGACAGACACTTTAAACAAAGACGAGCTTGAGCATCTATTATGGGCGCTAAGTGAGTCTACGTTTAGAGGAAAAGATGTACATTTGCTTTCGGGTATAATAAATAAACTCGCAAACCAATTAAAATCTAAGTAAGATGAAGTTAGACATTACGGAGGTACATTTCGTTAAGACAGCTATAGAAGCGTCCACTATTAAGGCATCTGATGCTTTTTTAGTGGCCGCAATTCTAGGCAAAGTAGACAAAGAATTTGAAAAATTACAAGCTCAAGGTCAAAAAGAAGAGCTTAAGGCTATGGGTAAATAGTATAATTTTTTAATTGTATAAAAGATGGCAACGTGGAAAAAAGTAATAACAGAAGATAATGTAGAAAATTTAGCAACAGCTGACTTATTACTGGAGTCTAATAGAGATTTTGACATTGCAGCGAATAAAAGCCTTGAGTTTAGAAACGCTGGTAATAGTGACAAATTGATGTTTGGATTATACACGACACCGGGTATATCAGCAATAGGCTTTGACGCAGATATATGTCAATTTAATAGTCTTTATCCTGTAACCATGGCGACGCCGGGTATGACTATGACTAGCAATGTAAATACTAGTGCGGCTGGACCAAATCTAATTTTGATGCGGAAAAAATTAGATTCCAATGGGGACATAGTTTCGGGAACGACAAATGATAATATTGGGTCAATTGAATTTAAAGGCGTTCCTGAATCCAGCACTGAGAAATATGCACAAATAACTGGGCATATAGAATCTGCAGCTAATGCTACTGCGTCTGGATCACTAAAATTAAAAGTTGCAGACAATAATGTTAACACAACTGCGGTAGAAATATTACCTAAAACATTTGGGTCATTAACTTCGTTACAGTCAATAAAAATATACGGGGAAACATTAGCATCTTTAGTATCAACACTAGCAGCAGCTGATAATTCTGCAGCTCTTGCTGCTATCCAAGCCGATGTTGATTTAAATCAGACGGCATCCGAAGCAACAGACAACGGTATATTTAGCACAATATCAACGCTTCAAGATGAAGTTGATGCGAACGAAGCAGCTAGTGATGCTGCTGAAGCTGCTTTACAGGTATTAATAGATAATTTAACTACAACTGTTACTGCTCTTAATACCTATACAGTTAACCTAACACACCAGTTTTCTGCAGTTTTAAAATTAATAGGACTGCCTACTCAAAATACAAGTTCTAATTATGGGTTAGCTTCAGGCGAAGGTGTTATTTTTAGGCATATAGAGGGGGCCGCTGGTGAATGGGATAGGCAAGATGGCTATCGTCTTTCTACGTCTGACGTAACTGCTATATTACTAGACCAAACTGCAAATGCACAAATCCCTGGTATCGTACCATACTCAGATGCTTTAAATGGTGTTTCTTACACATCTTCAATTTATAATGCAGATGAAGATATAAGATCAGGGCGTGCTGGGGCCTGGTTATCGTACCACAGAGATGCTAGTGCTCCTGCAATGACTGTTAGATTTCATGGGACTGTTTGGTTAAAAGCTCGCACTGTGCCGTTTGCTAGTCAAAAAATAAGATTTGTTCTATTGCACAGAAACGAAGCAGGTAGTACTACTGCAATACCAGTAGCTTCTGATTATATGCCTTTTGATGTCATAAACATGTCGTCAGAAAAAACTTTAACTAATAGTTATACTCCTTTTAATCCTGGTGCTGGCAATTTTAATTCTCCAAATCTAAATAAAGTAGAGTTAAGTTTTAGTAAATATTTATCTGTCAGTTCGGTGGCGGAATTAGATATGTTTATGCTAGCAATCATAAACGTAGGTAATAGTACTCTGCTAAATAGTGACAGTGATTCTAGTGTACTTTGGGACGGTATAATTGCGGATATACAAATGACAGCAAAACCTACTTAATATAACACAGTTATTGTTCCGTTAAATTGAAACACATTTGAGTTCATAGAACTGTGCGCTGTTATAGTATAAACATAAGTTCCGGTAGCAACGTCTGCATCCCATTCGTCTAAAGATGATGCGCTAATCCATACTAGACCGCCCCATCTATTGTAGATACGGACTTCCCATTGACCCCAACAAGCTCCGTCTACTTCAATCATCCACGTATCATTCCACCCATCGCCGTTAGGGGTAACAGCATTAGGGGCAAAGATAGATGTCTCATCGCACAGGAACACTTGAGGACACTCTTCACCTGTTGTACAATTAATATATATAGACTCAGCTACAAACTCAGTTATAGTATCAGTATTGTAAATATATAGGTACTCATACACAACTGTTTCTACATACATAGTGTCTGTTAAGTAGATATACTCAAATTGAATAATAGTGTCTGCCTCAACTAGCACAATAGTATCATAGAAATACTCTGTTACTTGTACAGTATCTGGCGGTAATTGGACATACTCTATTAATGTGTCCACTTCTGTAACATATACAGTGTCAGTTGTTATCCATTCCACATCTATATAAATAGTATCACACGAGATAGGAGCACAATACACTGCCGTATTATTAGCAAGGTCTACGTCAGGGTAGTTCTGAGTTTGTAATGCTCCACCCCCATTAACTGCCCATCCGCCTTCATCTGTAGAAGCTGTTCGAGATAGATTGATTTGCCATACAACCAACTCACTACATATAGTATCATTTGATAGTATCTCAGCCCAACAATCATTAGAAGTAGGGGAGTCATATACGTTAGCGTTCCAACTGTCTCCGCTCTCTAGTACCTGATTTCCATAAAGAGTAAACGCTTTGAACGTCCACCCTGGATGATTAGTTGCTCCAGTACATCCCCAATTATAATCTAACCCTTCAACATGTAGCCCTAAAACTATATGACTTATAGTTGTATTGTTTGCTACGTAAGGACTCCCGCTAGACTCACAGGTGTTGCCGTCAGATGTAAATTCATTGCACCCGCAGTTTTCGCTGTTGATAACATCAATAGTAATGTCGCCCGTAATTGCATCCCAATTGCTGATACTTACATCACATTGTGCTGCCATTGTAGGTGCGCACAAAGCTAATATGTATATTAATCTACGCATGTTCCGTAATTTGATAAGAATGTTTGCAAATCTGAAACTCCTACTATACCGTCTCCGTCAAAGTCTCCTACGCAAGACGGTTGAAGGCAGGAAGCATATGCTGGGTGTTCTGTTAGTAGTGGGTATACAAACCCATCGCCATTAAGGACAAAAGTTGTCCCTATGTCAGCGCAAAAAATTATAGTGTATCCTCCTGCAGGCAGCCCAAAGTAATGAGCTCCACCGTCACAGTCTTGGTATTGGAAGTTTGTCCATTTTTCAGCTCCCACTGAAGTGAACACATGTTGATTGCATTGAGCAATAGAATAGTTGGAAAATAATATAGTAAGAAAAATTATGTTTAAAATGTACCTCATGTTTAACTAGTTGTTTATATTTGTAAATATAAGACATTAGTTTATATATTTGCAAAAACAATATTAAGATGAGCCAAGAAATTAATTTTATCCCCCAAGGACAGTGGTTACTACTTCCAGACCCAACGTCTGAAAAACGTGCGTCAGGAATTATACTAGATGAAGGAACTGCAAAAAAATTAAGTACCAATATATTAAAGGTGCTTAAAGCCGGATCCCATTGCCAATTTTGTAAGATAGGAGATACTGTAATGGTTGACCCTACTACAGAAGCTAGACGTGTAACTCTAGAAGAAGTGACATATCTCCTTATAGGAGAGCACCAAGTATTAGGGCGTATAGCGTGAAAGAGATAGTTGGGACAGTAACGATTTCTTTAGCAGATTATCAAAAAATGATTTCTGCGGGAGATCAAGCAGATGAATTTAATAGCAAAACAAAACATGCTGCTAAAGAATTATCTGTGTTTCTAACTTTTCTTTCTACTAGGTCAGATATAACGCCGTATGTTACAGAATTCAATCGTCAGTCACTTTCATCTAAGATAGTTATAGATGAAGGTAGGGCAACTATAGAATTTTTAGATGGTAACAGCTAAGTTTAATACAGAAGATCTTGATGAGTTTATTTACAGTATTAATGATTTTGAGACTAAACTTATTATATGGGCAACTCTTAATACAGAAGCAGAGTGGCAGATCAACACATACGTAGGAGAATATAATTTTTTAATTGAAGTAATAGTAGACGATGGATCAGAATTTGACTATTAAGGTAAATAGCACATATAAGTATCTCCAGATTTGGAATGGTATATTTAACCTTACAGAGAAAGAATTAAAAATTTTAGCTCTATTTGTGGATGTAAATAAGGAAAAAAAAGACGTAAATCTTTGCTCTCCAGCGTCTAAGAAATTAGTAGCAAAACAGCTAGGCTTTACTGATCATAATACTTTAAACAATTATGTAAAGAAATTTAAAGATAAAGGCGTACTTTTAAAGCGAGGGCGTAACTATAGTCTTAATAAACTTCTTAATATAAAAACTAAAAGTGTTCGAATCAATCTACAGTGGCAAAATGCATAAACAAAATGAACAGTTAGTATTTACACAGCACTTAGTTGAAGGTAGTTGGTTTATTACGATTGTTCAAGATATAAATGGAAATCTTGTAGAGATTCTAGAAGAGCCACTATTTGAAACTGATGTAGAATTTGAAGCAGACTTTGAAATAGAAATTACACCCCATGAGTAAAGATAAGATGCCTAGTACTTGGAGTATGGTAAAAAGTTTTGCTAAAGAGCTTTCTAACTATGTTAGCCAAGGAGCTCCAAATGTATCTGTTAAAGACTATGCGCAAAGAGTAGGTGCATGTGAGGCATGTGAGCACTTTAAAAAGGAGAGTGCTAGATGTGGATTGTGTGGGTGTAAGATTGAATACAAAGCTCAATGGAAAACAAGCAACTGTCCTGACATACCCCCGAGATGGAAACCACAAGTTATAGACCATGGCAAAAACGAAGAAAGAGATAATACAAATCTTAGCGACTAAATACAATCTTCCGTTATCGCAAGTAGAAGCAGTAATAGATTATCAATTTACTTATGTTGCAAAGACTATGAAAGAGGGTAACTTTGAGTCTATTAGACTGCCTAAGTTTGGTAAGTTTTCAGCTAGGCCGGGGAGAATAAAATATATACAAGAAAAGGCAAATGGATCTACTAACGATAAGCGATAAAAAAGTTATACCTAATGCGTATACACTGACTATAAAAGACTTTAAAAATTTAAAGTCAGCAGATTTAGCAGCTATATATTATTTTACAGATCATAGGTCTCCTTACGCAGTCTATCCATTAGAAGATAGGAAAGCTAAAATAGTACATGATTTAGGAGTTAAGTGGTCCCCTCAACTTGATGTGGGAGTAAAAAAATACAAAGAGTTG
>TARA_R110002096_G_scaffold269520_2_pt1 | contig 11487 bp, 14 predicted proteins | sample TARA_R110002096 | Tara Oceans TARA_R110002096 (sample SAMEA4397295) | marine metagenome | biome: Polar Biome; feature: [DCM] deep chlorophyll maximum layer (ENVO:01000326); material: water (ENVO:00002006), including particulate matter (ENVO:01000060) such as... | depth 35 m | reverse complement strand
CTCGCCTCGAAAAGTTAGTTGCGCCGTACGGGGAAAAATTTCGCCGATTTTGCCAAAAATGGAGTTTTTCAACAGTATCGGCTCTCTTGTCACTTTCGCTGCGCTGCGCACGAACTGGTAAGACGCGGACAAAGCTACCATCGCGTCGGTGTCCTCTAACGTCCGCTCTGCGTTTCTAGAACCAGAGATGAAGCCCAAAAAGGACTTACCTGTGCTGGTCAATTAGGATTGGGTTGCCGTCCGGATCAACCACAACAAAACTGCCAGGGCCAGTCTCAGCGTCTAGCGTCTTCTGCACGACCTCAACGCCGTCCGCTGTGATGAGGGCATGTAAGGCGCGCACGTCATCAAACGGATCAACCGCCCCTGCGGCTTGGTCCCATCCGGGGTTAAAAGTCAGCATCGGTTGATCGAACATTCCCTCGAACAAACCAATAATGTGGTCGTCAGGGTTGACCAAAATCACCCACTTGGCACCTTCCTCCAACGGCATCTTAGGCGCAAAACCAAGTTTCGCATAAAACGCCATCGAAGCCGTAATGTCCTTGACCGGCAGGCTGATTGAAAAAGCCCCAAGTTTCATGTCATCGCTCCTTGTTGATTGGGAAATCTTAGTGTCCGAGCATTCTCCAAGCAGAATGCCTTCTACTCCATTTTGCCGCTGTCTTGACCTGCAATCAAGCATTTTGGGTCCACTGCACCGTGATAGGCCTAATTGGCCGGAAGCTGCATATATGGGCATCTTAAAGTACAAATTATGAACAACTTGTGTTAACCGACCTTCGCCGCTGGGCGCATGAACTTACAGGGTGCGGGACCTAACTGCCGTTCGCCAGATTCGATTGAATGTCTGATTTTGCGGCCGATCACTCAAATGTAGATTGGACCCTCCCACAAAAATCAAGTGGCCAGTTCAGGCCAGAACGCAAGTGCCTCAGCATCACGCCTATCCTAATGAGTAAACAGACAGAAGAACCACTCTGATCAGCGCATACGACAAACATTGTTTCGAAAATAACCTTGTAGATCAGTACTTTGGCGGATTTTTTCCTGGGAAACGTCATACGACCAGACTTAACAGGAAAGGAATTCAACTATGTTCGACAAAGGAAAAATGGGAGCCATCTGCTTCGTACTATGGGGCTTGCTCCATGTCGTTGGCGGGGGTGCGATCCTGCTAGCTCTAACAGATGGGCCAGACGCAGGATATGCAGTCTATAGCGGGTCCGGCATGGGCTACAGCGCACTGGCGGGGCATGTTCTAAGTTACTTTGCCTACAATCTGGTGTGGATCGCCGGATTGGTGGTCTTCATTGCGCTGCGGTTCAATTGGCGCAACAACGAAACCGCGCTCGCGCTAAATACCGGGATTATTCTGCTGATCGAGGTGGGACTTGTGCTGTTCCTGCTCATCCCCGGACATGTATCTCTGACAGAAGCCGCGCCCGGACTGATCCTCTTCATCGTTGGGGCGACGCTGTGTGGAATTGCCTGCAACTCAAAACCTAGAACCAGGGAGGTCTAGTTATGACATCAGTTCAGCTTTTTGGCTTTGACGGCAGCACCTACTTGAAAACAGTTCAAATAGCCTGCGCCCGTTTGGCAATCCCCTACGAAACGCTTTCGCTGGAATTCGGCAAGCCGAGCCACCTTGCTCTGCACCCGTTCGCCAAGATGCCCGCAATGCGGCATGGCGACGTAAGCCTTTATGAAACCGCAGCGATCTTGTCCTATCTGAACGACCTGTCAGAGGATGCCTCGTTGGTTCCGGAAGAGCCAGTGCAGCGTGCACGGATGTGGCAAGGCGTGTCGGCAGCCATTGACTACGGCTACCCAGCCCTAGTGCGGTCTACTTTCACCGATGATACAACAACAGTTGATTTGAAGCCCGTTGAGCAGTGTCTTGCAGCATTCGCAAACCTCTTGGGAGACAACAGTTGGCTGGCTGGGGACACAGTCAGTTTTGCAGATGTCATCATCGGACCAATGGTGGCACACTTCGTCCATGCCGCCCCGTCCGGCCAGGCTGTACTGGACCGACATGAAAAGCTGGCGGATTGGAATCGTCGCATGGCGGCGGACTGAAGGAGAATGTGATGACCGATCTGCAAAAAACTGACGCGCTCGTTTCCGCGGCACAGGCTGGGGACGATACAGCGTTTCAACGCCTGATATCGCAGCATCGTCTGCAAGTTTACGGCGTCGTTCAAAAGATGATCGGCCATCCACAGGACACCGACGACATCGTCCAGGAGGCGTTGCTCAAAGCATGGCGCAGCCTTCCTCAGTTCCGAGGCGACTCAGCATTTTCCACCTGGTTGATATCGATCGCGACACGGAGCGCACTAGACTTTCTTCGCGATCAGAAACGTTGGCGGGCCGAGGCACAGGTCGCCTATGCCAATCTCTGTGCTGAGTCCGAAGAGTTGAGCGGTGAGGTTATAGCTGCCTTCATGGAGCCGGAATTCGCCTTCGATGTTCGCCAGCACATCAGCTATTGCTTTGCGTGTGTCGGCCGATCTTTGCCGCCAGATGAAATGGCGGCTCTCGTTTTGCGTGACTTCGCAGAGCTGTCTGCGCGGGAGGCCGCAACCGCGCTTGGCATATCTGATTCAGTATTGCGACACCGATTGTCGGCAGCGCGCGCTTCGATGCGGGACAAGTACGAAAACCTTTGCGCTTTGGTAAACAAGACCGGCATTTGCCATCAATGCAAGGGCCTGAAAATGATCGCCGCCGAAGGTAAACAGGGCGGTCCGTTCCCTCCGGTTGATGACATCGCCGAACGTTTTGCGGTCGTCCGTAGCGCGAATGGAACCTCAATGCGTGGGTTGCACGATATTTTTTGGCGGCGCACGAAAGAAGTTGAGGAACAGGGGTTGGGGTCAACTGAGCCCGACAGCGCCTGTGGCGAGGATATCGACACTTGAACTTTGACTAGCTGACATTCGCTGCATTTCAGAAAAATAGTAATCTGGGCTGATACTGTTGAAAAACTCCATTTTTGGCAAAATAGGCGAAATTTTTCCCCGTACGGCGCAACTAACTTTTCGAGGCGAGGGGTTCGGCCAAATTGGTCTTCTGCCTCTCATATGCCAGCTCACTGCGCCTCAAGGCAGATCTAATCTGACTTTTCAGTATCGCGGGTTCTTTCCGAAAAAATACGGAATCTGAAATTCGGAGTTTTTCAACAGTATCGGCTCTCCTGACACCTTCGCTGCACGCACTTTGAATGGCTGCTTCCGGGCATGAAATGCCTGTCCGCGCGAAGCGCCGGGCCTGTCAACGGGTGGCCTTCAGGTTGCCCGCCGACAGGTCACCCTGAACCCGCTCGCATCAAAAATCACATCAGAACGCAAAAGGCCCCCGCCTGTTGACGGGGGGCCTCGATCATTTGGCCGCGCTGGCTGTTACTCGGCGGCCACCCGCTCGGCCTGCGCGGTGCGGGCCATGATATAATCCACGGCCTTCTGCGCTTCGGACGCGGCCCGGAAAATCGCCCGGCTGTCCTCCTTCATTGCGTCCAGCCATCCTTCGACATAAGCCGCGCTCTGGTCGAATTCAGGCTCCACCCCGATCTGCGCGCACAGCATGCAGTTTCCGATTTCTGCTACCAGCTCTTCAAACGCGTAGGCCTTGCGGTCGTTGAACCGACCCAAACGGTCCAGCCGCATTGTCGCCCCTGTCCAGTGGGTCAGCTCATGCGCCAAGGTGCCGTAATATCCAGCGGCCCGATGAAACGTCCCAATCGGCGGCATGTGGATGCGGTCGGCCTTGATGTTGTAATAGGCGCGCGGCTCCTCAGTGCTGTCGATCTGCGCGCCGGTCGTGGCAAAGAAGGCCTCCAACGCAGGGTCGGCCACGGTGCCAAGATCACGGGGCGGATCGGGCAGGATGTAGAATTCGGCGGGCAGGTCCTCGATCTGGTCAGCGTTGAACACGCGATAGGCGCGGGCATAGGGGATCTGGCGTTCCTCGCCGTTCTCGTCCTCACGCTCGACGGTGCCGTATTTTACAACGGTTGCGGATTTCTCACCCTTGCGAACGTGTCCCCCCAACTGCTTGGCCTGATTAAACGTCATCCAACGGGCAGAACTATAGTCCTTGGTCATGGCGGTGGCCCATAGCATCAGGATGTTGATGCCACGATATGCTTCGCCATTGAACCGCTCCGGCAGGCTGGCCGATACTCCGCCACCCGTCCACGGCTTGCGCCACGGGGGCGTTCCGGCCTCGATCTGCGCGACAATCTGATTGGTGACATGGGCATAAACGTCAAATTTCTCTTTGGTCATTTGTGACCCTCCTTAAGTGACGCGGTCGGGGTCTGTTTCCCTTTCCGCCAATGGGCGGGCCTTCCTGTTCTGGTTTTTGGAATGCCCATGCATTCCGAAAGGCAGAGCAGGTAAGGGCAAAGCCCGTCCTGCGGCCTGGCGGGGCCGTGACAACTGGGTGGAGGGCGTGAATTTGGGAGGGAACCGCGCGCTTGCGCGTGGGAGGAACCGGAATTCTCGACCGGAACCGACGCCACAGGCGGCGCTTGCCGGTTTTCTCGGACCTGACAGGATGGCAGGCGGATCAATAAGATTTGGAAAACGTCAGGGTTGGGTTGAGCGGGCGTCAGCCCGTCGATCCCCTGCGCTGTCCGAAGTCAAAAGCGATCCCGGCATTGGTGCCGGGGTCACAGAATTTCTATGAATACTTCATGTGTGATTTGGAGCTGCGTTATCAGGTCAAAATCTACGGTTTTTGATGGACGTTCACAGACACCGGCCATTCAGGTTTCGCGCAGCGAAGGGGCCGAAAGAGCCCTTTTTGCCGAATGCTGCATTGTGTGCCAAGGTCTGAAGACAGCTGAAAAGCGGTCATACAACGATGGTTTTTGCGGCGGTCCCGTGATGGGTGGCAGCGATTAAGGAAAGATATCAGTGGCTTGCGTGTGATTGTGTGCAGCGTATGTTCATGTTTTGATCGCGCAATATCGCACTCGGTCGAATGGGTTTCATTTCTAGGGTCAGGACGCATTGATTTCCGTTGCGCTGCCTGATTCACAACTGTTCAAAACGGAGCGGATCCGCGCAACTGCTCTCGTCAGCGACGCGTTACGTCATCGATCTCTGCAAATAGTGGTTTCCCGCTGGGCAAGCATTGTCTTGTCGTGTCCGGCCCGGCTGCAGCGCAACCGGGCCGGTCGCGTCATGCGGCGCGGGCGGTGCGGGCCGGAAAGTCGATGTCGGTTCCTGCGACGTGATTGATGTAGTTGGTGAAGATGTTCGCCACGACGTTCGCAACCGTCTCGACGATATCCGCTTCGGACAGCCCCGACGCCTTCGCGGTGGCGAGTTCCGCATCCGCCACCATTCCCTTCGACGATACGACCGAAGTCGCGAGCGCGAGGATTGCGCCGGTGCGCGGATCGTCGGATCGGCCTTCGAGGTGGGCGTCGATCGCGGCAGGGGTAACTTTCAGCCCGGCAGAGATAGCGGCATGAGCCGAGGCGCAGTAATCACAGGCATTGGCGCCTGCAACGGCGAGCGCGATTGCCTCGCGGGTGCGGGCGTCAAAGCTGCCGCGCGACAGCGACTCGTTCAGGCCGAGCATGCCGGCCAGCACCGCCGGTTGGTTGGCGGCGACGCGGTACAGGTTCGGCACCATGCCGATCTTGCCCTTGATCGCCGTAAAGAGCGCGGCGGCCTCTGGGCTTGCGGAAGTGTCGCTAACTTGGGTGATGCGTGCCATTTGGATCTGTCCTTTCTTGGCGGTTGGAAATCAGGCCGAGACCATGTCGGTTTCGGGTTTGGAGAGGCTGATCACGGCCACGACGGCGGCACCGTTCAGCCAGTAGTAGGCGGCGTCGAGCCCGGCGAAGCCGAGGGCGAAGGGCAGGATCAGGAAGAGCACGCCGACGGCGAGGTCGACGGCGAGGTGCAGCTTGTAGGGCAGCACCCGGATCAGGCCGGTCTGGTGGTCAGTGAAGACGGTCAGCAAGAATGCCGCGCCGCCGACGATCGGCGAAATCGTCAGCGCGAGGGCGTTTGACTCACCCAGACCGAGGAGAAACGGCAGAGTGATCAGCGCGAATGCGACGGGATAGTCGAGCCAGGAATGGATCTGTTTGGTGACGAAGCGCATGGCATCGGTCCTTTCGACGGGTTTCAGGGGACGACGGAGATCCGCCGCTAGCCATATGTAGCTACGCTCTTCTGGACGATGAATTTCAGAAAGTCCGGACTATTGCGCAGATCGTCCGGATTGCGCGGACGATCTCTTAGGCTGCGGTGTGCCGCGCCTCTCCCGTTTGACGGAAGGCAGCAGGCGACAGGCCGATTTCCTTCTTGAACACCCGGCTGAAAGCCGATTCCGAGGCATAGCCCGAAACCTCCGCGGCCTCGGCAACGCTGAGCCCACGCGTGACGAGCGCCTCCCGCGCGATCTGCATCCGCCAGGAGGTGACATAGGACATCGGCGTCACGCCAAGTCTCTGCGTGAAGCGTTCCGCGAAACCGGTGCGCGACAGGCCGGCCTCGCGTGCCAGCGAAGCAACCGTCCAGTCTCCGGCGGGGGTGCGATGGAAGGACGTGAGCGCCCGCGCAAGCTGCGGGTCGGCGAAGCCCGCCACGCCGCTACTACCCTCCGCGGTCTGTTCGATATGAGCGCGGATCGCCTGGGCAAAGATCGCCTCGGACAGTTTCAGCGCGATCAGGTCGCCACCAAGCCGCGCACCGCCAGCTTCGGCGCCGATGACCTTCAGCGTCGCTTCGAGCCACGGCCCGGCCTCGTCGCCGTAACCGCGAAGGTGGATGAAAGGCGGGAGCCGGTCGAAGAGCAGATGGCGCGAGCCATCAGCCAGCGCAAAATGGCCGCAGATAAGCTGGGTGTCGCGCGTCGTCTCGTCGCCGCCCCAGACCAGCGTTCCATGGCCCGGGAAACCCGAGCGCGACAGAACATCGTCAAGCGGCAGAGCCTCGTCAGGGCCGGTGTGGCGGCACGAGAGCACATGTGCGGTACCGTGCGGGATGATGATCAAATCGCCCTGCGCCAGATGCACGGGTTGCTTGCCCTCGCCGACACGCACCAGCGCCTCGCCCCGGTGCGCGAAGTGGAAGCGCGCCACATCGCGGAAGGCAGGCACGCGCACGCCCCAGGGCTCGGTGAAGCTCGTGCGGAAATAGAGCGAGCCACGAAGGGAGAGTCGGGTGAGGATGTCGCTGAGCAGGTCCAACATGGCGGTACGATGTGACGGAAACCATCGTCTGTCCAGATGGCTGGACGAATACGCAGGCATTCCGGACTACCGGGCATTCTTCGTCCGCGATCTGCGGGTGTATCCAATGGGGGTTCTCAGAAAAGGAGACTCACATGAACTCGATGAACCGTTCCGTCGCCGCTGTCGCAGCGACAATCGCGCTCGCCATCGGCGGGTTTGGCGCCCATCAGGTGGCGCACGCACAGTCGGCGATGGCCGGCGGCGCGGTGATCGGCGACGGCAACGTCACCTCGATCCCCGAAGGATTCCGCCAATGGACCTTCCTTGGCGCGCCCCTGACGCCGAACGGCCTCAATGGTGGCGCCGCGGGCTTTCCCGAATTCCACCACGTCTACATCCACCCCGTGGCGCTGGTCGAATTCGAACGGACGGGTGTGTTCCCCGAAGGCACCACGATCGTGAAGGAACTCGTGCTGATGCACGAAGGTGACTACGAGGACGGATCGCGCGAAGAACCGTCCGGCCGCGGCTTTTTCGCCAAGAGCTTCGCCGGCATCGACATGATGGTGAAGGACAGCGACCGTTTCGCCGACACCAACGGCTGGGGCTTCTTCAACTTCGGCCATCACGCGCCGCCCTATGCCGAGACCGCAGCAGCCGCATCGGCCGCGGAATGCGCCTCGTGTCACGCGGACAATGCCACGACCGAAATGGTGTTCGGCAAGTTCTATCCGATCCTTGGGCAGAACTGAGGGTGGGGCCGGGTGAAATAGTTTTGCTCAGGAAAGACATCGCAGTTTCGGCTGCTTGCGCAGCCAAACACGATGCTTTTAGAAACCAAGACAGCGTAATCGTTCGCAGGATCGGACGATCTGGCATGAGCTTCGAACGCTCTGGAATTCACGCAAGCCGCGATCTGCCTCAAGCTACTGCTACGCCCGACAGGCCACGTCGCCCGGGTGTCATCCATCAACTGAAAGGAAATCTCATGTCTCGCAAACTGACCCTCGCCGCCGCAACGCTCGCGGCTCTTTGTACCTTCGGTCCGGCCATGGCCGCCGATGAAGTCAACGTCGTCCCGGGCCTGACCGCCGCTGGTGCGCCGCTCGGCCTGCACGGTGCCGACCCGGTCGCGCTTCTCGATCAGGGCACGAACGTCGAAGGCATCGCCGCCCAGACCGCCATCCACGACGGCGTCTCGTACTACTTCGCCTCTGAGGCGAACCGGATGACCTTCGAGGCCAACCCGGCGCGCTACGTCGTCCAGAACGGCGGCTTCTGCACTTTCGGCGTCTCGGTCAACAAGAAGTTCGACGGCGACCCGAACTTCGCAGCTGTGGTCGACGACAGGCTCTATGTCTTCCTCAGCGAAGAGATCTACCAGGCCTTCCTCAAGGACAAGGACGGCACGATCGCGAAGGCCGCCGAGAACTGGAAGTCGATCCAGCACACCGCCGCCACGGATCTCTGATCCTTGGGCAGCGTTCCGGGCCGGTCAGTCCCCGCCGGCCCGGACTTTCCATGGAGAAGCACATGCCCCAGCACATCACCCTCGTCAGCCACGCGCTTTGCCCCTACGTTCAGCGCATCGCCATCGCGCTTGCAGAGAAGGGCGTGGCGCATGACCGCCTGACTGTCGATCTTGCCAACAAGCCGCAATGGTTTCTCGACATCTCGCCGCTGGGCCGCACGCCGGTCCTGAAGGTCGGTGATGTGGCGCTGTTCGAATCCGCAGCAATCCTCGAATATCTCGAGGACACGCTGCCTCGCCCCCTGCATCCGGATGACCCCGTCGAGCGCGCGCGCCATCGAGCCTGGATCGGCTTCGGCGCAGAATGCCTGAATGACATCGCTGGCTTCTATTCGGCGCCGGACAACTCAAGTCTGGACATGAAAGCCGCCAAGCTTCACGCACGCTTCCGGCTTCTCGAGCGTCAACTGGGTCGGGGCCCCTGGTTCGCCGGCGACACCTTCAGCTTGGTGGACGCCGTTTTTGCGCCGGTCTTCCGGTATTTCGACACATTCGAACGAATCGGCGATTTCGGGGTGTTCGATGGGCTGGAGCAGGTCCGGGCGTGGCGCGGCCGTCTGGCCGAGCGTCCTTCGGTACAAGGTGCCGTCGGGCCGGACTACGACACCCTCCTCACCGGGTTCATCGAGAGGCGCGGCAGCGCGCTTTCGCGAATGCTCGGAAAAAGCGCTCGCGCTGTGCCATCATTTGTCTGAAAACGGAGCACAGGAATGCAACATCTGACGCAAGAACGTCATTCCCAGCGGACCCATCGGCCAAGTGCCATCACTTTCGCCCGGCTGACCGAGGTGCCGCCTGAGCTTCTGGTTGCGCATATGTCCGACCCGCGGATGGCCGAACACATGCCGCTTCTGACCGAACCCTGGGACATTGCCGTCGCCAAGCGTTTCATGACGGCAAAGGAAGCCACATGGCAGCGCGACGGGCTCGGTCACTGGGCGATCCTCGCCGATGGAAGCTATGTCGGATGGGGCGGGTTCCAGAAGGAAGGCGATGAATGGGACTTCGGCCTTGTCCTGCGGCCAGACGCCTTCGGACTTGGCGCAGCGATCACGCGGGCCGCGTTGGACTTCGCCCGGGCTGATCCGCGGATTGCCTTCGTGACCTTTCTGCTGCCGCCTTCGCGCCGCAACCTCGGCGCGCTGGCACGGTTGGGCGCCCGCTTCGTTGGCGAGGTGGACCATGCCGGGGCATCGTTCCGGAAATTCCGGCTCCAGATGGAGTGAGAGGCCGAACGGCCCCGGCAGAGCACAATCAGGAGAAGAAAACCATGACCATCATCGACCACATGAGTCTCGGCGTCTCGGACGTACCGGCAGCGAGAGAATTCTATTTGACGCTGCTTTCCAAACTCGGGATCAACTGTCTTGCCGAGGGAGAGGGCTTCGCCGCCTTTGGACGCGTGCGCGTGGAGTTCCTGCTGCTGGCACCCTTCGATGGCTGCGCGGCAAGCGCCGGCAATGGTGCGCATGTCGCCTTCGCAGCACCTGACCGCAAAGCGGTCACGAACGCCCATGCCGCCGGCCTCGATGCAGGGGCAAGCGACGAAGGCGCTCCGGGCGTGCGCGCGGCCTATCCGTTACCGGACGTCTTTGCCGCCTACCTGCGCGATCCGTGGGGCAACAAGATCGAGGTTGTTCATGGCGGATTTTCTGCCTGAAGCGGACAGAGCAGAAGTCGGTGACCTGCGTGCCGCAATCGCTGCCTGCGACGCATGTACCGATCTTCCGTTCGGACCCCGCCCGATTGTGCAGATCAGCGCCGACGCACGCGTGCTCATCGCCGGTCAGGCGCCGGGCCGCCGGACGCATCTTGCTGGACGCCCCTTCGACGACGCCTCTGGAGTGCGACTGCGCGATTGGCTCGGCCTTGACCACGCCACATTCCGTGACCCGACGAAGATCGCCATCCTGCCCATGGGGTTCTGCTATCCCGGCGCCGGTCGTTCGGGCGACCTTCCTCCGAGAGCGGAGTGCGCGCCGCGATGGCGCCGACTGGCTCTCGATGTGCTTGCCGATGTGCGATTGACCGTCGTCATCGGACGCCATGCACAGGCTTGGCATTTGCCGGAAACCGCTCGTCTGCCCTTGTCGGAGGCAATGCGTGACTGGCGGGCGCGCTGGCCCGAGACCGTCCTGCTGCCCCACCCGAGTCCGCGCAACACAGGTTGGTTCCAGCGAAACATATGGTTCGAAACCGAACTGTTGCCGGTGTTGCGGGCGCGAGTCGAAGAAATCCTTGCCGCTTCATATCCGTGATGAACATCCGGGCGAAATCCCATCCAAGAAAAGCAACCGTCGAAGACCACTTGTATGACGGAGAGCTAGGAATGCATGGTGCCGCTCTCTGTCCGATGGCATCGCGACGCGTGGGTGGATGGCTCCAATGCAAGACCAGAACGCCAAGCTACCTCGTTATCACGTAAAATCAATTGGTTGAAGGTAGAGAGGGTTGGAAATCAAGCCCGTTCCCTCCCGCAGTCGCCCATCAAATGGAACTTAGAAGGCTGATGTCGGCTTGCCATGGAGGAGTGGCTAGATTTCCACGGACGACCGGGGCCTTCACCCACATGAGGTGTGCAAACCGTGGCAACCCAAAGTGAAGGTCCGCTATGCGCGGCAAAGCTGCTAACCGCGCAAACGCAGCGAATTCACCCTTTGTCCGCATCTTAGTAGTTCATCCGGTGCGCAGCGAAAGGCCGGAATTCCTTGAGCAGCCATTCAGACTGCGCGCGGCGAATAGTCTCGAA
>TARA_R110002096_G_scaffold20971_3_pt1 | contig 11504 bp, 10 predicted proteins | sample TARA_R110002096 | Tara Oceans TARA_R110002096 (sample SAMEA4397295) | marine metagenome | biome: Polar Biome; feature: [DCM] deep chlorophyll maximum layer (ENVO:01000326); material: water (ENVO:00002006), including particulate matter (ENVO:01000060) such as... | depth 35 m | reverse complement strand
CTCGATCACCTCGTTGTCATCGACATCTTCCTCACCGAAACCGGCCAACTCGCCGATGTCGTTCTTCCCGCATCCGCCTGGGGCGAAACCGATGGCGTTCAGGCCAATACCGAACGTCGCGTCCAGCGCCTTAAGGCCGCCGTCCCCTCCTACGGCGAATCCAAACCTGATTGGTGGATCGTCAGCGAAATTGCCAAACGCCTCGGCACTCCCGGTTTTGAATACGATTCTGCCAAAGACGTCTTCAACGAACTTTGTGGACTCAGCCCCATCTACGCCGGCCTCGACTGGGACCGCATCGAAGATGGTGAATACTGCTGGCCCGTTCCGCACAAAGATCACCCCGGCACGCCGCGCCTTCACGAGAAGGAATTCAAAAACGGCATGAAAGGCAAGTTCAGCGTGATCGGCTACCGCGACCCTGCCGAAGTCATCAGTGATGACTTTCCACTCTGGCTCACCACGGGTCGCCGTCTCGAAGCCTATCACTCACGCACCCAAACCGGACGCAGTGCCGGCATGGAATATCTGCTTTCCCACGAATCCCTCGAAGTGCACCCCGATGACGCCGAACGACTCGGACTCGTTCACGGCGGCATGGCCACCATGGCCAGTGCCAGAGGCGAAATCGAAATCCAAGTCAAAGTGACCGACATGTCCCCCAAAGGCACCGTCTTCACCTCCTTCTCTTTTGCCAATGTGCCGGTTAACATTCTAACCGGCTCCGGCTACGATCCGGAGACCCAGACGGCGGAGCTGAAAGTGTGCCCGGTGAAGGTCGCGCCCATTGCTTGACGGTCTTAATCCTTTTCTTAATCCTTTTCTTTTTCTCCCAGAACCCATGCTGAAAACAGCATGTCCGGTTCGAATCATGGGAAATTGAGCTGAACAACCTTTTGGGGCCACTTTGAATGTTAGCTTCCAGGGACTGGCTTTTGTTCTGATTAAGTTAGGATCGATCGCAGCCGAATCGGAGATCGATCCTAGAATGGTTATCTTTGTAGCAAACTGATCGTCGCGGTTCAAATTGCGAGTAATGAACTCAGAGGTGATAAAGAATTTTGGGGAGTGTCTTTCGGAGTTCGGAACACGGAAAAAGCATTGGCCGGAATTCGCGATGCGAGCGGGAAAGTGAACTACGAGCACTCGAATTCAAATGGGGTGCACTAATCTCGCTGAAGACTCTCAGAGGGCCGCCTTCTTCGTCACAGGCCGGGACGCGGCGGAAGTCGAAGCGAAACCCACTCCGGATCCAAATGCACCTGAGGAAAAGATGGATCTGATAAGAGATTCGATTTCTTCAGGTAGCAAGGCATGAAGATGAAAGATTGGGGATTTGGGGAATTACTGAAGCAATGATTCGCGATCAACGCACCACGCGTCCGGAGGTCGAACCGCCCATGAGGGACTCGACTTCAGCGCGTGTCGAAAAGTTGAAATCGCCCTTGATCGAATGCTTCAGACAGGACGCAGCCACTCCATATTTCACGGCCGTCTGCGGCTCGCTGAGTTCGGGTGTTGTCAGGGCGAAAATCAGGCCTCCGGCAAAAGAGTCGCCACCACCGACACGATCAACGATGTTTTTGATCTCGTAAGGCTGGTAGTCTCCTTTGCTATCGAGCGGAGCGAAATAAGGCTGATCGTCCGCCGCTTCGTAGAGCATCGCGCCCCAATTGTTATGAGTTGCCGAAAGGCTCTCGCGCAGGGTAATGGCGACTTTGCTCACATTGGGGAACTGCTCCACCACCTGCCGGGCGACATCGGGGTATCGCTCCGTATTCAGTGAACCGGCTTCGACGTCAGTTTCCGCCGCATGAATGCCGAGGACATCGGAACAGTCTTCTTCGTTGGCGATGATGACATCAGTCTGAGGAAGAATTCCGCGCATGGTTTCTTCTGCCAACTCACGTGCTGACGTGGCCGAATCCCAATCCCACAATTTCTTACGGAAGTTGAGATCGATCGAAACCTGAATCCCGGCCTTCTTGGCCCTTTCTGCCGCAACCAAGGTCGCCTCAGCTGCATTTTTTGAAAGCGCTGGTGTGATCCCGCTGAGATGAAGCCACTGGGCCCCATCGAAAATCGCGTCCCAGTCATATTGATCCGGCCGGGTCATAGCGATGGCTGAGTCGGCACGGTCGTAGATAACGTTGCTGGGCCTTTGGTTTGCACCCATTTCGAGGAAATAGACGCCGAGGCGCCCCTCATCAGTCCGCCGCACGAACTGTGTATCGATACCAAGGGCGCGGAGGGTATCCATCGTTGCTTCTGCCAGAGAGTGTTTTGGCAGGGCGGTGACGTAACGTGCCGTGCCACCGAAATTGCAAACAGATGCAGCCACGCTGGCTTCGGCGCCCGCATAGGTGACTTCCAGTTCGCGCGTTTGTCGCAGTCGCAGGTTTCCCGGCGAGGCGAGGCGGCACATAATTTCTCCAAAGGTGACGACGGGTTTCATGATTCTCTGTGTTGATTGATTTGCATCACGACCTCCGCCGCTCGCGCGGTGATCCCATCCCAGTCCTCATTCATCACGAGATCCTTTTGGACGATCCAGGATCCGCCAACGGCGGGAACGATGTCCTCCTTGATATAGTCGATCATGTTTTCAGCGTTCACGCCGCCCAGTGGGAAATAGCGAACCCCGAGGTGTTTGTAGGGCGCCGCCATGCTCTTGAGGTAATTCAGTCCGCCCGATGCTTCGGCTGGGAAAAATTTCACGAAGTGGCACCCGAGGGCGATTGCCGCTTCGATGTCGGAGGGGGTGCAGATTCCCGGTGCAAAAGGTAATCCTGCCTCCTGGGCGGCGCGAACCACGTCAGAGTTTAGGCCCGGAGAAACCCCAAAGTCCGCACCCGCGTCTTTGACTTCCCTTGCCAACTCGGGCGTAAGAATTGTCCCAACGCCCAACAGCATTTCAGGCACCTCAGCGCAGATGATTTTAACCGCTTCCATCGCAGCGGGAGTTCTTAAGGTCAGTTCGATCGCGTCGATTCCACCAGCGAGCAAAGCTCTGGCCAGAGGAACTGCGTGCTTAACGTCATCAATGGAGAAACCGGCGACTACGCCGCCTTTTTCCAAGCGTTGAAGAATGTTATCGGGAAATTTTGTCATAGAGATTTTTGAATCGTTTTTGATTAGTCTTCGATCAGGACGGATACCCCTTTCAAAGTGAAATATTCTTCGAGGCTGTCGCGCGAGTAGTCTTTGCCCGACCCGGCTCGACATAAGTCGAGGCAAGAAGTGGTATCGGCTCCTTGCGAGTCTCAATTACATGTCGCACATAAGGCTTCATCACAATGAGCTCACCGGTATGCATCACCACTTCAGAGCTACCAAATCGATTGGTCAGCGAACCTTTTCGGAAGAAGAGCATTTCGAGGTACTCATGCCGATGCAGATTTTTCTGAATCAACCGTCTCTTCGTCACTGAATCGACCACCACTGGTAGAGCGGGATCAATGAACAACTCTCTGGAGGTCACTAGAGACATAAAGACTATTACAAGTAGCCATCATTTGGTGAGAAAACCAAATAACATCCCCCTTTTACCTATCTCCATACAGAGAATTCTCTAAATCCCTGACCGTCAACAATATTTGAACTATTCTCTTTACCCCGGTTCAACTATTTTCGTAGCTTTGATTTCGTATGAAATTAAATGCCCCAACTAAACTGTTCTTCCTCATCTCTCTCATCCTTGTCGTCGTTGCCCTTCTCGGCGGACTAGGTGTCGTAGGAGCCATTGCAGGCTATTCATTCTGGATTGCTATCGCAGCATGGGTGGTTCTGGCACTTGGATGTATCCTCAAGGGAGCCTGATTTAGAAAGCCAAATTAGAAGCCAAATTAGAAGCCAACAACGGCGCCCGGTGTGTTGACTGATGTCAACGCGCAGGGCGCTTTTTTTGTTGATCCCGATAAAGGCCGGGCCGCCTGGTGTTAGCCTTTCGCAAGCGCCAGATAGACCGCAAGGACCAAAACAACCATGGTTCCACCTACGATTCGGGCCGGTTTCCACGGAGTCAGATCAACCACCTTGGCATCAACCTGAACATAGGGAGTGTCCCGCTTCATCGAGAGGCCTAGCAACAACTGCAGGGCCACGACACCGACAAAGGTCGCTCCCATGAAATGGTAAGCGGATCCAAATACATTTGTGATGGTATCCCCACTCCAAAAGGTTCCCCACATCATCACCGCGAGTCCGGCAATGATGGAAATAAAGGCACTCTTTCCATCGACCCTCTTGTTAAACATTCCCACGAGAATGACAGCCAGGAGCGGAATGAAGTAGACTCCATTGAGCTTCTGAAAGTAGCCAAATATTCCATCGCGCCCCATGAAAATCAAGGGTGCGCCCACCGCAGCGAACACCGCCACTACGGCACTACACCAGCGACCGGACTTCACGACCTGATCCGTCGTCGCATTTTTATTGATCGCCTTCTTATAAACTCCTAGCGAAAAGAGCGTCGCGCTGGAGTTCAAGACCGAGTTAAAGGTCGACAAAATCGATCCCACGACGACAGCAGCGAAGAACCCTGTCAACGCTGGCGGCAGGACAGTCCGAACCAGAGATCCGTAAACTTTTGCGTCATCATAGCTCCCGTCTTCCCTCAGCAATAGAGCCTGAAAGTCGGCGTCTTTTGTCGCGACATGCAGCGCCACAATACCGGGCAGCACCAGAATGAGTGGTGCCAGAATCTTGAAGAATGCGGCTAGCAATACGCCCTTCTGTCCCTCCGCCAGGTTCTTCGCACCAAAGGTACGCTGAATGATCTGTTGATTGGTGCACCAATAGAAAAAGTTGAGCAGCAACACTCCCGTGAAAAGCGTTGGCCAATGCACATCCTCCCCTTCCTTTCCGAGTGAGACAAACGCATCGGGATTGCCCTCTTTGATTTCGCCAAACACTGCCACGATGGATCCACCATCACCTGCGGCGTATTTCAGTGAAAAGAAGGTGATTAGAAGTCCTCCGATCAACAGTCCCAGACCATTAAAAGTATCAGAAACCGCAACGGCCCGAAGACCACCAAAAATGGCATACGCGGAACCCACGATGGAAATGAACGCCACCACCGTCCAGACGGTTGCAGTTGGCCCCATATCAAGACGGGTTTGCAAATCCAGCATATAAGAAAGCGCACTCGCTCCGCTAAACAAAACGAACGGCAACAGAATCAGCATGTAGGCAGTGATGAAAATGCCTGTCGTCAGCGCCCGGGTCCCGGAACCATATCGCTCCTCCAGAAACTGCGGAATCGTAGCGATGCCCGATTTCAAATACCGCGGCAGAAAGAACAGGGCCAACACGACCAAAGACAGTCCGGCGACCACTTCCCAGGCCATGACCGACAAACCCTCTTTAAAGGCTCCCCCGTTTAATCCCACCAACTGTTCGGTAGACAGGTTAGTGAGGAGTAGCGATCCAGCGATCACGAGTCCCGTCAGACTGCGCCCAGCGAGGAAGAAACCCTCTTCGGTATTGGTTCCTTTTCCCCGGGTCAGCCACCAGGTCAAAAACGCCACCAGTCCGGTGAAAAGCAAAAAGGTAAAGATTGTCATGATGATTTGTGAGAGGAAAAATTATTCAGCAGAAAAAGCATGAACCATTTTGTGATAATAGGTTTCGCCCGGCCTCAGAACAGCTGATGGGGCTTTGGGATTGTTGGGAGCATCCGGGTAGCCTTCGGTTTCGAGACAGAGCGCGGTGCGGTGTTGATAGGAGACTCCTCCTTTGCCAGCTGCGGTGCCGTCGAGAAAGTTGCCACCGTAGAACTGGACGGCAGGCTGATTCGTAGAAATTTCCATGACCCTGCCAGTTTCGGGATCTTTCAGCCTGGCGGCCTTAACCAGATCCCCACTTTTTTCTCCGCTGAGCACCCAGGCGTGATCGTAGCCGCCTCCAAACTTGAGTGCCTCAAAGTCGGCCTCAACTCTTTCGCCGATGAGATTACCGTTCGTAAAATCCATCGGAGTATCAGCAACCGGTGCTGGATCGCCCGTGGGAATCAGACCGATGTCGGTCGGCAGATACTGATCCGCAAAAAGCGTCAGCTCGTGATCGTTGATGCTGGTGTTGGGATCGCCGCTGAGATTCCAATAGGAATGATGAACAACGTTCAACACAGTCGGAGCATCCGTCGTGGCACTGGCCTCCCAGATCAATTCGTTGTCATCAGTTAGAGTATAGGTCACCTCGGTAGTTAGTTCCCCGGGATACCCCTCTTCGCCATTTGCACTGACGTAGGTGAGCTTTACCCCGCGAGCCCTATCGCTCTCAAAACTTGTCCCATTCCAAAGGACCTTGTCGAAGCCTTTAGTTCCGCCATGCAAGTGACAGAATACTCCTCCGGGATCGTTATTGGTAACGAGAGAGTAATCCTTTCCATCGAGAGTGAACTTTCCATCAGCAATTCGATTACCGAACCGTCCCACCGTCGAGCCGAAGTAGGAAGTATTCGAGAGCCAGCCCTCCAGAGTATCGTACCCATGAGTGACGTCAGCCAGTTCGCCCTTGTTGTCAGGTGCCGTGATGGAAACAAGTATCGCACCATACTCAGTCACCTTCGCTTCCATTCCCGAGGAATTGGCCAGAGTAAACAATTTCACATCGGTCCCATCGGCCAATTTCCCAAAGACGGATTCCGAAATACCCGTAGAAGATTCAACGGTAGCAGCATCGGATTTATCTTCACTATCGTTACAGGAAGTCAGTAGCGCACTCATAGCGACAATCGGTAAAACTAGGGTCAGGGATTTCATTTTATTTGGGTGGGTAGTAAAAAGGCTAACGATCTATATTCAAATGGTTGCAGCTCGAGCCCCATCCACTGCGGATGTTATGAAACAATTAAGCTTTCGGCCAAACTTTTCCTGATAGGATTTTTCGAGCATTTCGCACAATGCTCCTGCCTCGCTGGATCGGACAAGAGAGACGGTCGACCCGCCAAAGCCGCCACCGGTCATGCGAGAACCAATTAATCCGCGCTCTGTCCCAAAGTCATACGCGGCGGCTACCAAAGCATCGAGTTCTTCACAGCTCACTTCGAAATCGTCCCGCAATGATTCGTGACTGGCTCGCATCAGCGGAGCAATTCTATCTACCTCTCCATCCCGCAACGCTTTCGCGAATGACTCCACTCGCTCCATCTCTGTCACGGCATGACGAGCCCGACGGAATAACATATCGCCAAGCTGATCCTTTTTTGCTTTCACCTCATCGAGAGTCGCATCGCGAAATGACTCAAGTTGCAGAATCTTCAGTGCCGCATCGCAACTCTCTCGTCGCTTTCGGTATTCTCCGTCGCCCAGGGCGTGTTTCACGCCGGTTTCAGCCGTCAAAATCGAAACTTCCTGAGGCAAATCAATGAAGCTCAGCTTCAGATCCCGACAGTCAAGATGAAGCACTTGCCCCTCGCGTCCTGCTCCAACAGCAAGCTGATCCATGATTCCACAGGGAACATTCGCCCACTCATGCTCAGCTTGCTGGCAAAGAAGCGCCCGGTCCACCACATCCTGATTCACCCCTGACATTGTTTCGATGAGCAAAGCCACCGCTGTCTCAAGAGCAGCACTACTACTGAGACCAGCCCCCAATGGAAGATCGGAAGTAATAACCGCATGAAATCCCGGGACATCGACCCCAGCGCCTTGGTAGCCACTGATTACGCCAAAGACATAATTGAGCCAATTTTCCTCAGCCAATTCTCGCTGAACCAGCTTGCTCAGATCAAACTCCGCCGGTTCAGAAAGACCAAATCCAGCAGGCCAAATGGAACACCGATTATTTCCTGAAGGAGCGGCGAAAATCGTGAGGTGCCGATCAATCGCGATCGGCATGACACAGCCATCAAGATAATCGACATGCTCCCCGATCAGATTAATTCGACCAGGGGACTTCACCGTGATTTCAGGTGACCCACCAAATTGGTCTTTAAATTCCTGCACTCCCGACATGGCCACACCTTACGCAGGTGCGTGTAGGCTATTCAACGATTCTGCATTGAGAAACTAGACTTAATCTTGTAGAAATCAGACTCCTGTGAGTCCATGCTGAAATCCCGAAAAAAAGTCGCCATCCTGGTTGAAACCTCCCTTGGTTCGGGCAGGGAGATACTGAAAGGCATTGCGAAATTTGCCAGACAGGCCGGTGATTGGCACCTTTTTCACAAGGCCGGAGGCCTCTCGGATTCCATTCCGGACTGGGTCCACGACTGGGACGGTGATGCCATCATTGCCCGAATTCAGAATGCTGAAATTCGGGATGGATTGGAGAAAATGAAAATCCCGGTCGTCGATGTTCTAGGCGTTTGCGAAAACCGATTCCCACTGGTGCACGTCGATGATCGCGCCATCGCCAAGTTGGCCTATGACCATTTTCTGGAGCGCAATTTCCAGCAATTTGGCTTCTATGGATTCGAGGGTGAAAACTGGTCAACCCGTCGCGGGATTGCTTTCTCGGAGCTATGTCAAGGATCGGGCCATTTCCAGATTTTTGAAACTCCCAGGGAAACCGGATCAAAACCTGACAAGACGTTTCAGGGGCTGCAGAAGTGGGTCAAAGATCTTCCAAAACCCGCAGGCATTATGGTGTGCAGCGACCAACGTGGGCTGGAGTTATTGGAAGCCTGCCTCTCTGAAGACATCCCCGTACCGGAACAGGTCGCGGTGGTCAGTGTCGACAATGACACCGCCTTCTGTGAAATCAGCCATCCGCCCTTGAGCAGTATCAGGGGTGGGCATTTTCAGGTTGGCTTCAGCGCCGCCAACCTGATCAATCAAATACTGGAAGGCAGCGACACATCAGATGGCACCCTACTTGTCCCCCCGAATGGTGTCGTCGAACGCGAGTCATCTATGACCAGAGCGATCGACGACGAAGTGGTGGCCCGAGGATTGCGATTTATCCGGGAGCATCTTTCCGATGGTATCACCAATACGCTGATCGCCCAGTCTGCCGGCATTTCACGCACCTTGTTTCAAAAGCGATTCCGCGAGTCCACCGGACAATCCATTCGGGAATACATTCTCCAACAGAGAATCGCGAGAGCCATCCACCTCATCACAGGATCGGACCTTCCTCTCGCAGAAGTTGCCGACCGCTGCGGATTTCGCCATCAAGAATACCTAGGCCAGGTAATCAAAAAGGCGACGGGGTCGACACCGGGTCATATCAGAAAATCGGGCCTTCTACCTGAATCCTTTCCCAATCTTTGATCAGCCCTGTTCAAGCGATTCTTTCGCCCAGTCCAGCGCCTTCGCGAAACTACAGCTCTCCAAAAAATGCTTCAAACGATTCGGGAGAACTTCTTCATTCCCTTTGTGAAAAACAGTGATCGCCTCGGAAACTTGCTTCAATTGAGATAGTTGCTCGTCAGGATCCGAATCGCGCAATGCTTCGTCTCCAATCACCTCCAAACGCCGTTCCAATAACTCGATTAGAGTGTTGAGTTGATCAGAGTTCAGGCCGCGTTGATTCATGCCTCTACTCAACAGGGTTGGGTCAATCAGTCAACCCTTGAAGATCAGCGCTCTTGGAGAGAATTCAGACGCATCCGATGAAACGGCTTCGTCAAATACTGAAGCACCGTCCGGCGTCCGGTCAGCACATCGACTTGGGCCACCATTCCCGGAATAATGGGAAGGTCTTCACCGTCCTTCGTCATCTTGCCGACCGCATTTCGCACTTTGATCATGTAATAATGCTGCTTGTCGACTTCATCCTCAATGGTATCAGCACTGATGTGTTCGACGATGCCAGTAAGACCGCCATAGATTGAGAAATCATAGGCAGAGAACTTGAGGGTGGCTTCCTGTCCCGGACGGAGAAAGGCAATATCAGAAGGCTTGATCTTCGCCTCGACCAGGAGAGTGTCATCGTTTGGAACAATATCGACGATTGACTCACCTGGCTGGACGACCCCCCCGATGGTGTTCATGTAGAGCTTATTAACAATACCTGCTGCGGGAGCTTTCACATGGGTTCGCATGACTCGATCTTCACGCCCCTGAAGTACTTCCTGCAGTTCCTCAAACTTACCTTTAAGCTCATTGTAGTGCTCCATGGCATCACCTTGATATCCCCGAATCAATTCCTTGTGCGTGCCTTCCAACTCGTTGACCTCTCTTTCGAGACGAAGTTGATCAACTCTTGAAACGATCCCTTTCTGCACCAAAGGTATGGTCATTGTCAGTTCGTCAGATGCCAGCATGAAGCTTCTCTCGATGACCACTCTTTGCTCACTCAAATCCTGCTGCCTCTTATTAAAGAGTGCCTCTTCGCGCTTAACTAAATCAGGACGAATGGCCCAGAGAGAATCAGGGAATTGAATTTCTTTTCGACCATTCCCCTCAGCCTCGAACCGAGCCATGCTAGCCTCGAGAGCCTGGCTCTTGGCAAGGTTTTCCCGGTAACTCGAGGCGCTGAGAGTGTCATCAATCCGGAGAATAACCTCCCCTTTCTCAACTCTCGACCCTTCAGTCACTAGGATTTCAGCAACAATCCCCCCCTCGAGGTTCTGAATCGTTTGGATGGAGGCTGACGGAATGACTTTACCCTGTCCTTTCGTCACTTCGTCGAGTTCAGCATTCGCCGCCCAGATCACCCCTGCGATGAGAACGGCAACAATGGTAAAGAGCAGTAGATTGGCACCGTTCAAACGGTCTCCTTGAACCGCAGCTCGCGCGCTTCTCACAAATTCGAGATCATCGGAGCGTACCGGCCCGTTGGATTGAGGAGCTGTTGTTTGGGTAGAATTCATAGAAATATTAGGAAGGCAGACCAAGCTCTTCAGCGGCTTCGGGCACCACTGCCCCGGGGATCACGAGTCCGGTCCCGGGAATCGACACCCCTTCCCGACTACGTGGCTTACTATATCCACCCAGAATGACCTCATCTTTAGGTCCGTCCGCCACCACTTTTCCACCATCGATAACGATGACGCGGTCAACGGCAGCGAGGACCGATTTTTTGTGCGTCGCAACGATCAAGGTGCGCTCGGGAGATGCATTCAAATACTTATCCAGATAGGAAAGGAAGTGCTTCTCGCTACCCGAGTCCATCGCACTGGTAGGCTCATCAAAAACTAACAACTCGGGCATCTCGATCAAGGCACGTGCGATAGCGACGGACTGACGCTGCCCCCCTGAGAGAGAGCGACCACCTTCTGCGACAGGTTGATCAATGCCTCTGGGCAAAGATCTAATGAACCCGGCGAGACCGGCGGCTTCGATTGCCTGAAGCATCAAGGCATCATCTACCCAGGCACAACCTGCTTTCAGATTTGACCGAAGCGTTCCATAGAGGAGACAAGGATCTTGCGGAAGGTATCCGATGTGGCGACGTAGTTCGGCCGGATCAAATTGCTGAATATCGATTCCCGAAACACTGATCGATCCATCCATCGGCTTATCAAAGCCCATCAATAAACGAAGAAGGGAACTTTTTCCTGATCCGACTTTACCCAAAATAGCGACTCGTTCGCCGGGTTCAATTTTCAG
>TARA_R110002096_G_scaffold320929_6_pt1 | contig 11510 bp, 5 predicted proteins | sample TARA_R110002096 | Tara Oceans TARA_R110002096 (sample SAMEA4397295) | marine metagenome | biome: Polar Biome; feature: [DCM] deep chlorophyll maximum layer (ENVO:01000326); material: water (ENVO:00002006), including particulate matter (ENVO:01000060) such as... | depth 35 m | reverse complement strand
GAGAGCCGGGTGGTGATCGCGCATCGGGCCGCTGCGGGGCCACAGTTCTACAGCAGTTATCAGTGGGATGGCAGCACTCAGGTACGTCCCGATCAGATATTGTCCGCCGGGGACGTGATTGGCGAGATGCGGGGAGACGCGCCCGCCGGACGTTTGTTCCTGCACCTGATGACGGTTCTTCCGTCGCCGGGGCATGCGGCACCGGAAAGCTACACAGCAGCCTTATGGCCGGTCCTCAAAGATATTTATCTTGATCCCAATCTTCTGCTCGGCCTGCCACCGGAGACCTTCACCCGTGACGAACAGGGCCCGGCGGAGATGATGGCGGCACGCCGCCAGATGCTGGCCCCGTCGCTGAGCGTCGCCTATGCCCGCAAGCTGAAAATGGTGCGCGGCAAGGGAGCGTATCTCTATGATCATACCGGGCGGGCCTTTCTCGATTGCGTCAATAACATCACCCATGTGGGGCATTGTCATCCGCATGTGGTCGGGGCCCTTTCCCGTCAGGCGGCGCTGTTGAATACCAACAGCCGTTACCTGTCAGAAAATATTCAAACATTGGCGGCGCGGATATTGGCAACCTTGCCCGACCCGCTGGAGGTGATGTTCTTTGTTAATTCCGGGTCCGAGGCCAATGAACTGGCCCTGCGCCTGACCAGGGCGATGACGGGCCGCAAAACCATGGTGGTTCTGGATCACGCCTATCACGGCAACACCAGCAGCCTGGTCGACATCAGCCCCTATAAATTCAATGGCAAGGGTGGCGCTGGCTGTCCGGATCATGTTCGGATTGCCGATTTCCCCGATCCTTATCAGGGGCTCTACAAGGGTGATGGCCCGGATGCCGCCAAGGCTTATGTGCGGGAAACGCCCCGCTCCGTCGCCCAGTGCGTGGCGGATCTTGAGGCGGCCACCGGGGCGGGGCCGGGCGGTTTTATCGCCGAGAGCATCGCCGGCGTTGGCGGGCAGGTGCTCTATCCTGACGGTTATCTGGCGGAGGCCTATAAGGTGATCCGGGCGGCGGGCGGTTTGTGCATTGCTGACGAAGTCCAGGTCGGATTTGGCCGGGTGGGCAGCCATATGTGGGCGTTTGAAACCCAGGGTGTGGTGCCGGATATCGTCAGTCTCGGCAAGCCGATCGGCAACGGTCATCCGCTGGCGGCGGTGGCGACCACGCGGGAGATCGCGGAAAAATTCGCCAACGGCATGGAATATTTCAATTCCTTTGGCGGCAATCCGGCGTCCTGCGCGGTGGGGCTTGCGGTACTGGATGTTATTGAAAATGAAAAGCTGCAGCAAAAGGCGCAGGATACCGGCGATTATATTCTCGCGGGTCTGCGTGATCTGGCGACGCGCTGGCCCCTGATCGGCGATGTGCGTGGGCGGGGCATGTTTATCGGCGCGGAACTGGTCAAGGACCGGGACAACCGCGTGCCCGCCGCCGAAGAAGCCGGACTGATTGTTCAGCACCTGCGCGATCATGGCGTGTTGTTGTCGACCGATGGGCCGCATGAAAATGTGTTGAAGCTCAAACCGCCGATGGTTTTTGGTCGGGCGGAAGCGGATATATTCCTTACCAAACTGGATCAGGCCTTCGCCTGGTTGGCGGCGAAAAAATAACAAAATCAGGGAGAGCGCGTGTCCAATGTCACCCTTAAAGCCCCGAGTATCGGGGATGCACTGATCCCGGTGGGGGTGCTGGTTATACTGCTCAGCTTGTCTGTGGAGTTATACGGCGATGAGTCTTCTTATGGCGCCAATCAGATTGCCTTGATCCTGAGTGCCGCCGTGGCGTTGCTGATCGGCTGGAAAAACGGATATAAATGGCAGGATATAGAGCAGGCCATCGGGGAAGGGATTGGCAAGACCTTCGGCGCGATATTGATCTTGCTGACCATCGGGGCCTTGATCGGCAGCTGGATATTATCCGGTACGGTGCCGGCCATGATCTATTATGGGCTTCAAATTATCAGTCCGCAGTATTTCTATGTCACGGCCTGTCTGCTTTGCGCCATTACCGCGCTTAGTATCGGCAGCAGCTGGTCGGTGGCCGGAACTGTCGGGGTGGGGTTGATGGGCATTTCGGCGGGCTTGGGGCTGTCGCCGGAGATGACGGCTGGCGCAATTATATCCGGGGCCTATTTTGGCGATAAAATGTCTCCTTTGTCCGATACGACCAATCTTGCGCCTGCGGTGGCGGAGGTCGACCTGTTCACACACATCCGTCATATGGTCTGGACAACGATGCCGGCAATCGTGATTGCGCTTGTGTTGTATGGCATCATTGGTTTGATGCAGGAGGTGCCGGCCTCTTCTGTCGATCTGGAGAGCCGTCTTCTGTTGATTGAGGAAAATTTCACTATCGGGGTGCATATGCTGATCCCGCTTCTGGTGGTGTTTGTTCTGGCGATGTTGCGTTGCCCGGCTTTTCCGACATTATTGTTTGCCGCCATTCTCGGGGCTGTCTTCGCAGTGGTCTTTCAGCAGGAGGCGATCCTGCGCATGGTCAATCAGCCGGAAGGTTCTTTGTTGCGCAACCTGGTGGACGGCGTATGGCGCACTCTGTTTGACGGTTATCAGGCCTCGACCGGGGATCAGAGCATGGACAAACTGCTCAGCCGGGGGGGGATGAAAAATGTGTTGATGACGATCTGGCTGATCATGTGCGCCATCACCTTTGGGGCGATTATGGAGCATCTGGGCCTGTTGCAAAAAATCGTACATCTGTTAATCCGCATGGCCCAAACAACGGGATCTCTTATTCTGGTGACGGCGCTGACCTGTATCGGGGTAAACATCATCGCCGCGGACCAGTATATCGGCATTGTTCTGCCAGGGCGGATGTTCCGGGCGACCTTTCGGCAGCGGGGACTGGCGGCAAAGAATCTGTCGCGGGTGCTTGAAGATTGCGCCACAGTGACATCGGTCTTGATCCCCTGGAATACCTGCGGGGCTTTTATGGCGCTGACCTTGGGAGTGGCGACTTTTGACTATGGTCTTTATTGCTTTTTCAATCTGATTTGCCCGGTCTTGTCAGTGCTGTATGGGGTTCTGAATATTAAAATAGCGCCGCTTGCTGAAGAAGAGCCGCCAAAGACATTGCGTCCTGCCGAAGCCTGATGAGGTTTTCCGGTTTTCGCCGAACCTTCTTTTGGAAGGTCGGCCGACAGGGCGGCAGCGATAATAAGTAAGTGTCGGAAAGAAAACATTTTTCAGCCGGGCGGATAGTCGCTTAATTCTAGGGGTTTTTAGCTTAAATTCATTCTATTAGTGTAATCAATTACATCCTTTTAAAATAATAATGTAATTGATTACATTTTTGATTGTATAACATATGCTAAATGTGATATTGATGTTTCATGTAATACGCAATGGCAGGACGAAAACCGGTTTTTTATCGGGGGTCTTTAAAATAAATAAGCCACTTATTGCATGCCGTAAAATATGGGAAAGGCTGACTAGAACACCCTTCTTTTATTAAAAAACACACACCTGACAAATGCGGATGAAAATCAGTTTTTATCGTTTTGTTAAAAAATAAAGAGGAAAATGTCATGTTGACATCTAATCGAGTAAATAAATATCTGGTAACGACAACCATGCTTTGCTCCGGTTTGTTTTTGCCATCATTTGCGAGCGCGCAAGAGGCAGAAGCGGGCATGGACGAGCTGGCGATGGAAGAAGTTGTCGTCACCGGCATGCGCAACAGCCTGAAGAAATCGATCGATTATAAGAAAAATTCGAGCACTGTAGTGGACGCCATTACCGCTGAAGATATCGGCAAATTTCCAGATCAGAATATTGCGGAATCCTTGCAGCGCATTACCGGTGTGACCATTGACCGTAGCGGTGGCGAAGGCCAGTTGCTGACGGTTCGCGGCATGGGGCCGGAATTTAACTCCACCTTGCTCAACGGACGCACCCTGGCGACGACCAGCGGCGGCCGGGCGTTCAGTTTTGACATCATGGCGTCAGAATTGGTCAGCGGCGCGGAGGTTCACAAAACCCAGTCCGCCTATCTGCAGGAAGGCTCCATCGGCGCCACCGTTAATATTAAAACCCTGAAGCCTATGGATTTCCCGGGTTTTCAGGCTGTAGGCAGCGTAAAGGGACTTTATGATGGCATGACGGGCAAGGTTAAGCCTCAGGTTTCCGGCCTGATCAGTGATACCTTTGCCGATGACACGTTCGGGGTTCTGGCTTCATTCTCATACTACAACCGGGAAAGCCGCTATGATAAGGCCAACACCGCTTATTACCGCAAATATGACAGCGTCGAGATTGATGGACAGACCTATTCAGACATCTATTTCCCGCGCAATTATGACCAGATTGCCCAGACCGAGACCCGCGAACGCCTGAGTGGCACGTTGGTTCTGCAATATCGTCCAACGGATGATGTGGAAATCACCGCCGATGCCCTCTATTCCAAGCTGGATGTGCAATATCGTCAGGATGTATTCCCGCATTGGTTCACCACGGATACGGCTAAAAACCCGGTTTTCGACGACAATAATACGGTCGTGAAAGCCGATTTTGAAGACACTTTTGTTGAATCTCTGGTGCGTCAGTCGGATGCGAAGAATGAACTGATTGCCGGTGGATTTAACGTTGACTGGGACGTTAGCGAAAATTGGAAAATGATTTTCGACGTCAGCGTCTCGAAAGCCGAATCTGACCCGAAAAAAGGCTGGTCGGACACTGTGATCGGACGTCCTGGTGATTTTTCCTATGACCGCAGCGCCGGCGATCTTGTGCCGACAATGGGCTATAGCAATTTTAATGAATCTGATCCTTTGACGGCTGGTTGGGGGTCTTTGCAGGGCACACGCATTGAAGATGAGGTTCTGGAAGCCAAGTTTGACAATAATTACTTCATTGAAGATGCCGGGCCCTTGGTTAAAGTCGGCTTTGGCGGGATGTTTTCGAACCGTACTCTCGGTTCCACTTACGGCGAGACCGAATATCCTCTGCCATGGATTTTTGCTGACAACAGTTCCCGTATCGTTCTGCCGACGTCCATGTTTCATCCTTATGATGCGGATGGTTTCCTGTCCGGCGCCTCCGGCAGCCCAACAGAAACCTGGCCAACCTATGATTCAGATGAATTCCTGAATTTCCTCCTGTCCGAGGAAGCCATTTCCCAGCTCGATGATCCAGAGCCCATTCGTGAGCTGATCGCGCGGACCGGTGGTTTCACCATGATCCCCGATCCGGCGGCCTATGAAGTGAATGAAAAAGTCAAAGCGCTGTATGTGGATGTTCATCTGGAAGGCGATGTCGCCGACATGCCATGGTCGGTTGTCGCGGGTCTGCGGTATGTGGAAACCAAGAGTAAATCCATTGGCCAGCAGGTCGCCTTGCTTGACCTGATCCCGGCCCCTACCACGCCGGGGCGAGGTGATTGCCATTCGATCTGATGATTATGTGCCGGTGGAAGTTAAAAACACCTATCATGACTTCCTGCCGAGCCTGAACGCCAAGCTGAACATGACTGATAATGTCATTGCCCGCTTTGCTTTCTCCAAAAGCCTGACGCGTCCGGAACTGGACGAAATGTCACCGTTGACCAGTTATAGCGGCGGTTCTCTTGATAATCTGACGGGATCTGGCAGCAATCCAAAATTGGCGCCGTATCTGTCGACCAACTTTGACCTGTCCCTGGAATGGTATTACAGCGACGCCTCCTATGTGGCGGTGTCCGGCTTCCATAAGGATATTGACGGCTATATCGGCTCAAGCGAGGTCAGTGAAACTGTTGTTCTTACCAGCGGCACCTATAACTATGAAATTTCCCGTCCGGTGAACCTTCATAGCACAAAGATTAAAGGTATCGAGGTTGCGGCTCAGCATATGTTCACCAGCCTGCCATCACCGTTTGATGGTTTGGGCATCATGGCGAATGCGACTTTCCTGGACAGTTCCTCTTCGACAGACGTTGAAGGTGAAAAACTGCCCCTGATCGGTCTGAGTGATTCCCAGAACCTTATTCTGTTTTATGAAAAAGGCCCGTTCCAGGCGCGTATCGCCTATAACAACCGAGATCGCTTCATGCAGCAGAAACCGCTTTCCTATCGTGATGGACATTATGTTGATGATTATCACCAGATCGATATTACGGCGAGCTACGATATTGACGATAACTTCACCGTATTTTTTGAAGGTATCAATATCACCAATGAACTTTATATCACCACAGCGGAATATAAAAATCAGATCATTGAAGTCATAGAAAACGGCCCACGTTACTCTATTGGCATACGCGGGAAGTTCTAATTTCCGCCTGATACTCGAATGAAAAAGAGGGGTGCGATTGCATCCCTCTTTTTGCGTTTTACAGACAGGACACTGCAGGGAGAGAGAAAATGGTCAAATCTATTGTTGTTGTGGGCGGTGGTGCGGCAGGCTGGATCACCGCCGGATTGCTGGCGGCGAAATATATTCGCGGCGCGGAAGCATCGGTTTCTGTCACGTTGGTCGAGTCTGAAAATATCGGCATTATCGGGGTCGGGGAAGGCACCTGGCCGACGATGGTCGATACGTTGCGAAAAATGGGCATTGAAGAGGTTGAGTTTATCCGGAACTGCGATGCGACCTTCAAGCAGGCCTCTAAATTCAGGCGTTGGACCACGGGTGAGGAGGATGACAGCTATTATCATCCCTTCTCCCTGCCACAGGGGTTCGAAGAGGTCAGCCTGGCCGCGGAATGGCGAGATAATCATAGGGGGACGCCCTTTGCCACGGCGGTTGGACTACAGGCTGATCTGTGTGATCGGAAATGCGCCCCCAAACAGGTGAGCTCTCCGGAATATGCTTCTGTGGAGAATCATGGTTATCATCTTGATGCGGGAAAATTCACCAAATTTCTGACAGCCCATTGTCGCGGAAAATTGGGGGTGAAGCATATTCTGGCGGATGTTGTTTCGGTTAATACGGCCGAAAACGGGGATATCCTGTCCCTGACGACGCAGCAGGGCGACGAAATCACTGGCGATCTGTTTATCGACTGTTCCGGGTCAGCGGGGCTGTTGATCGACAAGCATTATCAGGTGCCGTTTCTCAGCCAGAAGGATGTGCTGTTTATTGATAGCGCCCTGGCGGTGCAAGTGCCTTATGAGCATCCTGACGCTGAAATTGAATCTGCAACCTTGTCGACGGCGCAGACGGCGGGCTGGATATGGGATATCGGTCTGTCGTCCCGACGCGGGGTGGGGCACGTGTTTTCATCCCGCCATATTTCGGACGCAGAGGCCACTGAACAGCTCAAGGATTACTTGCGCCCCGATGTGCCAGATGTGGAGGTGCTCTCTTTCCGCAAACTCAGCTTCCAGCCGGGGTACCGCGCGAAATTCTGGGTTAATAACTGTGTTGCCGTCGGCATGTCGGCGGGCTTTATCGAGCCATTGGAGGCTTCGGCCCTGGTGATGGTGGAGCTTGCAGCCAATACCATCAGTCAGCATCTGCCGGCCTCCCGCGCGGCTATGGACGTGGTCGCTAAAAAATATAACGAGACGTTTCTGTTTCGTTGGCAAAGAGTGATCGACTTTCTCAAATTGCATTATGTGCTAAGCAGGCGGCGCGACAGCGCGTTTTGGCGCGATAATCAGAAAGCGGAGAGCATTCCCGAAAGTCTTCAGGATCTGCTGACGCTCTGGCGACATCAATCGCCGTCGAATAACGGATTTCTCAGTCCCTATGACCTGTTTCCCGCAGCGAGTTATCAATATATTCTTTATGGCATGGGGTTCCGCACTCACCCCAACCCATTGGAGAGCATGCCGCACCTGACCGCGGCGGCGCGCACGCAGATGGACAAGGTTAAGGAACGCAAAGTCAAGGTGTTGCCGCGACTGCCGGGCAACCGGGAACTGATCAATGGCTTATGCCGCCCGGCTGCGGCGGTGGAGCTGAATTTGGTCAAGACGACGTCGGGCAGTTGGCGGCGGGTGGCGCCTGATGACGTGGATCAGATGGCGAACCATTATCCTTTGTTTTTTCGTCGCGACAGTGTAACTGCGCAGTTTGAATGTATTGCCCTTGTCGGATTGGCGCAGGACGAAACCTTGATTGAAGCTCCTGAAATACCTGTTACTGGCGGCGAGGGGGAAACATCCGGCATTACCCTGTCACCACAAGAAGAAACCTTGCTGGAACCGGTGAAGCTCGATATCGCCTTTTCTGACAAGAGCACATTATTGATCACGGGGCTACATGTGGTTAATCGGGAAAAATTATCCGGACTTTCGGCCCGGAACAGACGCAGGCGGACAGCTCTTTTTCAAACAATGCAGGCATCCCTGCAACATGTGTCGGCCCTGATCGAGATGAGGAACAGGCAACTGATGTCATGACCTTGGAAAGCCTCCGTGGTTTTTCTGAAACAAGCTGCAGGGCGAAGGGAAATATCGCCATTGTTATCTTGCGAATATCTGTCTTGGTGCGGGAAGAATTTAAAGCTTTGCTGATTTTAGTGCCATAATATGGTATTAAACTTATAGGGCGTCGGACCTTTTCTCACCGGTGACAGGGGGCAGAAGGCGGGCGGCGTTTCGGTAACATCTGATTTATTCAATGATAAAAGAAGATGGAAACAGAACGATGACACAAGAACAGAAATCCTATCTGGAAAAAGCGATGCAGGACCCCGGTGATTTGTTCGGGGTGCCGGAAGATGTTCTTCAGGATGATCGGCTCTCTGATGAGGCCAAGGTAAAAGTTTTGCGAAACTGGGCTGATGAAATGAAGCACATTCTGGAATCAAAGGCGGAAAATATGCATCCGGAGATCTGCAGCACCGCGGAGGAGGCGTTGTTGCAGAAAATCTCTAAAACACTCTCGGGGCTGGGCCGACAAGGTTCGTAAATTACGTTGGCGCGGTATCGGAGGGAGCGGGGAAGAAGACGGAAACGCGGGTGCCTTCGCCCAGTGCGCTGCTGATTGTGACGCGCCCGTTTTGCAATTCCGTTAATTCCTTTACAATGGCCAATCCTAGGCCTACCCCTTCATGTGTGCGACTGTAACTCATATCCACCTGGAAAAACGGATTGAACACCTTGCTGATACTTTCTTTGGTCATGCCAATTCCGTTGTCCTGCACATAGAATTCAACTTCATCAGGGCTGGTGCGAACGCCCAGAGTAATTTGGTCCCCCGTGTTGCTAAATTTTACGGCATTGGTCAAAAGATTGATCAGGACCTGGGTGGTGTGGCGTTCATCTAGAAAAACATCACTCAGCTTAGGATCAAGTTGACAGTGCACCGTAATCCCTTTTGCCTGGGCCCGGTCTGAAATGAACTTCAGGGGCTTTTCGACAAGTCGTTTTGGCTCAATCCAGTCTGCCCGCACATCTATGGTGCCGACTTCAATTCTGGAAAGGTCGAGGATGTCATTAATGATGGCCAGAAGATGTTGCCCGCTTTGCTGTATGTAGTCGGCATACTCTTTATACTGCTTGTCCAATGCGCCGTAAATCTCGCTTTGCATGCTGCCGCTAAAGCCGATAATGGCGTTTAGAGGGGTCCGCAGCTCATGGCTCATCGTGGCGAGAAACTGTGATTTGGCCTTGTTTGCCGCTTCGGCTTTTGCCTGGGCTTCTGCCAGAGCCCGCTCTCGATACCAGCTTTCTGTGATATCCTGAACGGTGCCGGTCATATGCATGGGATGGCCATTTTCATCCCGCAGAACTTCGCCCCGCTCGCGGACAACTTTTTCGATGCCTTCAGGAGTTAGAATTCGATGTACAATGTCATATGTCTTTTGATGATGGATGGCGGCGTCGACGGCCTGTTCGACCTTTTTCAGGTCATCAGGGTGAATGGCGGCAAGAAAAGCAGGGTAGGTGACTGTGAAACTTCCGGGCATACGCCCGAAAATGCGAAAGACTTCATCCGACCATTCCAGGCCATTATTTTCAATATTCCACTCCCAATTTCCCAGATGGGCGATTTTTTGCGCACGGGCCAGACTGTTTTCACTTTTCCGCAGCGCTTCGTTGATTTCCGCCAACTGGGTCACATCCATGGCTTCGATCACGATCCGCTTGGGGGCGGTGGTTTCAACGGTGATGGTTTTTAAGGTGACTTCCAGAGAAAAATACTTTCTTTCCGCAGAGATAATTTTTGCCGATATCCGGCTAAAATTATCCTGCTCCAGCTGAGAAATTTGTTGTTGCAGAAGAGCGCGGTCGAATTTGCTGTCCCAAAATTTGCAGGAACAGATTTTCTGGCCAATAAATGAGGTTTTGTATCCGGCGAGTAAATTACAGGCCGTTTCGTTCATTTCCTGAATTTTGCCATGTTCATCTGTGAGGAAAATTAATCGGTTGGAACTGTTGAACAGAGTTTCAAATTTGGCTTTTTGTACCGCAAGCCGTCTTTCCCGTTTAATTCTTCCGGAAATATCCCGACAGATCGCTGTATAGCGCACCTGATTGGTTTCCGGGTGGTGTTGAATGGCGATATCCAGCGGGACGGCACGGCCGTCTTTGGCGCGGCCATAAAGTATCTCGCGTTCGCCCATAAGGCGGGCTGACTTGGCTGATTTTCCAAAGTTCTCTACCCGTTTGTGGTGACTTGAGGCGATTTCCTTTGGCAGTAAAATGTTCAGCTTCCGCCCCAGAATTTCGGCGGAGGAATATCCGAATATGGTTTCAGCGCCTTTGTTGAAAAGCACAATATTTTGCTCTTTATCCAAGGCAATAATACCATCTACAGTATGCGCTATGATTTCGCTGAGAGGGTTGGGGTTCTCTTTTAAATCATTAAACTCGTTCCAGTATTCTTTCATATCTAGGTACTCTTACTCTACCTGTAGGTGGTGATAATTTATTTTTTTGATTATATTACACCCATATCCCAAGCTCAGATTTCCACGTCTGACCTGAAAATAGCCTATAATAACAACAGGAACGATGTCAAAGAAAAATATGCAACTTATGGTCAGGATTATTTTACAGATGGGGGTTTTATCATCGCAGATGCAGGACTTTATGATTTTGCATTGTCGGGCTGGAGGATGAAAGAAAAAGGGCTGTAAATATAGGGTGTTGCACCAATCTCCGGGCAGGTGAGAATGGAGAATGCAAGGGAACCGCTCAACGAAAAAGGTGCGTTGATGTTTAAGGTGTTAACTTTTTGAAAAAATGGTGCGCTCGGGAAGATTCGAACTCCCGACCCCTAGATTCGTAGTCTAGTGCTCTATCCAGCTGAGCTACGAGCGCACATGGTCATATTGACCGGAACAAAACATCATCTGTCCCGTGGCGCGGAAACTACTGGCATCCAGAAGCGATTGCAAGCGCTTTTATGACAAAGTGTAATTTTTTTCTGAAATTCATCAAAACCCTGCCTTGTTCTGGCCGTGGGGATGGCTTAGACTTCCCAGGAATTCGGGCCATTCGCGCCCCTCGATAGAGAAAGAAGATATAAAAGATGTTAAACCTGAAGGGGTTGGGGAAATTTATGTGTCTGGCGCCAGTGATCGTGATCAGCGGCTGTTCCAACACGGGCCA
>TARA_R110002096_G_scaffold110805_9_pt1 | contig 11515 bp, 10 predicted proteins | sample TARA_R110002096 | Tara Oceans TARA_R110002096 (sample SAMEA4397295) | marine metagenome | biome: Polar Biome; feature: [DCM] deep chlorophyll maximum layer (ENVO:01000326); material: water (ENVO:00002006), including particulate matter (ENVO:01000060) such as... | depth 35 m | reverse complement strand
CAAGATATTGAAATCAATAGCAATCATTTTGAGTCAGACACTTAGATGCTAACCACTAGGCGGGAGTTACTGCACTACGGCAAAGGTCCGCTTGGCAGGGCGAAGCCAACGACTATCGATTGCCGAAATGAGCGGGGAGCAGAAGATTGCTGCGGATTGAACGAACGGCAGCAGTGCGGACTTTTGAGACCTTCGCTCGACGTCGCAATTGAGCGACAATTTTCACAAATGGTAATTGCAGACCAGAAGTTTGGCGCTCTGTTATTCCGCTCTTTTGCTCAAAGGGTTTTCAAATATTCAATAATAATTGATATGGCTTGCTGGGACGCTGCCCTATCTTCTTCGCTTGGATTGTATCCGTGTTTTATGAGGCGAGCATGATCGATGGCGTACTGCAATGGTGTTTGTTTTATCGTTCTAGAGCCCTCAGTTGCCAACGTTGGATTTGCGCCATGGCCAACTAACAATTTGACAACGTCAATATTCAGAGACTGCACGGCGGAATGGAGCGGCGTTTTCCCATCTCGTTTACGTTCAACCTTTGGAAGAAAAGAATTAACACTTGCATTCCATTGCAAAAGCATGCGGACGGTCGACAAGTGTCCGAATTCGCAAGCATGGTGCAAAGGTGTGTATCCAGATTTGTTGAAACAATCGACCTGGGCTCCACTTTGCAACAACAATTCTATTGATTCATCATCACCTTTGAGAGCAAAGTTGTGGAGAGGACTGTGGCCGTATTTAGATTGGATATTTGGATCGCCCGCCGCATTCAGAATCAACTTGACTAATTCTTTTCGTTTACGGTTTTTGACTCGCCAATTAGAAGCATAGTGAAGCGGCGTATAACCCTGGTAGCCTTTGCTGACACAACTCCTGTAATCCTGTGCGTTTGGGTTCGCGCCTCTCGATATAGACGATTCGATCTGCCAGATTGAGCCATTGGCAATAATTGTTGCCAGAAGCTCTTGATCAGCTGATTTCATTGGTAAAAGAGACTTTATGAAGTCCAAAAATACGTTCCTCCAGAATCCAATCTCCTATCCTAGAACAGGCATCACTGGTGGGCAACAAATCCTCCCAAATTGCAGGTAATAATATGCGTCGCAATTAAAGCATTGAACTAAATACTTTTCAGTAAATATGGGCTCCAAGCCGCCATTTAACACTCCTAGTAATAGTGTTAAATTTGGTGAGTGTGCCAGCTGGAAACTGACGGTGGTGACATGTGCAACCATGCGGCAACATTCCTGATCACCATCTGAGGGTCCTCTCTGCCACCTGCGGTATGTCGATGTCAGATCGCTCTGATCGATAATCAAAATATGGCTCACAGGCAATTCCGTCGTTGTCACGATCGTGTCGGACCCAGTATCCCGGTTGTCCAGCCAGGGACGGAGCCAGACCGACAGCTCTGGCAGCATCGCAGTTTGGTACAGAGGCGATGTGTTTGAGTGTTGTGAGCGGCGGCCAAGGACTTAGCAAAAACAAACTGGCGCAGACAATGCCTAGCAAGGAGCCGAGGATGAGCGGTTTGCCAACCGATTTCCACCAGTTTGACGAGCGCTTTGAGGGGATGCTTGTCTTGGTAATCCTGGCAAACCGATCCCGCAACTCCCGCGATCGCGCATCGGGATCGTAGCCTATTCGCTCCAGTTTCCACGGAGTTGGACTGTGTGGATCCTTTGGTTTCACTGAGCCCGCCTTCTCAACATGCCATTCGGTTTCACGCCCAGAACGTATTCTCGGGCGGCAAATATCTCGTAAAGTATTTTCTGCAAATTGAAGGTAAGCTGGCACAAATGTCGGACAGGGCCCTGACCCGGTTCCCGGCTGGCAGCTTGCGAAATCCCAGACATCACGCCCGGTGGATGATTTCGACCGGCCAGATGCCGTCCTGCACCAGGGTTTTGCAGGCTTGTGTCAGCAACTGGCCGGTCACAAGGCTGGCTCTGGGGCGTGTTGCATCATGGCGCGAAGCAAGATGGATGGTCCATTCCAGATTCGGCCGCATGATATCAAGTGCAACGATCTTGCCTTCATTGGAATGCTGCATCGCCAAATAAGTCGGAAGAATTGTGCAATGACCGCCCTTGACCAGGCCAACAAGACCAGGAAAGGAATCGATATCGGCGACGACATTCAGCGACAGGCCTTCCGCCTCGCAGGCGGCGTTGATGTGCTTGCGGATCGAATTGGCGGAACTCGGCAGCACGAGATTGAGCTGGGTAATTTCATCGAGGCGCACGCCGGGCTTGCTGGCCATGGGATGATCATACGGCACCAGCAGGCAGAGCTTTTCTTTCAGGATTGGTTCGCTGCGCAGCCCCGACATGGGTTGGATGTCAAACAGCAATGCCAGATCGATATCACCCAATTGAAGCAGTTCGGCCAATCGCCCGCTCATCGCCTCTATGATGTTCAGTCTGATTTGTGGATAACGTGAACGCAGCATCGGGAAAAATTCCGGGATCAATCCGCCGGCAATTGTTGTGGGAAGGCCAAGCCGCACCAGTCCGATCGGCTCTTCCGCGAGGCCGTCGACGACTGACACCACTTCCGCCACATCGCGGACAATGTGATAGGATTTCTGCAGAACATATTTGCCCTCTTCGGTCAGCGCTGCACCACGCGAATGACGCCGTACCAGCAGGACATTCAATTCCTGTTCCAGGCGTTTCAGAGATGCGCTCAGGGCCGGCTGAGTCAGATTGAGTTTTCGCGCCGCGCCTGACAGACTGCCGGTCTCGGCGATGCCGATCAGGGAATGCAGATCTCTGAGTTCCATTTACCATTTTCCAAAGCTTGAAAGGTCGAGTCCGGCACATGAATTCATGCGGATTTTTTAGGCCTCGATATAAATCATTTCTATATCACACTTCCAAATTTTCCTAATTGTCAAAACTTGAAGGATTTGGAACGGTGCATTTCAGGTAAAGTTCGACAGCCCAACTTTGGGCGATAAACTCAATCAATATCGAACGCCAGAAAGGGATTTTCATGTCGCATCTCGTCAAAAGCCTAATCGCTTCAGCAGCCCTGCTTTCAACCACAAGTCTATCCAGTGCAGATGTAATCAATCTCCGCATGGGGTCGGGTCATCCGATCGGTCTTCTGGCCTATACCGAAACCGCCAGTGAATGGTTCGCACCTGAGCTCAAAAGGCGTATTGAAGAGCGCACCGATCATACCGTCAATCTTCAGGAACTTCACGCCGGACAGGTGGCAAAAGTCACCGAGGTTCTGGAAGCCACGCGTGACGGCATTCTGGACATCGGATTCATTTCCCTGATCTTCGAGCCATCCAATGGTTATCTGCAGACCTTCACCCTGTTTCTGCCGTTCAATTCGCCTGATGCCAAAATCGTGACGGCGGCCGCAAAGGCGACCTTCGAGGAATTTCCCGAGCTCTACACCTCGTTCGAAAAAGAGCACAATCAGATTTATCTGGGCGGGGCATGCCTGGAGAATTACGGCCTTGGCTCGAATTTCGCCTGGGAGAGTTTTTCTGATCTTGAAGGCCACAAAATTGCCGGTGCCGGAACCAATCTTGACTGGATTGTCGGCGCAACTGCTGTCGCTTCAAACCTCAACGAAGCCTATCAGTCGATCCAATCCGGGGTTTATGAAGGTTATTTGAGCGCGTCCGCATGGTGGTATAAATTCAAACTGAATGAAGTCGCACCGTATTTCACAAAAACCGATTTTGGCGCGCAATATCTCAACGCCGTGACGATCAACAAGGACAGCTGGGACCGGTTGCCCGAAGACGTTCAGGTCATTTTGAAAGAAATGGGCAGTGAATGGTCGGAAGTGACAGCTGAAGTCTGCGCCCGCAACGATGCAGAAGGTCTCGAAAAATTGCGCGCTCTTGATGTCGAGGTCAAAGAGATTTCCGATGAAGCCCGCAAGGATTGGGCTGTGGCTCTGAAGGACTTTCCGAACCGCATGGCGCAAGAGCTGAACGGACGCGGCTTCCAGGGGACGGAAGTGCTCAATTTCTACATGGATAAGGTCGAAGAGCTCGGCCATGAATGGCCGTATCGTTACGAAATCAAATAACCCCCAAGACTGAGATAGCACGGCAACAGAAGGTGGACCGCAGCATGTTGGACAAAATTGATCGTTCGGTTGTGATTATCAACCAGGTGCTCAAATATGTTGCGGCCACTTTACTGCTGATCGTTGCCGTGCTGATTGCGTTTGATGTGGTGATGCGGTTTGTCTTCAACAAGCCGGTCATCGGAATCGCGGAAATTGTCGCCAACGGCATCGTGATCATTGCCTTTCTGCAATTGTCCTATGCAGTTCGAATTGGCGGCATGTTGCGCTCCGATTTGTTGTTCAGTCGCCTTAATCAGACCGGAAAAGCGATTTTTGAAATCTTTGTGTCCGCACTGGGGGCGCTTCTGTTCGGTCTGATCGCCTGGGCGTCATGGACGCCGATGTTGAAAGCCATCAGAACGCTGGAATTCGAAGGTCACGCGTCCTTTCAGGTGCCGGTCTGGCCGGTCAAACTCATCATTGTGTCATGCGCCATTCTGGCGGTGATCAATTACGGCATGATCATTCTTCAGACCCTCATCAACCGCCGACCCTCACCGGACCCGGCCTTCGACCACTGATGGCGCAGCACACCATCACTTTGTTTCAAGCGGACCGGAAGGGCCAGACTTATGGGCAGTCCTGAATTTGCAATGGCCATCATCGCCATCCTGATCGCTCTCATCATCTGTAGCGTTCCGGTGGTGATTGCCCTGGGCTTGTCCAGTTTCTTCGGACTGGCGTATCTCACCGGCAGCGTCGATGTGGCCGGGTCTCTGTTGGCGAATACCACCTATGAGGCGATCCGGGACTATGTCTTTGCCGTGATTCCGCTGTTTGTGCTGATGGGTGAATTCATCGCGCGGTCCGGGACCGCAGCCGATCTGTATAATCTGATCAATCGCGGGCTGAAACGCCTGCCCGGGCGCCTCGCCCTCGCGACAGTTGCAGGTAACGCGGTATTTGGTGCGGTTACCGGCGTCAGCATTGCGTCGGCGGCGGCGTTTTCGCGCATCGCCTATCCGCAGATGGTCAAACACAATTACGACAAATCCACCGCTCTTGGTTCGATCGCAGGCAGCGCATCCCTGGGTATGCTCATCCCGCCCAGCGTGTTGCTGATCGTCTGGGGTGTTATTTCCGAACAATCTATCGGCCGCCTGTTTGTCGCCGGCGTGCTGCCGGGCCTGTTGCTGGCGGCGATGTTTTTTCTGTTCATCATCGGTTACGCAAAGCTCAAACCGGCATTCTTCGGCGAAGGCGCCAACCATGTCGACACGGCTTCGGCTCACGAGCCGACCCGCTCCGATCTGAAACGGGAAAAGCTCGGCGGGATCGGTGTCTGTATCCTGATCGTGGTGGTTCTGGGCGGCATCTGGTTCGGTGTCTTCACCCCGACAGAAGCTGCAGGCGTTGGCGTACTTCTGGCCCTGTTGCTGGCCGTTTTGAAAGGCGTCAGTCTGCGCGGCATCGGCGAGGCGGTTCTGGAAACCGGCCGGATTTCCGCACCTTTGCTGTTTCTCCTGATCACCGCGCAGATGTATTCACGGCTGCTGGCACTGGGTGGCATTACCGGCTTTATTCAGGACCTGTTCCTGAGCCTTGGCGATTCTCCCTTCGTGATCTTATCGATCATGGTGCTGGTCTGGTTCATTCTCGGCATGTTCATCGACTCGGTTTCCATCATTCTGCTGACCGTACCCATCTTTGCGCCGCTGTCGTCGAGCCTCGGCTATGACCCCATTGCCTTTGCCATCATGGGCATCGTCGCAATTGAGGCCGGTTTGCTGACGCCGCCTTTGGGCCTGTGCGTCTATACCGTGAAAAGCTGCGTTTCCGATCCGGACGCAACCCTGGCGCGGATTTTCAAAGGTTCCATTCCCTACTGGATAATTCTGATCATCCTCGTCGCCCTGATAGCCAATTTTCCGGCGCTGGCGACCTTCCTCCCATCTCTCATGTAAAGCAAAAACACTCACTGAAAGGACTTTCCCATGGCCAGACGTATTGTAGATCTCAGCCTGACAATCGAAGACAACATGCCGGCTCACAAGCTGTTCCAGAGCCCGATTTATCTGAAGGCGCTGAGCCATGAAAGCACAGCCTCATTCGGACTGGGTGTGCCGGGTGACGCCATGACGTTTCAGACCAATTACATCGGAATGCTGGATCATGTCGGCACCCATGTGGACGCCTTTCTGCATGTCAATCCGAAGGGCACACCGGTTGATGAAATGCCTCTGGATCTGTTCATGGGCAAGTCTGTTTGTCTTGATTTGCGCCATATCGGCGATCTGGAAGACATCACAGAGGCGCATATGGAAGCTGCAGAGGCGGCTTCCGGCGTCAAAGTCGACGGGCATATCGTGCTGCTTTGCACCGGCTTTCACAACCGCAACAAGGATGACGCGAAAGCTCTTGTCTGGGCCAATCCTGGTCTGACGACAGAGGCAACGCAATGGCTCTATGACCGCGGCTCGCGGATGCATGGTGTTGAAGGACCGTCGACTGACAAGCCGTCCGACAACATCTTTGCACAGCACCGCATGTGCCGGGACCTGGGCATTTCCCATTTCGAATGGCTGGTCAATCTGGAAGAGCTGCTTGACAAGGGCGAATTTGAATTCATCGGCCTGCCGATCAAATTCAAGGGCGGTTCCGGCTCCCCTGTACGTGCCGTGGCCTTGCTTGACGACTAGATTGACACAGTCTCCCTCCCCTTTCTGTTTCTGAATCGGAGCTTGCAATGGCATTCGAGTTCGCATTCAAGACGATCCGCGATTTGAGCAGTGGCCTGTCACGCAAAGACTTCTCGCCAACTGAATTGTTGGCGGGAGTTGTGGCGCGCTATGAAGAGCTGGAACCCAGACTCAACATGTTTGTGCATACCGATTTCGAGGGTGCCCGCCGACAGGCCGAAGCCAGTGAGGCGCGCATATTGAGCGGCAGCAAACTGGGCGAGCTGGACGGTATACCCACATCGATCAAGGATCTGATCGCCGTCAAGGATATGCCGATGCGGGCGGGCTCCCGCGCCACACCGGATGCAAACCAAACAGAAGATGCTCCCTCTGTGGAACGGCTGCGTGCCGCCGGCGCCGTTATTCTTGGAAAGTCGACCACCAGCGAATTCGGCTGCAAAGCCGTTGGTGACAGCCAGCTGACCGGCATTACGCGCAATCCCTGGAACACCGATCTGACGCCGGGCGGCTCCAGCTGCGGTGCTGCCGCGATGGTTGCAGCCGGGCTGGTGCCCTATGCGTTGGGCACAGATGGTGGCGGCTCGGTGCGCATTCCGGCGGCGCTCACGGGACTGTTTGGCATCAAGGCCAATTTCGGGCGGGTGGCTGTATATCCAACATCGGCTACGCCAACTCTGGCGCATGTCGGGCCCTTAACGCACAGTGTTGAAGATGCTGCGCTCGTCCTGTCCACCATAGCCGGGTATGACAAGCGCGATCCATTCACCGTGGCAGGCGGGCAGCCGGATTTCGCCGGTGCGATGAAATCCTACCGCACTCTGAAAATCGCATGGAGCCCGACACTCGGCTACGGGCGTGTTGATCCGGAAGTCATGCGGTTGATGGAACAGGCCATCAGACATATTGAAAGGCTGGGCCTGCAGGTCGAACTGGTGGAAACCGTCATGGACGATCCGATCGATATGTGGACGGCCGAATTTTACGCAGGTGTGGGAACCAGACTGGGTGATATCATTCGCAACAAGCCTGATCTGCTTGATCCGCCGGTGCTTGATATTCTCCGCAAAGCGCTGGATCAGGATATGAACAGCTATTATCAGAGCGTCTTCAAGCGCTATGATTTCCGCGAGAAAATGCGCCGGTTTTTCGAGGTTTACGATATTCTGCTGACACCGACACTGCCAGTGGCCGCCTTTCCGACCGGGCTTGATATGCCGCCCGGCTATGAAGACAAGAATATCGTTTCCTGGGCGACATTCACCTATCCCTTCAATCTGACCGGACAACCGGCCGCATCCATCCCGGTAGGCTTTACGCCCGGCGGATTGCCGGTTGGGTTGCAGGCGATTTCATCGATGCATGATGAATTGTCAATTCTTTCGCTTGCACAGGCCTATCAGAAATCAGCGCAATATCACCGCGAAAAGCCGTCGCAGTTTTCATAATGTGCCCTGCCCTCCACAGTCCGCCGCATTGCGTGGATCGGCCTAATTGTAGCCTTCGCAGATCATCTTGATTTCGGACATCAGAGATCTGCCCGCTGGCGGCAGCCTATAGCCTTTGCGCACGGCAATTCCGGCGACACGGGTCCAGGTGATGTTCTGGCAGTCGATGCGGACGATATCGCCGTGATAGGGATTGGTGCGAATGTTCGGCAACAAGGTCAACAGGTCAGACTGCTGCACAATACGGATGGCAACCGTGCGCGACACGGCTTCAACCGAGACATGCGGAAACACCCAGCCGCGCGAACGGAAGACGCTTTCCAGATAGAGATATTGCGGGTCATCCTCACCACCCAGCACCCAGCCGAAATCCCGAAGGTCGGCCGGGCCGATATTCCTGCGTTCGGCCAGCGGATGGCCGGCACGCGCGACAATATCCATCTCGTTGGTGATCAGCGGTTGCCAGTCAATATCCTGCATGGTGGCGATTCCGGGGAATTCCGATACGAACAACAGATCGAGTTTTCGCTCCCTCAGCAAATTCAGCAGCACTGCGACCGTATCCACCTTGAGATGGATTTTAGCGGTCGGGCTGCGCGAAACCACATTGGCAATCGCCCGGGGCAGCAGCGCATCCAGAAACGACGCCCCGGCTCCGACATGGACCTTGCCGGGGGAATTTCTGAGACCGTCGATGGCATTCATGATCTGGTGGCTTTGACTGCGGATGATCTTGGCGTGCTCCAGCGCGGCCTTGCCGGATGCCGTCGGAAGAACACCTTTGGAATGCCGGTCAAACAGCCGAACCCCAAGATCTTCCTCTGCCCGCTGCAGAGCCTTGGTCAATGCCGACTGGGTCATGCCGAGAATGGTTGCGGCGGCGTTTATACTACCGTGCTCCTCAAGCGTCAGCAGCACAGCAACATGGCGGAGCGGCAGATAGGTATTCATTTTATTCATATGATTTGCCTGATATTCAGTCTTGACCAGAATGTATCTTAGATGCGAGCCTTTCTCCGATCAAGTGGTGACAAACCCGACGACGCCGCCGTGTAGACAGGCAGGCGCATTAAAAACGGGAAACACCACAGGGAGGATTGATTGTGCGCCAAGCGCTGTTCCAGGAATTGCTGGTATTATCGGCCATACTTGCTGTGGCTGTTCTGGTATTCGTCGAAACCGGATCTGGAGCGGGCGGCGGCCAGGTGTCCTCCGGCACGTTTCCGCGCCTGGTGGCAGGAACGATGGGCGTATTTGCGGTGGCTCGAATGTTGCTGTTTTTCGCCAAGACAACCAGGCTGGATGGCGATTATGACTGGCATCTGAGCGCCACGCATCGCGCGCTTGCAGCAACTGTGCTGATGATTCTTTATATTCTGCTGTTCAGGCAGATACATTTTGCACTTTTGACCTTTGTTTTCCTGCTGCTCGTGTTTCTCGCCTTTGGTGTGCGGCCGTTCAGCCGGGTTCTGATCGGGGCGGTGCTTTCCACCGGCTTTCTCTACGTGCTGTTCGTTCACATCGTCGGCATTGTGAGGTGAGTTTTTAATGCAATTCATCCTTGGTGCCTTCGCCGATATCTTTCAGCCGGTCAGTTTTGCGTTTTTGTTTATCGGCAGCGCGCTGGGGCTTCTGGTCGGGGTGCTGCCCGGGCTGTCATCGCCCATGGCGCTGGCAATTCTCATTCCAATCACATTCGGCATGGAACCGTTTTCCGCCTTCATGATCCTGATCGGGATTTATGTCGGCACCAAAACCGGCGGGGCATTTTCCGCAATCCTGATCCGCACGCCGGGCACTCCAGCGGCCGCTGCAACCGCTATGGAAGGCTTTCCCATGGCCCAGCGCGGCGAAGCCGGCCGGGCCCTTGCCCTGTCCATCGGAGCATCGTTTTGCGGGGGAACGGCCAGCTGGCTGGTCGCTGTTCCGCTGGTCGGCGTCATCGGGATTTATGCGGTCCGGATTTCGTCGGCTGATCTGGCGATGATCGGCCTGCTGGCATTGGCGGCAGTTTCAAGCCTGTCGGGGCGCGATCTGCTGAAAGGCCTGATGGCGTCCTGTCTGGGACTGATCATTTCGACCATCGGACTTGATGAACTGACTGGAATGCCGCGATTGACGCTGGGTTATTATCAGTTGCTCGGCGGCATCCCGTTTCTCGCCGCCATTGTCGGCCTGTTCGCAGTGGCCACAGTGCTGGTTGATATTTCCCAGGATGCGGCCAGTGCAAAACCACCTTCTAAAGACGGCAGTTTCAGAATGGGCGGGCTGCTTCGCGATTTGTGGAATATGCGCAAGCAGCTTGCCGTTGGAACCACAATCGGATCGCTGCTTGGCATCGTTCCGGGCGTTGGCTCCGATACGGCCGGCTGGCTGTCCTATGCCTATGTGAAACGCCAGATTGAAAAGGGCTTCTTGAAGAGCGACCGGAAAATGGGCGAAGGCGTTCCGCAGGGACTTGCAGCGCCGGAGGCGGCGAATAATGCGGTCACAGGCGGCGCCACAATCCCGATGCTGACACTGGGAATACCGGGCGATGGATCGACTGCCATCATGCTGGGCGCTCTGATGCTGTTCGGCCTGCAGCCAGGCCCGCTGTTCTTTCGTGAAAGCCCGGAAATGGCCTATGGCATTCTGGTGGCGCTTGGCGTCGCCAATCTGACAACACTGATCGCCGCCTTTCTGCTCATCAGACCTTTTACCGCTGTGTTGCGGATAGACCGGGCGGTGCTGCTTGGCAGTGTTCTGATTCTGGCTCTGGCGGGCAGCTTTGCCAGCACCAACAATTCGTTTGAAATGGTGGTCGCACTGGTCTTCGGCGTACTCGGCTACTTCATGTACCGGTTCAATTTTTCAATTCCCGCCCTGGCGCTGGGGCTGATCCTCGGGCCGGTGATCGAAAGCAATTTCCGCCGCGCCCTGATGATCTCACGCGGTGATGCAACGGTTTTTCTGACAAGCCCCCTCTCCCTGTTGAGCATTGTTGTGCTGACCGCGATCGCCGGAAAATTTCTTTATGACTTCGCTTCCCGTTCAAAACACCGAACAGAAGCAAAACCAGGCCGGAAATCCGGCCCATGATTTTAACCAGCAAGGAGAAGAACATGAAAATATTCAGCTCAATGACCGGCTGTGCGGCGGCTCTGGCCACTGTAGTGGCGGTGACTTTTAGCGGGATGGCCGTTGCACAGGACTTTCCGTCCAAACCAATCCATATCATCAACGCATTTGCCCCCGGAGGCGCCACGGATACGGCCATTCGCGGGCTGACCAAAAACTCCGACGCGTTTATCGACCAGCCAATTGTGATCGATTCAGTCACGG
>TARA_R110002096_G_scaffold421442_4_pt1 | contig 11518 bp, 7 predicted proteins | sample TARA_R110002096 | Tara Oceans TARA_R110002096 (sample SAMEA4397295) | marine metagenome | biome: Polar Biome; feature: [DCM] deep chlorophyll maximum layer (ENVO:01000326); material: water (ENVO:00002006), including particulate matter (ENVO:01000060) such as... | depth 35 m | reverse complement strand
CAATTTCTTTCTGTTTTTGTCTAGCTGTGCCAAAACAAAGTCGTTGTAAACACCTCTTCTGATAAGGTTGCGATTCAATTCTGAGTTCATGCTCGTGTCCACAGGCACAAAAATGTCTGGCATAATACCACCGCCTCCATACACGATTCTTTTATTTGGTGTAAAATACTTCAACGAATCAGGGAAATTAATACTGTCAGCCACCATATATTCACCATGTTCAAATCTTCTTTGAAATTCCTTGTAATATTCTTCTTTCCCATCTTCATAAGGACGTTGAATTGATCTTCCGGTTGGAGTGTAGTACCTTGCAGTTGTAAGTCGCACTTCAGATCCATCAGGTAAAGGGAAAGGTTTTTGAACCAAGCCTTTTCCAAATGTTCTTCTGCCAATTACAATACCTCGATCCCAATCTTGAACAGCTCCTGAAACAATTTCACTTGCAGATGCAGAACCTTCGTCCACCAATACAATTAATTTCCCTTTTTCGAAATTTCCAATAGACGTTGCTTTATACTCTTGCTTACTTTGTTTCTTACCTTCAGTATAAACAATCATTTTATCCTTTTCAAGAAACTCATCAGCTAAGTTAAATGCGGTTTGTAGATAACCACCACCATTTCCACGTAAATCTAAAATTAAACCCTTTGCACCATTACTCTTTAAACTATCTAATGCCATGCTGAACTCATCCATGGTATTTTTTGCAAATCGATTTACTTTTATATAGGCTATTTCAGGAGTTGCCATGTAAGATGCATCTATGCTATAAATTGGAATTTCATCACGTACAATATCGTAAGAGATTAATTTTATTTCCCCATTTCTCTTAATCTCTACATTGACTACTGAGCCTTTTTTTCCTCTTAATTTCTTTTGTACATCTGAGTTTGTCAAACCTGTACCGGCAACATTAATACCTTCAATATAGATTATTTTATCACCAGCTTGTATTCCTAATTTTTCAGATGGACCTCCAGATATTGGAGAAATTACAGTAAGTGTATCCTTTAAAATATTAAATTGAATCCCGATTCCTTCAAAATTTCCTTCCAAAGGTTCGTTCATCATTCTTTTTTCTTTTTCTGGTATGTAAACTGAATGAGGGTCTAACTCTTCAAGTAGTGCAACAATAGCATCTTCAGACATTTTATTATTGTCCACATCGTCTACATAGGCATAATTAATCAAAGTAAAAATTGCATCGATTTTTGCGAGCGCATCGCCTTTGCTGAGTTTTTTTGGTGCATCATTTTGTGCAAATAGGATTGATGTTGAAAAAAGGGTGCAAAGCAACCAAATGCCGAATGTAGCTATTTTCATAAAATAATTTTGAAATCCAAATTTAAGTAAAGCTTAAATTGATTGAAGTTAATAAAAGTTAAGCAGCTAAAGCGAGAAATGTAAAAAAATTATTTCCCAATAATTGGATCTGAGTTTAATGATTCAACACCTACCGATTTTAAAGAAACTCGCTCACCACCTTTAAAAGCAACGACAAATGCACCTTTATAACCTTCTACAATCATCTTAACTTTGTGTTTTGCAGCATCGCCAAAATTATTAAACGAACCAGATAGGTAACGGAAATAACTGTTAGATTCTTCGATTAATAAATTTGGAATTTTACTGTAGTTCTCGCTTGTAGGTTTATTCTTGAAAGCACCAAGTTGAACTCTAAACACAACTTCGTCAGTTTTTGGAAGCTCTTCAGTAGTAGTAGTTTCTCCACTTGTAGACTGAGTTGGAGTTATTGGACTTGAACTAGTAATTTCGCTAGCAATGTATACCCCTTTAGCGTCTTTCTTTACTATTTCAGCTTCGTTAAATCCTTGTTGTTTCAATTGATTTAACCTTGAACTTGCCTCTAACTGAGTTTTGTAATTCCCTACAGTGTATAAAGTCTTGTCCTCCTGATCAACTTTACTTAAATCAGAAATACCGAGTAGTTTGCTCATGTCTTTAGGAGTTTCACCTCTTGTGTACTCTCCAATTTTAATACGATATTTTGGAGCACTTTTTCTTCTTTTACCTGTAAAATCTCTTTCAATGGTTTCAGCAAACTCCAATGTTGAATCTTTGTATCGCATGTAAGAACGATAAATCATTTCATCGGTAACTTCAACACCTTTATCATTGGCAAATTCAGGATACCTCGTGTTCATCTCCTCATCCTTGTAATCAGGAACTCCATCACCATCAGAGTCGATTGGACAGCCTGTAGAATCTACCGCAATATTTTTTGGTGTATTAGGGCATAAGTCTACTAAGTCTATAACTCCATCTCCATCAAAATCTTCTGTGTTTCCATATGCTAGATAATCGATTGGCTCAAATTTCAACTTCTCTTCTTTTTCGAAAGGATCAACTCCTTTAACTTTTTGGAAGTTATAACTCAATGATATTCCACTGTAAAGAAAATGGTCATTATTTCCATTGGCTCTTCTGTTTTGCACTAAATCTCTTGAAGTTTTATTGCTTACTCCATCAATTTCATCTGAAAAAGATAAATGCATGATGCTTTCAAATCTAAAATCAAATTGATCGTTTAAGTGCATGGTTACACCAATTCCAACGGGAATGGCAAAAGCTCTTGAGTTGGTAGATGTAGTTGAATTAAAGCCTGATTCTCGTATATCTGTTTCATAGGAATAATCTCTTCGAATTATCTGTGACTGCTCAGCATTTGAAGCTCCTTCTTTCATATTTCGAATACTTCCGTCTGACCAATAATTGTATTTATTTCCACTCGCATCCATCAAATCAGATTTTGGACTAAATTCAATCATCTCAATTCCAGCAGTAACAAATGGAGTGATGTTGCGTTGTTCGGGTAAAAAATTGGAAAAATTATATTCCAACATGGCCGAACCAGCAAAAATATCGGATTTAAAGTTCAAGTTTCGTTCTAAAGAACGTTCTTCTTCGCGAATATTACCCTGAAGAAAATTGAATTTTAAGCTGAGAAAATCATTTATAGGTTGAACTACATATAGGTTAAAACCTGGATTAGCTGAAAAAGGACTCCCATAGTTTCTATCATTTAAATCTCCGTAAAATCCAATCATGCCAACGCCCACACCAATGGTTGGACTATATGCTTTATTGATTTTTTCTGTTTCTTGCTCAGTTTCTTGGGAGAAAACTTGCAAGGATAAAATACAAATAGCAGTGAGCAGTATAGAAAATTTCATGCTTCAAAATTCAAAGCCCTAAAGATAGCAGATTTTTTTTTAATAGGCTTATTTATACCATTTTTGCTTGCTTATCATTAATGCTTCTTGAACAGAAATCCGCTCACCTGAATTATAGGCGGTTACAAAGGCATCATCAATTTTGTTTTCGGCTTCCCATATCATATTTCTTTTATCTCTTGCTTCTTTATAAATAGGATAAGATCCTATAGTATATTTATACCATGTATTATGGTATTCAATCGTAACATTTTCAGTGATTTTGTGTCGATCGACAAAGTATTGTTGTTGTACTTCTTTTTTACCTGCTGCGATTTGAACTCTGTATGAAACACTAGTTTCAGGTGCTGGGATATTGCTGATTGATTCTTTCAATTTTTCTTCTTCATCAACTGCTGTTTCAGCAATAATTTCTTCATCCACAGTTTCAATCACTTCCTCAGTGATAGCTTCAATTTCTTCAGTAACAACTTCACTTGGTGGAAGGCTTTCAGCTATTTCTTCTTCTTCAACTTCTTCTACTTCAATTTCCTCTTCCATCGCAATTTCTTCAGGAGCTACAAATGTGTTATCAAAGGTGCTAGGATTTAATTTCAATTGCATGGGTAAATCCTCTTTTAAATAGGAAAATACACCGTGAAGTTGCGCTTCATCTAATTCGTCAGAAGTGCTTTCCATAATATACTTAATGGTCAACTCATCTTTTTCTGGAAGAATCATCCACAAAAATTTAGCAACATTTCGATTGAAAGAGAACATGGCGTTTTCATTTTCAAGTTCTGAAGCCACAAATTTTGGCGGAAGGTATTCCTCAACTTTCCCAAAGCTATTGATAGCTGATTTGTCAATTACAAGAGTTACTTCGTATTTAGAATTTTCTAAAGGAGTAATTATTCGAGTGATTGTAATGCCATCTTGTTCACCAACAATTTGATCTTTGGCGTACTTGTCGTTTTCAGTACTTTCCTCTTCTGTTTGTATTTCCTCTACTATCTCAGCTTCAGTTTCTGTAGCAACAACTTCTTCAACTACTTCGCTGCTTTCGTCTTCACTTTCAACTTCTTCTTCCATTGCTAAAGCGGCTCCAGACAAAACTTGAATAGTTTCAGTTTCTGAGCTGATGTCTTTGCGTTGATTGTCTTCGATGTATGAAAACTGACCTTTAAATTCAAAAGATCCATTAAGTTCAGTGCTAGTTGTTATGTCAAAACTGATAGTGAATACTTCCTTTTTTGGAATGGTCATCCAAATCACTTTAATTTCTTGATTTTTGAAAGAGAATGTTGCTCCTTCTGTTTCTTTTGCTTTTGCAATAAATCCTTGGGGAATAGATTGTTGCCATTTTGCAAAGCCTTCACGACTTCCCTTTTCAATGGTCACTTCGAGTGTAAAACTTTCGCCTGCATTTATCTTTTCTGGTAGGTTTTGTTCAATATTCAAATCTCCTCCAAGAAAAAGTTTATAAATAAGGATGAAAAATAAATTAAAAGCGACTAGTATGGCTTTAGTCATGACTGTTTATTTTAGAGTAAGTGAATGCTTGAAGAATAAGTGAAGTAGTTGATTCTGAAAAAGAAGTATAAATGAACTTTAATTGAAAGTTGAAATTTTGAGTCATTTTTATGAATTAAATGATAACTTAAGAATCACATTCAAAACTATAGATAGGAATAAGTGAATTCTAGGTAAATCCTTGAAGTTATTAACTCGAAACTGTTAAAAGTAAAGTGAGTAGAATCTTATTCTTTTTTAGTATGGTAAGAATAGCGCTTAACTCACCTTCTTGCCTAGGAAGTGGATGATGCCGTACATGGCTACAATTCCGAAAATCATCCCAATCCATGGAGGAATTCCGAAACCACTAGGCAATGTTCCAAAGAGAATGGCAACTAATCCTACTGTTAAGGCATAAGGAATTTGTGTTTTTACATGCTCAATGTGGTTGCATGAGCTGGCTAGTGAACTTAAAATAGTGGTGTCTGAAATTGGAGAACAATGATCTCCCAAAACTGCTCCAGCTAAAACACAAGCAATTGTGCTGTGAAAAATGCTCATGGTTAAAGCAGGGTCTAAGCCATTAAAAATTGAAATCGACCAAGCTAGCGGAATCATTATGGGATAAAGAATGGCCATTGTTCCCCACGATGATCCAGTAGAAAATGCTACCAAAGCAGCCATTATAAATGTAATGCTCGGAATTAAATGTGGACTGATGTATTCAGAAAGTGCAGAAGTTAAAAATTGAGCAGTTTGCATCTCTTCTATAACAATAGCTAATGACCAGGCTAGCACCAATATAATGATAGCAGGCAGCATAGTCTTAAAACCACTAATGATGGATTCTATGGTTTGTTGTAAACTTAGAATTCTTCTCAATAAGCTTAATTTAATCGCTACTAATAATCCTGCAAGTGATGCCCATAATAAAGCTTGATATGAATCTGAATTGCCTATTATTGTTGACAATTTTTGAAATATACCAAGTTGTTTATCATCTACTACCTCCTGATTCCAACCAGTATATAATAATCCCGCAATTGTTCCAAAAATGACTACCAAAATTGGAACCACTGCATTAAATGCTTTTGGTTGAATGCCTTTTTTAATCTGAAATGCTTCTTGTTCAGCTGATGAAGTTTCATCATCAAAATCATTTTTTAATGCTTTTCTAGCTTGCATTTCTACTTGATACATCGGACCGAAATCTTTCTCCTTGTAAATCAGAATAAACATAAACGCAATGGTGAAAATCGGGTAAAATGAATAGGCAAGTGAAGAAATGAAGGTAGCGTATACCCCAGCATTTAAACCTTCAATTTGATTGATTCCATTTTCAATGTAGCCTAACTCTGCTCCGATCCAAGTTGTGATTAGAGCAATAGCCGCCATTGGTGCAGCCGTAGAATCTACAATGTAGGCAAGTTTTTGGCGAGATATTTTTAGCTGATCAGTTATCGGTCGCATGGTATTTCCTACAATTAATGTATTGGCATAATCGTCAAAAAAGATAGCAATGCCTAAACCAAATGTAGCTAATTGACCGTTTTTCGCATTGGTGGCATATTTTGAAATTCGGTTCACAACTCCTTGCATACCGCCATTCTTTGAAATTAGACTAACCATTCCGCCAATTAGTAAGGAAAAAAGCACAATGGATAAATGACCTGAGTCATTTAATGCTTTAAGTATGTAATGATCAATGGTTGACATAAATCCCAAAAGCAAACCATCAATGAAACCACTTGCATAAAAATGAACTACAAAGGCTCCAAAAAATATACCTATTAGTAAGGAAGTGATGACTTCTTTAAAAACAAGTGCTAATAGAATTGCAATTAAGGGTGGAATGATAGAAAGCCAAATTGGTAAAGGGTTTACTTCTGTATCAAAACTCTGGTTGTTTATAGTGAAAGTGTACTTGCCCTTTTCATCGAAGACCATTTCAAAGGAAGCTTGTTGGTTTTTATCAAAAAAAACTTCTATAGTGTTCTCAGAGTTGACAACTACTTCAAGTGGATTTGTTGTTTTTTGAGAAGCAGAAATGATAATTTCATAAGGAACTCCTTCAACAATTAGTTCAGGTATTTCAAACTCATAGTTTGGTTCATTAACTTCAATCGCAAAACTGTAGGAGAAGAAAAAGAGGGAAAGAATGCAGTAAAAAAGTTTTTTCAATTATAGAAAATTTGTGAACTGTAAATATATAAAAAGCCTTTATTTTGAAGCATGGCAAAAAAGGATATTGTAATAATTGGTGGAGGAGCAGCAGGATTTTTTTCTGCGATAAATATTGCAGAAAAAAATCCAGAAGTTAGGATTGTAATTTTAGAAAAGACCAACCAATTACTGACTAAGGTAAAAGTTAGTGGCGGTGGTCGCTGCAATGTTACTCATGCTTGCTTTAATCCAAGTGAATTGGTTTTAAATTATCCTCGGGGAGAAAAAGAGATGCTTGGTCCATTTTATAATTTTGCGGTTGATCAAACCATTTTCTGGTTCAATGAAAAAGGAATTGACTTAAAAGTGGAAGATGATGGAAGAATGTTTCCCACATCAAATTCTTCTCAAACCATAATCGACTGTTTTTTGAAAGAAGCTAAGAAGCATTCTATTCAAATTCACCTTTCAACTGAAGTAGTTAAAATTGAAAAAGCAGAAAAGTTTTCTGTTGAGTGTAAAGGTGGTAAGATCTATCAAGCAGATTTTGTTGTAATAGCAATAGGAGGTAGTGCAAAACTAAAGCATTATGGTTTTGTTGAACATTTAGGACATGAATTGATTGAGCCTATTCCTTCGCTTTTTACATTTAATTTGCCAAAACATCCTTCCAATCAATTAATGGGTTTGTCGGTAAATGCTTGTGTTCAGCTAAAAGACACAAAATTTGAAGAGTGCGGCCCATTGCTTTTCACACATTGGGGAATGAGTGGTCCAGCTATTCTAAAACTATCTGCAAAAGCTGCAGATTACCTTTTTCGAAAGAGTTATCAATTTGAATTTGTGGTAACTTGGATGGAAAATACAGCAGACTACATTCTTAATCAAAGAAGTGAAAGAGCAGGAACTAAAATTTGGCAATCGAAACCTGAAGAATTGCCGAAAAGATTATGGGAATACCTTTTAACTAGAAGTGAGATCAACAAAGCACTAAACTGGGCTGACTTAAATCGAGAACAACTGCAAAATATAGAATTGGTTTTGGGACAAGACACATACCGTGCAAATGGAAAAACAACGTTTAAAGAAGAGTTTGTAACTTGTGGAGGGGTGAAACTGAAGGAGATTAACATGAAAAAAATGGAGAGTAAAAAAGTTGAAGGCCTTTATTTTTGTGGTGAAGTAATTAATGTTGATGCAGTTACAGGTGGGTTTAATTTTCAAGCTGCTTGGACAACAGCATTTTTAGTAGCTGATAGTATTTCGAACGAAGTATAATAAAGTGTATATTTTTAAATTTTGATGAAACTAGAGCTTCAAAGTGTCATTTTTGAGTTTCAAATTTTAGAATTAACAAATTGCGTTAAAATTTGAGTTGAAATTCATTAAAAACTGTTTTAATTTCGACTCAATAAATTCCTTGTATTCGTTGTTCAGCCTCCAATTGTATTTATTTTGATAATTCCTTTAAAAAAAAAGGAATACCGCGTTGAAATAAATAAAAAATCTTGTACATTTGCGACCCCAAAATTTGGGGTATTTTTATATTGACCTATTTAAACGCTTATGCCAACGATACAACAACTTGTAAGAAAAGGTAGAATTAAACTAGAAAAGAAGAGTAAATCTGCTGCTTTAGATTCATGTCCACAACGAAGAGGGGTATGTGTGAGAGTGTATACAACCACACCAAAGAAACCTAATTCTGCGATGAGAAAAGTAGCTAGGGTTAGATTAACCAACCAAAAAGAGGTGAATGCTTACATTCCTGGTGAAGGACACAATTTGCAAGAACACTCGATTGTATTGGTGAGAGGAGGAAGAGTAAAAGATTTACCCGGTGTTAGGTACCACATTGTTAGAGGTGCATTGGATACTGCCGGCGTTGAAGGTAGAACACAAAGAAGATCTAAATACGGTGCTAAAAGACCTAAAAAATAATTGATTGTTTAAGCAGAAAAGATGAGAAAAGCAAGAGCAAAAAAAAGACCATTACTTCCAGATCCTAGATTTCAAAGTCAGGAAGTGACAAGATTTGTAAACAACCTGATGCTACACGGAAAGAAAAGCATCGCTTATGGTATTTTTTATGATGCAATTGACATTGTAAAAAATAAAGTAGAAGACGGTGGTTTGGATACCTGGACAAAAGCATTAGAAAATGTTACTCCACAAGTTGAGGTAAGAAGTAGAAGAGTGGGTGGAGCAACCTTTCAAATTCCACAGCCTATTAGAGATGATCGTAAGACATCAATGGGGATGAAGTGGTTGATTCTTTATGCTAAAAAGCGAAATGAAAAAACAATGGCTGAGAGATTAGCCGGCGAAATCATTGCTGCTGCAAAAGAAGAAGGCGCTGCACACAAAAAGAAAGAAGATACACATAGAATGGCTGAAGCGAACAAAGCATTTTCGCATTTTAGATTCTAACTAACTTATAAAAAGGAAAACCTTTTAAATAAAATGGCAAAAAGAGATTTAAGACTTACTAGAAACATTGGAATTGCAGCTCATATTGATGCTGGTAAAACTACCACCACTGAGCGTGTTTTATATTATGCCGGTGTGAGTCACAAAATTGGAGAGGTTCATGATGGTGCAGCAACAATGGACTGGATGGAGCAAGAACAAGAAAGAGGTATTACCATTACTTCTGCTGCAACTACCGTTTTTTGGAACTATAAAGATGAGCAATACCATATAAACATTATTGATACTCCAGGTCACGTTGATTTTACTGTTGAAGTAAATAGATCACTTAGAGTATTAGATGGTTTGGTTTTCCTTTTTAGTGCTGTTGATGGTGTTGAGCCTCAGTCAGAAACTAACTGGAGATTAGCAGATAACTACAATGTTGCTCGTTTGGGTTTTGTCAATAAAATGGACAGACAAGGAGCTAACTTTCTTAACGTGTGCAAGCAAGTGAAAGAAATGTTAGGCAGTGTTGCTGTTCCTTTACAATTGCCTATCGGTAATGAAGAAACTTTTAAAGGAGTAGTTGACTTGGTGAATAACCGAGGAATTATCTGGAATGAAGATGACATGGGAATGACTTTTGAAGAAGTTGATATTCCTGAAGACATGAAAGAAGAAGCAGCTCAATATAGAGAGCACCTTCTTGAAGCAATCGCTGATTTTGACGATACTTTAATGGAAAAGTATTTTGAAGATCCAAATTCAATTACAGAAGAGGAAATTTTAAGTGCATTGAGAGCTGCAACTATTTCTTTGAAAATAGTTCCTATGCTTTGTGGTTCTGCCTTTAAAAATAAAGGTGTTCAAACAATGTTGAACTACGTAATGGAGTTGTTGCCTTCTCCATTAGATGCAGGTGAAATTATCGGAATTAATCCAGATACAGATAAAGAAGAATCAAGAGAAGCTGACGTTGATCAACCTTTTGCTGCTTTAGCTTTCAAAATTGCAACTGACCCATTTGTTGGTCGTTTGTGTTTTGTTAGATCTTACTCAGGTTTATTAGAGTCCGGTTCTTATGTGATGAACATGAGAACAAATAGAAAAGAAAGAATTTCTAGAATTTTCCAAATGCACGCCAACAAGCAGAATCAAATAGATTCATTGCATGCAGGAGATATTGGTGCATTGGTAGGGTTTAAAGATATTAAAACTGGTGATACATTGTGTCGTGAAGGACATCCAATTATTTTGGAATCAATGAACTTCCCAGATCCTGTTATTGGTATTGCAATTGAGCCAAAAACTCAAGCAGATGTCGATAAATTGGGAATGGCTCTTGGAAAATTATCTGAAGAAGACCCTACTTTAACAATCCATACTGACGAAGATTCAGGTCAAACTGTATTGAGTGGAATGGGTGAGTTGCACTTAGATATTATTTTAGATCGTTTAAAAAGAGAATTTAAGGTAGAATGTAACCAAGGTGCTCCTCAGGTTGCTTACAAAGAAGCAATTTCTGGTAGAGTTACTCACAGAGAAGTTTACAAGAAACAATCAGGTGGGCGTGGTAAATTTGCTGATATTCAAGTTATCATTGAGCCTGTTGAAAATGCAGAAGAAGCTAACGGTTTAGAGTTTGTGAACGAAATTAAAGGTGGAAATATTCCAAAAGAATTTATTCCATCAGTTGAGAAAGGATTCAAAGAATCTATGAAAAATGGAGTACTTGCAGGTTATCCAATCGATAGTCTTAAAGTAACTTTAGTTGATGGATCTTTCCACGCAGTAGATTCTGACCAATTATCATTTGAGTTAGCTGCTAAAATGGCATTTAGAACTGCTATTCCAAAAGCTAGCCCAGTATTGTTAGAGCCAATTATGAAACTAGAAGTAGTTACTCCTGAAGAAAATATGGGAGATGTGATTGGAGATTTAAATAGAAGAAGAGGTCAAGTTGATGGCATGGATGATCGTGCTGGAGCGAAGGTTGTAAAAGCTAAAGTTCCATTATCAGAAATGTTTGGATATGTAACTTCATTAAGAACATTGTCATCTGGTAGAGCAACATCAAGCATGGAATTCTCTCATTTTGATCCAGCTCCTAGAAATGTATCTGATGATGTGATTTCAAAAGCAAAAGGTAAAGTAGAAGCTTAATTATAGAAAGTATGAGCCAGAAAATTAGAATAAAATTAAAGTCTTACGATTTCAACTTGGTTGACAAGTCTGCTGAGAAAATTGTAAAGACT
>TARA_R110002096_G_scaffold312150_19_pt1 | contig 11519 bp, 11 predicted proteins | sample TARA_R110002096 | Tara Oceans TARA_R110002096 (sample SAMEA4397295) | marine metagenome | biome: Polar Biome; feature: [DCM] deep chlorophyll maximum layer (ENVO:01000326); material: water (ENVO:00002006), including particulate matter (ENVO:01000060) such as... | depth 35 m | reverse complement strand
CCTGATGCTGCTGCAGGCGCTATCCGCCTTCTTCAAGGATGTTGCCAAATTGCGCGGCGAGGAGCTCTAGATGTCCTATGAAGCCATCGCCATCATCATGTTTTCCACCATGATGCTCATGATGATGACCGGCCAGCGCATCTTTGCCGCCATCGGTTTTGTGGCTGTTGCCGTTGCCCTGCCGCTGTGGGGCACAGGTGGATTCAACATTGCCTTCTCGGCTTCCATGAAGCTGATGAAATGGTATCCGCTGCTGACCCTGCCGCTGTTCATCTTCATGGGTTATGTGTTGTCTGAATCCCGCCTTGCGGACGATCTCTACAAGATGTTCCATGTCTGGATGGGGCCTTTGAACGGCGGACTGGCGATCGGCACGATTTTGCTGATGGTGCTGATTTCGGCGATGAACGGCCTGTCGGTGGCCGGCATGGCAATCGGCGCTACCATTGCCCTGCCGGAGTTGCTGAAGCGGGGTTATGACAAACAGATGGTCACCGGGGTAATCCAGGCCGGCTCCTCGCTCGGCATTCTGGTGCCGCCATCGGTGGTGCTGGTGCTGTATGCCATGATCGCACGCCAGCCGGTTGGCCAATTGTGGCTGGCAGGGGTGTTCCCCGGCCTGATGATGGCCAGCCTGTTTGTCCTTTATGTGGTGATCCGCTGCAAATTCCAGCCTCATCTCGGCCCCGCATTGACCGATGAGGAACGCAATGTTCCGATGAAGGAAAAGCTGCGCCTGCTGCGTGCCGGCGCGCTGCCATTCATCATCTTTGCGGCGATGATGGTGCCGTTTGTCAATGGCTGGACCAGCCTGGTGGAAAGCTCGGCCATCGGCGCGCTGACGGCTGTGATTGCCGCCGTCGCCAAGCGGCGGTTCACCAAAGAGGTGTTCGAAAACTCGACCCGCAAGACGCTGGCTGTATCCTGCATGTTCATGTGGATCATTCTGGCGGCGCTCGGCTTTGGCGCGGTGTTTGACGGTCTGGGTGCGGTCAAGGCAATCGAGGGATTTTTTGTCGGTCAGCTGGGGCTCGGCCCCTGGGAAATTCTGATCCTGATGCAATTGTCCTATCTTATTCTGGGAACGTTTCTGGATGATACGGCGATGCTGGTTATTGTCGCGCCGCTTTACGTTCCGCTGGTCAAGATGCTGGGCTTTGATCTGATCTGGTATGGCATTCTTTATACCATCACCTGCCAGATCGCCTATATGACGCCGCCATTCGGCTACAATCTGTTCCTGATGCGTGCCATGGCGCCGAAAGAAATAAGTCTGAAGGACATCTATGTGTCCATCATTCCATTTGTATTTGTGATGCTGATCGGTCTGGCGCTCGTGACCGCATTTCCACAAATCGCACTTTGGCTTCCCGAGTATGTCTACGGCAAATGATGGACACACCGGAAAGCACAAAACCGGCCCGGTGCAAACCGGGTCATAAACCGAGGAGAATGACATGACGAAAAATACCAACAGGCGAGATTTTTTGAAGACAGCCGGCGTGGTTGGCGTGGGGGCGGGAGCCTCTACTCTGGCAGCCCCGGCGGTTCATGCTCAATCAACCATCAAATGGCGTTTGCAGACCTATGCCGGTCCGGCGCTCGGCGAGCATGTGATCAAACCGGCGATTGACGAATTCAACAAGGCCGCCAATGGCGAAATGGAAATCGAGCTGTTCTATGCGGACCAGCTGGTCCCGACCGGCGAATTGTTCCGTGCCGTCCAGAACGGCACGATTGATGCGGTTCAGTCGGATGATGATTCCATGGCATCGCCGACAGAAGTCACTGTGTTTGGCGGCTATTTTCCGTTTGCTTCACGCTATTCTCTGGATATCCCGGTTCTGTTCAATCAATGGGGCCTGGCCGATATCTGGGAGAGCGAATATGACAAGGTTGGCGTGAAATGGCTGTCCGCCGGATCCTGGGATCCCTGCCATTTTGCCACAAAAGACCCGATCAATTCGCTGGAAGATCTGAAAGGCAAGCGGGTTTTCACATTCCCGACAGCCGGCCGCTTCCTGACGCGTTTCGGCGTGGTTCCGGTGACCCTGCCCTGGGAAGACATCGAAGTGGCTGTCCAGACCGGCGAGTTGGACGGCATCGCCTGGTCCGGCATTACCGAAGATTACACCGTGGGTTGGGCAGATGTGACGGATTACTTCCTGACCAACAACATCTCCGGTGCATGGTGCGGTTCGTTCTTTGCCAATCAGGACCGCTGGAACGAGTTGCCGGAACATCTCAAGACAATGTTCAAGCTGGCGATGGATTCCTCGCATTATTATCGCCAGCACTGGTATTGGGGTGGGGAGGCAAAACTGCGTGTCGAGGGCACAAAGATGAAGCTGACCAGCATTCCGGATGCCGAATGGGCAACGGTCGAAGCGGAGGCCCGCAAATTCTGGGACGAAATCGCCGCAGAAAGCGAGTTGAAGGCCAAGGTTGTGCAGATTCTGAAAGACTATAATGCTGCCATGGACAAGGCCGGACGGCCTTACCGCTACAGCTAGAGCCAACTGCAAGCCGCCCCGCCTGGCACGCTCAGGCGGGGCGGCTTTCCTGCAATGATCTGTTTGAATTGGACCTCTTGATGTCTGGAAATTTGACTTTCGATGCGCTGAAAAAGGCGTTTGCCGCCGGAGAGATTGATACTGTTCTGACAGTTCAGGTGGATATGCAGGGACGTTTGATGGGCAAGCGGTTCCACGCTTCCAACTTCATCGAAAGCGCGCATCAGGAAACCCATGCATGCAATTATCTGATTGCCACCGACATGGAGATGGAAGCGGTTGAAGGCTATGCCTCGACCTCATGGGCCGCCGGATATGGCGACTATGTGATGCGCCCGGACATGTCCACTTTGCGCCGCATTCCCTGGCTTGATGGCACCGCCATGGTGATGTGCGACGTGGAAGATCATCACACCCACAAAGATGTGCCGCACTCTCCCCGCGCCGTGCTGAAAAAGCAGATCGCGCGGCTGGAAGATATGGGCATGAAGGCGATGATGGCTTCGGAGCTGGAGTTTTTCCTGTTCCATGAAAGCTATCGCGAAGCCCATCAGAGCGGCTATCGCGGCATCAATCTGATCGGCCCCTATAATGAGGATTACCACATCTTCCAGACCACCAAGGAAGAGGATGTGATGCGCGCGATCCGCAACGGATTGTATGATGCCGGTATTGCCGTGGAATGTTCCAAGGGCGAAGCCTCGGCCGGGCAGGAAGAGATCAATGTCAAATATGACGACGCGCTGACATCGGCCGACAATCATGCCATCGTCAAGAATGGCTGCAAGGAAATCGCCTGGTCAAAAGGCAAGGCGCTGACCTTCATGGCGAAATGGGACAATGCCTCGGCGGGATCGTCCTCGCATATCCACCAGTCGCTGTGGAGCCTGAAGGGCAAGCCGCTGTTTCTTGATGAAAGCGGCGAATACGGCATGTCCAAGCTGATGCGGCATTATGTGGCTGGCCTGCTGAGCCATGCCAGCGCCGTGACCTATTTTCTGGCGCCGAACATCAATTCCTACAAACGCTTTGTTGCCGGCACGTTTGCGCCGACCAAGGCGATCTGGAGCCCGGACAACCGCACCGCCGGATACAGGCTGTGCGCCGAGAAAACCAAAGGCATTCGTGTCGAGTGCCGCGTCGGCGGGTCCGATCTCAATCCGCATCTGGCCTTCGCCGCGCAACTGGCAGCAGGGCTCGACGGAATTGCCAACGAGTTGGAGCTGGAACCGGCCTATGTCGGCGACGCCTATGAAGGCAAGGGCGTGCGGGAAATTCCCAAAACCCTGCGCGCGGCGGCCGAAGCGCTGGACCGCTCCGATATGTTGCGCGGCGCGCTTGGCAACGACGTTGTCGACCATTATGTCCGTGCAGCCCGGCGGGAACAGGAAGTGTTCGACTCACGTGTCACCGACTGGGAAATTTTCCGCGGCTTTGAACGCTCGTAATTTTAAGGATAGACCGATGACAACGCTAACCTGTACTTCGCCGATTGACGGCAGCGTTTTTGCAACGCGGGAAACGCACAGCTTTGCCGACGTGCAGCAGATGCTGGATACCGCCAGAGCGGCGCAGCAGCTGTGGTCACAACGCAGCATCAGCGAGCGCAGTGCCATCGTGCTGAAAGCGATTGATGCGCTGGCGGCGGTGAATGACGAGATCACCTTGGAAATTGCCCATATGATGGGCCGTCCGGTGCGCTATGGCGGGGAAATCGGCGGTGTCCGGGAACGGGCCGGCTATATGGCGACCATCGCCGAGGACGCATTGGCGCCGATCACAATCGAGGACAGCGACAGTTTCCACCGCTTTATCGCCCGAGAGCCGGTGGGCGTGGTGTTTGTCGTTGCACCGTGGAATTATCCCTATCTGACGGCGGTCAATTGCATCGCGCCGGCGCTGATCGCCGGCAATGCGGTGATGTTGAAACATGCCACGCAGACGCTGCTGGCCGGCGAGCGCTTTGCCGCCGCTTTTCAGGAAGCCGGTCTGCCGGACGGGCTGTTCCACGCGCTGTACCTCAGCCATGATGATACCAGCGCGCTGATCAGCGCGAAAAGTTTCGACTTCATCAACTTCACCGGATCGGTCAATGGCGGCCGCGAAATGGAGCGCGCCGCTGCCGGCACTTTCACCGCTATGGGGCTGGAACTGGGCGGCAAGGATCCGGGCTATGTGCGCGCCGATGCGGATCTGGGCGCGGCGGTCGATACGCTGATCGACGGCGCGATGTTCAATTCCGGGCAGTGCTGTTGCGGCATTGAACGCATCTACGTGCATGAAAGCCTGTTTGACGCCTTTGTCGCCAAAGCCAAGGCGCTGGTGGAAACCTACAAGCTGGGCGATCCGCTGCAGCAGGACACCACATTGGGACCGATGGCGCATCTGCGCTTTGCCGATGAGGTGCGCGCCCAGATCCGCGAGGCTGTCGCCGCCGGTGCCACGGCGCTGATTGATCCGGGCCTGTTTCCCGCCGATAGCGGTGACAGCGCCTATCTTGCGCCGCAGATCCTGGTCGATGTCGATCATTCAATGCGGGTGATGCGCGATGAAAGCTTTGGCCCTGTGGTCGGCATCATGAAGGTCTCGTCCGATGAGGAAGCCATCAAGCTGATGAATGATTCCGAGTTCGGACTGACCGCATCGCTGTGGACCAAAGACGCCGACGCAGCGGAACGCATTGGCCGCGCAATCCAGACCGGTACGGTCTACATGAACCGCTGCGACTATCTTGATCCGGCGCTGTGCTGGACCGGCTGCAAGCAGACCGGGCGTGGCGCATCTTTGTCGGTTCTGGGCTATCAGAGCGTCACACGACCCAAATCCTACCACTTGAAGAAGGCCTGACTGTCATGGTTGCAAAAGCCAATTGGAGCTACCCCACCGCCATTCGGTTCGGTGCCGGGCGGATCAAGGAACTGGCCGATGCCTGCCAGGCGACCGGCATGAAAAAGCCGCTGCTGGTCACCGACAAGGGGCTGGCAAGCCTGCCGATCACTGCCGCCACGCTGGAGCTTATGGAACAAGCCGGGCTTGGCCGTGGCCTGTTCAGTGATGTCGATCCCAATCCGGATGAGCACAATCTTGCCGATGGCATCAAGGCGTTCAAGGCGGGCGGCCATGACGGCATCATCGCCTTTGGCGGCGGGTCGGGGCTTGACCTTGGCAAGCTGATTGCGCTGATGGAAGGCCAGTCGGTTTCGGTCTGGGATCTGGAAGATATCGGCGACTGGTGGACCCGCGCCGATGCGGCTGCGATTCAGCCCATCATAGCGGTGCCGACGACAGCGGGAACCGGCTCGGAAGTTGGCCGGGCCGGTGTTCTGACGAATTCAAAAACAGAAATGAAAAAGATCATTTTTCACCCGAAAATCCTGCCGGCCATCGTGATCTGCGATCCTGAACTGACCGTCGGCATGCCGAAAATGATCACCGCCGGCACCGGCATGGATGCCTTTGCCCATTGCCTGGAAGCCTATTGCTCGCCGCATTACCACCCGATGTCCCAGGGCATTGCGCTGGAAGGCATGAGACTGGTGAAGGACAATCTGCTGCGCGCCTATCAGGACGGCTCCGATCTGGAAGCCCGTGCCCATATGATGAGTGCCGCCGCCATGGGCGCAACCGCGTTTCAAAAGGGTCTGGGTGCGATCCATGCCCTGTCGCACCCGATCGGCGCGATCTATCACACCCATCACGGCACCACCAATGCGGTGGTGATGCAGCCGGTGCTGATGTTCAACCGCGCTGCTGTCGAAGAACGCCTTGGCCGCGCCGCCGCCTATCTGGGCATCGGCTCCAGCTTTGACGAATTTTATGCATATGTCGGCGAGTTGAACGCGGCGCTGGGCATTCCCGCCAATCTGACAGCGCTTGGGGTGAAAAATCCCGATCTGGAGCGGTTGACGGCGATGGCGCTGGAGGACCCCAGCGTAGGTGGCAATCCGATTGAGATGACGGCGGAGAATACGCGGGCGCTGTTTGAGGCGTGTTTTTAGAGCCGGTCACGCGCGCCACGATGCAGCAGAACACGGCAGCCGGATATGGATACGATTAAAAGTCTGATGGTTTAGTCCATACACACATTTGCAATATGGCAATAAATTACCTATATTATGCCAAAAGGCAATCGTAGGAATTCGCTATGCCACACCTGCAACTTATAAAAAAAACAGCCTTTCAGCCCGCAGCACCCGAAATCACGGATGCGGAGGGTGAGGCCATGGCACGTGCTGTCGTCAACCTTTTTGCCAAATGGGACATCACCGATGCCCAGGCCTGCGTTCTTCTTGGCGGCCTCTCTGCACGCACCTGGGCCCGTTGGAAGGTGGGCTCGATCGGCCGTGTTCCCCGTGATCTGAAAGCACGTCTTTCGAACCTCATGGGCATACACAAAGCGCTACGCATCATCTTCACCGAGGCTGGTCGCGGATACAGCTGGGTCAAACGTGCAAATGAGGCCTTCGGGGGTGCATCGGCATTGGATATCATGCTTGCTGGCGAGTTCACTGACATCATGCGGGTGCGTCACTATCTCGACAATATACGAGGCGGCTGATCTTGGTTGATCCGCAGGTCGTCCGCGTAAAATGGTCCAGGACGCACCGCATTGTGCGGTCGCGCTTTCCACCCATCGATCTGTTTGAAGACATCGCTGACCCCGCCGACTGGGATGCGATCCTCTCCGCAGAGACGAAAACCAATCCGCGCATTGCGGAAAGTGTCGGGCTGTTGGGCCTCGTACCGGAAAACCGGCGTGTTGCAGGAAAGGGAGCATCCTGGGCCATGGCCCCATTCGTGCATATTTCGAGCGATAGGCCAAGTCGTTTCACTGACGGATCCTTTGGCGTCTATTATGCGGGCGATCGCGTTGAGGTTGCGCTGTTTGAAACCATACACCACCATGCGCGATTCATGACGTCCACAGCAGAGCCGGCTGGATGGGCATCGGATTTTCGTGAGCTTGTCGGCACGTTGGATTCCGATCTTCACGACATTCAGGATGTCGAGCAGTTTCCGGTCTATTATGATCCTGACGACTACCGGGCCCCACAGAGTTTCGCGCAAAAAATAAGGGCGTCAAACGCCAACGGTATCCTCTATCAAAGCGTTCGATATCCAGATGGCAAAGCTGTTGCACTGTTCTGGCCGGATACTGCCGGCATTCCTGTGCAGGGACAACATTTCTCCTACTATTGGGACGGCGACCGGGTATCGCGTGTCAAAAACCTGACCACAGACGAGGTGTTTTCAGTGCTTGCGTAACGAATATGTCCAAAGCAGATATCAGAAAGCCATTCCGTCATAGTGTCGGTGGCAATCCGGTTGAATGAATGTGGGCAACACACGGGCACCGTATGAGGCGTTTTTAGACCGCTGGGATGCATGCCCAAAATAATGGTTTTCCGCGAGGGTGATGGCAGACAGGACTGGAACTTGTCGTACATGCGTCGGATACCGCCCTGCGGTCCCAATATCACGTGTATCAGCAAAGCAGAAGCGCGCTATTGCGACGTATCGATGGAAATATCGCCCGACGCGCTAGTCGGACATCGGCAACTCGCCTTCCACAATCCTGACCGGAAGACCGCGCACACCCCGGTTCGATGCCATCAGACCAGTCCGAGTGCAGCATCCGAGGCAGATCCCGCATAGGTGTCTTGGGGCGGCCAGGGGCGGTCCTGCCAGCGCGGCTCGAAGACGAAGCTGGAAACGCTGCGGCCCTCGACAAGGGCGCCGTTTCCCGCGCCAAGGGCGTAATCATAATAGAGCTTGACGATCTGTTCCCTGGTTACCTGCGCCGTCGCCGGATGATCCATGCAGGCCTGGCGCCAGCGCCGGACCCGCTGATAGGCGGCTTCGTCGGGAAGATCGAAGTTTTCAAAATATTCAAGAAACCAGAAGCGTTTGAATATCGGAGTGAAGACCGCTTCGGCGAGGCCGAACCCGTCAAACAGAAACGTGCCGTCAGGGCGGTGTTCCATGAGGAAGGCGTCAATGTCGCGATAGAGACCCAGAAGTTTTTCGCGGTGGTCGTCGCGTTTGTCCGGGTCCTGATTCATGACAAAAAGATAACCTGCCATGGTGAAGGGGCCTTCGCGGGCAATCAGCATGGATTCGACCGCGTGTTCATATGGGTCGGCGCGGCGCAGCGCTCGACCGGGCAGGATTTCATCGAGGAATCGCAGGATGACAAGACTTTCCTTGATAATCGCACCGTCAGGCGTTTCGAGAATTGGCAGGGCGGTGGTTCCGCGGGTCTTCGCCAGAAGTCCGGGGTCGCGCGGTCTGGTGATGTCGACGACGCGGAATTCAACCGCGTCCTGCTGACCGCGAAGCGCCAGCAGGATTTCCAGGCGTTGCGAGAACGGGCACACCGGGATGTGATAGACGATATACTTTTCAGGCATTCAGCTTGCTCCGACAATGGTTTGACTGAGGCAGGAGTAACAGCCTGCCACGGTTTCACACAATGCGCTGACTCCGATGAATGATATTGCCGAATGAATGTCGCGGCAGTCAGACCATGGCTCATCCAGATGTCGGGCCGAAAAACCCTACTTCCCCGGCACCCCCAGGCGTCAGTGCCAGCAATTCGCGAGAATAGGCCGCCTGCGGGTTGGTGAAAAAATCTTCTGACGCGCCGGTTTCCACCACCTTGCCGGCTTTGAGAACCGTCACATCATCCGACATCTGGCGCACCACGGCCAGATTGTGGCTGATGAACAGGATGGTCAGGCCGAAACGCGCCTGCAGGTCCTTCAGCAGGTTCAGCACCTGGACCTGGATCGAGACATTGAGCGCGGAGGTCGGCTCGTCACAGATCAGCACACTCGGACGCGCCAGAAGCGAGCGGGCGACGGCGATGCGCTGGCGTTGTCCGCCCGAGAATTGATGCGGAAAGCGGTCGATCGCGTCTGCCGAGAGGCCGACAAGGTCGAGGATCGCGGCCGCCAGGGGTCCTGGAACACCATCTGGATGAGGCGGCAGGTCCCAGCGGCTGCGCGTGCGCGCCAGCCCGGGCACCGCACCGCATTACCTTTGAAACTTATGATGACTTCCCCGCAATCTGCATTTTGTCAGTCCACCTGACCTCAGGACAGAGCAAACCACTCTCGCCAGGTCAGGAAAACAATTGTGGAGCATATGTGGGTCAGGTCCAGCACCGCCTTTCACCAGGCGGGCCGCCGAAGCCCGGTCACAGTATGCCGGGCTTCTGATTGCGACCGGTTTATCCGCTGGCGAAAACGTCGCCGGTTGAAGTCTCCGTCATCGACATGGGCAGCTCGTTAGCCGCCTTGGCCCGAATTTCTGCAATCCGGTCCTGTGCGGCCTGAGCGGCCGCCTCGTCGGCATATTCGGTGACAACCGAAAATGTCAGATCTCCCGTCCTGATCATCTGCACACGCTGCGCGCCCACGGAAAGGATCAACGGCACGAATGTATCGCGCGCGATGGCCTCCATTTCATCTGTCCACTCGGTCGCCTTCCAGTGCGAAATCGCTGCGTATGCCATAATGTGTCCCCTCGCCTTTTGTTTTGAGGCGGAAAGAGTGGCACATAATCACAGATTTTTCCAGATATGGCCCGCCATGCCGCAGCGGACCAGAGCAATGCGGGCGGCAGCAGACACAGAACGTCGCTGGTCAAGTCAGCCGATGGCCCTCGATCATTCTGTTGTCATTCCGGCCGCCGGGAGCCACAAGCGGCACCGCAAGAGCGAAGGCCGTGGTGCCATCCTGGCACATTACATCGATGCGGCCATTGTGAGAGAGCGCGATGCTTGAGGCGATGAACAGTCCCAGCCCCAGACCTTCGCTCTTTGCTTTCTGACCGCGCTGAAACGGGCGGAACAAATCGCGCTTCAGATCCTCGGGAATCGCCTCGCCCTGGTTGGAAACGGTGATCACACATTCGTCCTCTGTCTGGGTGCCCTGCACCCTGATCACGGAGCCCGGTGTCCCGTGATTGGTGGCGTTTGACAGCAGGTTTGAGACTGCCTGCGCAATGCGGGCAGTGTCGCAGTGGACGGGCCGGTTGAAGGCGAGTTCAGACACGATCTCGTAGTCGGGTGCCGCAAGCCGGATTTCCTCGATCACCTGGGTAATGGCTTCCGCCAGCGGCGCATTGGGTGTGGCAGAAATGCGGATGCCGCCGCCGAGACGGGACTTGGCGTGCATCATGATATTGTCGATCAGCTCGTTCATCCTGTGCAACGAGGCGCGCATCAGCGGCAGGATCGTCGCGGTTCTGCCGGTTTGCGGTGCTTTTTCAAGTTGCCGAAGCCCTGCCCCGAAAGCCGCAACGGGATTGCGCAGGTCATGGCCCAGAACGGCGACAAATTCTTCCTGGATTTGCGCCAGCTCCTGCTCTTTTTGAAGAAGAAGCTGCTGCGCTGCCAGCTGTTCTTCGGTTTCCAGGCTCTGGCTGATCACATTGGCGAACATTTCCAGCATGGCGACGACACGCGGATGCTTGACCTCCCGCGGCTCTGTGTCGATGGCACACAATGTGCCGAAGAAGCTGCCATCGCTGCGATAGATCGGAATGGACGCGTAGCTGACGATGCCGAAATTTACCGCGAGCGGATGCGCGCGATAGACATCATCCGTTGCGACGTCGCTGAACATCACGCGTTGACCTGTGGCGCGGACAGACTGGCAGAAGGTGGACTGGATCTCGATCTCATCGCCCGCAGCCAGCCCGAAATTGACTTCATCCACGGTTCGGCAGGCGACCCAGCGATCAGCCGTGACCCGCGGCAAAGCGCATGTTCGTCGCGAGCATGATGGTTTCCAGAATCGTGCGGATGAGTTCGCTGCCCGAGAGGATATCGATATCGGCCTGGAAGTCGTGGTTTCCCGACAGGTAGGCTGCATGATCCTGAAGCATCGCGCGGCGAGGTGTTTCTTCGGTCATCTTGTCGATTTCTCCATGTCGCATGGAAGGATGCGCGTACGGGAACGCCCGGCGGGCCAGGGTCGATCTCATCAGGACGCATATAGC
>TARA_R110002096_G_scaffold420728_1_pt1 | contig 11521 bp, 7 predicted proteins | sample TARA_R110002096 | Tara Oceans TARA_R110002096 (sample SAMEA4397295) | marine metagenome | biome: Polar Biome; feature: [DCM] deep chlorophyll maximum layer (ENVO:01000326); material: water (ENVO:00002006), including particulate matter (ENVO:01000060) such as... | depth 35 m | reverse complement strand
ACAGGCGCGGTTCCTGGTCCCGATGGCGATCTCGCTCGGGTTCGGGGTGTTGTTCTCGACGCTGGTGATCTTGCTGCTCGTGCCTTGTTTGTATCTCGTTCGCGAGGATGTGATCGATATGGTTCGCGTCGCGAGGGGGATGGAGGCACGGGGTGATGGGCATGGTGCTGCGGCTGCGGAATCCGTGGGTGCGGTGTAGGTGGTTGCGGTCCGTTGAACCGCCTGGATGCGGAGACGCACCCCGAGCGTTAGTCCTTGCCAGCACTCGCTTGCGCGGCTCCCTGCGACTCCCCGCAACACCGTGCGCGGAAGGAGGAAGAGTGGTGACCCCGTGGGGATTTGAATCCCAGTCGCCAGGATGAAAAGCTGAGAGTACGCCGCACTGACGGGGTCGTCAGGGCCGAATTTCGGCCGTTTCGCGGAGTGTGATGGTGCATGTGATGGTGGGCGGATGCAGCAACGCTGTTGACCACCTGCACACTGCATCGAGTCGTGTGTTCTCGCAAGTCTCGAGCGCGATTGCGCAGAGTTGCCAGTCTCTGCAGTGATTCCAGGGTGGGGACCAGTCCATATCGAGAACCCCTTCCGCCCTCTGGATACGACGCGCCGAGGACCTAGTCCGCACTGCAGGGAAGACCCGCGCTGGCCTGTTGGGCTTCACGACGTGGCTCGTGCTCCGGTCGAGGTTAGATGAGTACCCCAAACGTCACGGATGGCGTCCTCGGTAGGCACAGGGGCGAGCCTCGGGTTCCACGCGAAAGCGGGTGATGGACCTCCCGGCGTCATGGCCCAGCGCAACCCGCCCCTGGACCGATGCCGCAGAGATGGTCGCCAAGAGTAGATCGTCTGGCTCATCGGGCGGGACATCGCCCTCGTCGTCGCAACGCGCGGATGATGCGCCTATGCCGGATGCCCGTGAGAGCGAGCACGTCCGAGTCACGCAGCGGCGGAGCCGCATCGAACTCAGGCATGGTAGGCGGCCCCTCGATCGAACAGACGCCGTCCAAAACCAGGGCGGGAAAACGCAGATTCAGCTTCAAGGCCGAGCCAAACCTCTGCACCATGATCGATGCGCCTCCCTTTGCTGCATGGAGCGAAGCTAGGAGCATCAACACCCGTAGTGGCTTCCTCCCCACACTGATCAAGAATTCCTGAATCACCCCAAAAATGACAAGCACTCAACAATTTGACGAACTGAAGAAACGTATCTGGCAGATTGCTAATGACGTGCGCGGCACCGTGGACGGATGGGACTTCAAGCAATATGTGCTTGGCGCACTATTCTACCGCTTCATCAGTGAGAACTTCGCTCGCTACATCGAAGGCGGCGACGAGAGCATCCACTACGCTGAGCTGAATGATGACGTCATCACGGATGAGATCAAAGACGATGCCATTAAGACCAAGGGCTACTTCATCTACCCCAGTCAGCTCTTTGAAAACGTCGTGGCCAAGGTGAATGACAACGAAGATCTCAATACGGATCTGAAGGCGATCTTTAGCGGCATTGAAAGCTCGGCCATAGGGTACGCCTCTGAGGAGGACATCAAAGGGCTGTTTGCTGACTTCGACACCACGAGCAACCGCTTGGGTCGGACGGTCAAAGACAAGAATAGTCGTCTGGCCGCCGTGCTAAATGGGGTGGATGAACTCGATTTTGGACACTTTGAGGAAAGCGAGATCGACCTCTTCGGGGATGCCTACGAATACCTAATCGGCAACTACGCGGCCAACGCGGGGAAATCTGGTGGTGAGTTCTTCACTCCCCAGAATGTTTCCAAGCTAATTGCCCAGCTCGCCATCCACGGGCAGAAAAGCGTGAACAAGGTTTACGACCCCGCCGCAGGTTCCGGCTCCCTTCTCCTACAGGCGAAGAAGCACATGGATGACCACCTAATCGAGGAAGGCTTCTTCGGTCAGGAAATCAGCCACACGACTTACAACCTCGCACGGATGAACATGTTTCTGCACAACGTGAACTACGATAAGTTCAACATGCAGCTCGGCAACACCCTGACCGAGCCCCACTTCCGCGAGGACAAGCCCTTCGATGCCATCGTCTCAAATCCACCCTACTCGGTGAAGTGGATCGGCAGCGATGATCCCACCCTAATCAATGACGAGCGCTTCGCTCCCGCAAGTGTGCTGGCACCCAAGTCCAAGGCAGACTTCGGCTTCGTGATGCACTGCCTCAGTTATCTCTCCAGCAGAGGACGGGCGGCCATCGTCTGCTTTCCGGGGATTTTCTACCGAGCTGGAGCCGAGCAAAAAATCCGCCAATACCTGGTAGATAACAACTATGTGGAGACCGTCATCTCACTAGCTCCGAACCTCTTCTACGGCACCACCATTGCCGTGAATATCCTCGTGCTCTCCAAGCACAAGAGCGACACCAAAATCCAATTCATCGATGCCTCTGGTGAGGATTTCTTTAAGAAAGGCACCAACAACAACCTGATGACCGATGCCCACGTCACGGAGATTGTGAAGCTCTTCGACCGCAAGGAGGATGTGGCGCACGTCGCTCAGTCAGTAAGGATGGAGAAAGTCGCCGAGGCTGACTACAACCTCTCCGTCAACTCCTATGTGGAAGCCAAAGACACCCGCGAGGCGATCAACATCACCAAGCTCAATCGGGACATAAAGGCCACCGTCAGCAAGATCAACGGTATTCGCCAGGACATCGACACTATCGTCACGGAAATCGAAGGGAGCGAGGCATGAGCGAGATTACTTTCCAGGAGAAGCTGCTAGGAGGAGCGGAGGTGGAGTGGATCCCTCTTGGCGATCTAACCGAATACGAGCAGCCCACAAAGTACTTGGTTAAGACAAGTAACTATAGTGATAAATTCCACACCCCCGTTCTCACTGCTGGGAAAACCTTCATTCTTGGATACACAGATGAAACGCACGGTATCTATAAGGCTTCAAGTGATCCTGTAATCATCTTTGATGACTTCACCACTGCCAGTAAGTGGGTTGATTTCAACTTCAAAGCCAAGTCGTCAGCCATGAAAATGATCACATCTAACGAGAAGAAGCTATCACTAAGATATTGTTATCATTGGCTAAGCACGCTACCTAGCGGATTGGTTGATGGAGATCATAAGCGCCAATGGATTAGCAAGTATTCCAATAAAAAGATTCCCATTCCCTGCCCGGAGGATCCTAAGGAATCGCTGGCCATCCAAGGGGAGATCGTCCGCATCTTGGACACCTTCACGGAGTTGGCCGCGGAGTTGACCGTCGAGTTGAACGCTCGCAAAAAGCAATACGAGTATTACCGCGACTTGTTGCTGAACTTCCCTAAACCGGATACTCAAACGGAGATCGTTGACTGAAATGAGTCAGACCTTGAGAGAAATCGCCGCACAACTCCAGGAGAGTGGAAAGAGAGTGCAGCTCATCTACGCGTTCAACGGAAGCGGCAAGACACGCTTGTCACGCGAGTTCAAGAAGCTGGTCTCGCCCAAATCCACAGCTGAGACAGACGGCGATGAGGAGCACAGGTCGAAACTTCTCTACTACAACGCGTTCACAGAAGATCTCTTCTACTGGGACAATGATCTACAGGACGATACCGAGCGCAAACTGATCATTCAGCCAAACAGATACACGGATTGGGCCCTTAAGGATCAAGGGCAAGAGTTGAATGCAACCAAACACTTCCAGCGTTACACCAATAGCAAGTTGGCCCCTGCATTTGATTCTCTGTTTACAGAAGTGCGTTTTTCCATAGAGAACGGGGGTCAAAGGGCTTTCGAAAATATCAAGATATCGAAAGGAGAAGAGAGCAATTTCATCTGGAGCATATTCTTTAGCTTGATCGAACAGGTAGTTTCCTCCCTGAGCGAGCCGGAGCATGGTTCAGCGGGTCAGTTTGAGCACCTTGAGTATGTATTCATCGATGATCCAGTCAGCTCACTGGATGAGAATCACCTCATTTTGCTAGCCGTCGATCTTGCAACGCTCATCAAAAGTAATAGCTCCGGACTGCGATTCATCATCTCGACTCACAGCCCACTCTTCTTCAATGTGCTTTCAAATGAACTTAATAACAAAGATTCCAGTCTTAATTGGAAGCCAAGGTTTCATGTGAAATGGCTATTGGAAAGAACGAACGATGACACGTTTGAGTTGCAGGAACAAGCTTCTGACACTCCATTCTCCTATCACCTTTTCCTCATGAGGGAAATCGATCATGCGATCGCAACTGGGAACGTGAGAAAGTATCACTTTGGCTTTATGCGAAACATTCTCGAGAAGACCTCAACCTTCTTGGGTTATCAACGCTGGCAGGATCTTCTACCCAAAACCGGGGAAGGCAAGACTGACCCTTATGCTGAGCGACTGGCAAACTACGGAGTGCATTCAAAGCATGCGGGCGATGAAGTCGAGCCAATCCCCCCGGAAATCAAGAATATGCTTAAAACCATCTACGACCATTTTGTTTCTAGTGGCCATACGTTTAAAGAAACCGCGACAGCACAATCGGGCGAGACGACAAGCGCATCATGACTAATTATAACACCATCGCCGAAACCACGCATTTCATCGTGCTTGAAGGCTATCAAGGGGATAGCGTGGTCAAAGAAAATTTCCAGAGCGAAGACGCCTTGGAGCGGGAGTTGATCGGCGACCTTGAGGGTCAGGGCTATACCTCCGCCACGAAAATCCAAACGCCCGAGGCGATGCTCGCCAATGTCCGTGTCCAGCTGGAGGAGCTGAATGACGTTCGATTCACTGAGGATGAATGGAAGCGATTTGTAGAGAAGTATCTCGAACCGGCCAGCGAAGACAGCACGGACAAGGCCCGGAAAATCCATGAGGACTACATCCATGACTTTGTCTTCGATGACGGTCACATCGAGAACATTTACCTGCTGGATAAGAAGAATGTGCTCAACAACAAGCTTCAGGTCATCAAACAGTTTGAGCAAACGGGAAGCCACGCCAACCGCTACGACGTCACCATCCTTGTGAACGGGCTACCCCTTGTGCATGTCGAGCTGAAGAAACGCGGGGTCGCGATCCGTGAAGCGTTTAATCAGGTGCACCGCTACAGCAAGGAGAGCTTCAATTCGGAAAACTCCCTCTACAAGTTTGTGCAACTGTTCGTGATCTCCAATGGCACGGACAGCCGCTACTTTGCCAACACGACGAAGCGGGATAAGAACAGCTTCGACTTCACCATGAACTGGGCGAAGGCGGACAACTCGCTGATCAAAGACCTAAAGGACTTTACCGCGACTTTCTTCCAGAAACACACACTGCTGGAAGTGCTCTTGAAGTATTCCGTCTTCGGTGCGGACAACACGCTGCTGGTGATGCGCCCCTATCAGATTGCGGCGACCGAACGCATTCTCTGGAAGATCAAGAGTGCGTATCATGCGAAGAAATGGAGCAACACCGAGAGCGGCGGTTTCATCTGGCACACCACCGGATCAGGAAAAACCCTCACCAGCTTCAAAGCGGCGCGTTTGGCCGCCGAGCTGGAATTTGTCGAGAAGGTGTTCTTCGTGGTAGATCGTAAAGACCTCGATTACCAGACGATGAAGGAATACCAACGCTTCTCGCCTGATAGCGTCAATGGATCCGAGAACACGGCGGGTCTGAAGCGGAACATGGAGAAGGACGATAACAAGATCATCGTCACCACCATCCAGAAGCTCAATAACCTGATGCGGGGGGATGGCGACCTTCCCATCTACAGCAAGCTAGTGGTTTTCATCTTCGATGAGTGCCACCGCAGCCAATTCGGTGAGGCGCAGAAGAACCTGCAAAAGAAATTCAAGCGGTATTTCCAATTTGGCTTCACGGGAACGCCGATCTTCCCAGAAAACGCCTTGGGTGCCGAGACGACCGGAAGCGTCTTCGGCCGGGAGCTGCATTCCTATGTCATCACGGATGCCATTCGTGATGAGAAGGTGTTGAAGTTCAAGGTGGACTACAACGATGTGCGCCCCAAGTTCCAGGCCATCGAAAAGGAACAGGACGAGAGAAAGCTCACGGCAGCGGAGAATAGGCAGGCACTGCTCCATTCAGATCGGATTAGCAAAATCTCAGGCTACATCCTTGAGAATTTTCCTCTGAAGACGCATCGCGCACACATGGGGGCGAAGGGCTTCAATGCCATGTTTGCAGTGAGCAGTGTGGATGCCGCCAAGGCGTACTATGAAGCCTTCCGTGATCTGCAAGGTGAGGCCGAGGAGAAGAAGCGCCTCAAGGTTGCCACGATTTTCTCTTTTGCTGCCAACGAGGAGCAGGATGCGGTTGGCGACATTCCCGACGAGAGCTTCGAGGTGTCGGCCATGAATAGCAGTGCCAAGGAATTCCTCAGCGCTGCCATTGGCGACTACAACGCAGCGTTCAAGACGAACTACGGGGTCGATAGCAAGGGTTTCCAAAACTACTACCGCGACCTGGCCCAAAGGGTCAAGAAACAGGAGGTGGACTTGCTGATCGTGGTGGGGATGTTCCTGACAGGGTTTGATGCGCCGACTCTCAACACGCTTTTTGTCGACAAGAGTCTGCGTTACCACGGACTCTTGCAGGCGTTCTCGCGCACCAACCGGATTTATGATTCCACCAAGACCTTTGGCAACATCGTGACCTTCCGGGATCTGGAGCAGAGCACGATTGACTCGATCACTCTCTTCGGCGATGCGAACACCAAGAACGTGGTCTTAGAAAAGAGCTACAAGGAATACATGGAGGGCTTTACCGACATCGCCACCGGAAAGGCCTGCCGTGGTTATGTGGAAGTGGTGAACGAGCTGCAAAGCCGCTTTCCAGATCCAGGCGAGATCGCCAAAGAGCAGGACAAGAAGGACTTCGTGAAACTGTTCGGAGAATACCTGCGAGCGGAAAGTGTTCTGCGCAACTACGATGAGTTTACTGGGCTGAATGCCTTGCAAGAGGTGGATCTGGAAGATGCGGAAGCGGTCGCAAATTTACAGGCGAAGCACTATCTGAGCGATGATGACTTGCAGGCGATGCAGAAGATCGAGGTTCCGTCTGAGCGACTGATCCAAGATTATCGGTCCACCTACAATGACACCCGCGACTGGTTAAGACGTCAGAAAGAGGGAGAGCAGAAGGACGAATCGACCGTTGATTGGGCTGATGTTGTCTTTGAGGTGGATTTGTTGAAATCCCAAGAGATCAATCTCGACTTCATTCTGGAACTCATCTTCGAGCACAACAAGAAGGGCAAGAACAAGGATGACCTCATCGATGAAGTGCGACGGGTGATTCGAGCCAGCATAGGGAGCCGGGCCAAAGAGAGCCTGATTATTGCCTTCATCAATCAAACGAATCTGGACAATATCGGAGACAAGGCGAACGTGATTGATGCGTTTTTCAAGTTTGCCCAAGCGGAACAAAAGCGTGAAGCCGATAAGCTAATCCAGTCCGAGGCGCTGAATCAGGAGGAGGCAAGACGTTACATCAAGGCGTCCTTAAAGCGCGAATACGCGACCGAAAACGGAACGGCACTCAATGCCACTCTGCCAAGTATGAGCCCGCTCAATCCGCAATACAGAACGAAGAAGCAAACGGTGTTCGAGAAGATCTCCGCTTTCGTGGAGAAGTTCAAGGGAGTCGGCGGACAGATATAGCGGTAGGCCGGGTTCACACCTCCGACGTAGATGATGATTTCGCCCGTTTTCACTCGCATTGCCGTTTCCGGCAAGGGCGACGAGGAGGCGCTCTACGATATGCTCGGCAACAAGGGCGAGCGCAAGAAGTTCGATACCCAGTTCAAGAAAGCGGAATCCAATTTGAGGGTCGCCAGTGGGTAGGGGGCGCAAAAGGGGTAGTCACTGCTGTCCACAAACAGGGCAGCGGTGGTGTATGGCTCGGCCAGGGGATAGCTCTGAAGGGCTCCAGGCGCCCCTCGTTATGCTGAACTGACATCTCAGAGCCCACTGAGTCCATGAACTCGCGCGTGCACCCGAGGTACAGGTTGCTCGACCTGGCCAGGCCGGCATCAGTTGCGATCGGGTGATGAGGCACAAGGACTGGGAGGCTGTTTCCCTAACAGGAGCCATGCACCAACGCCCTACCGACGGGTCTCGTCGTTGGTCTCACGCCAGGCCGTCTTGACTCCTGTGCGGTGTCACCAGTTGAGGTAACTGGCGACACCCCGGCCTAGCGAGGTCGTTGGGACCGATCTTGGGCCGTCTTGAGTTGCCTGCTGGTGCTGGTGATGGTGGTTGCATGCAAGAGGCCCCGACTTCCTCGCAACCTGCTGCCCCGTAGATGGACAGGCAATCTAGGGCAGCCGTATCGGGGTCCTCGGGGATCACCGGCTCTCAGGTGCCTCAGGAATACCCTCGCACGCCCACCTGCGTTGAGGTCGAGCCCCCGGAAATGCCCGTCTCGGCTAGGGTAGGAAGATGCAAACGACCCTCCCTCGCTCACTCGCTCTCACGTTCGTATTTGCTGCCTCAGCGCCCTTTGCCGCCGGGCAGGGGTTCGGACCGCAAGAGATCATCACCGCTCCGGCACTAGGTGCGAGTTGCGTTCTTGCCGCCGACCTGGACGGTGACGGCGATGCAGACATACTGACCGCGTCGTACGACGAAGACCGGATCGCTTGGCATAGGAACGTAGGGGGCGGCACGTTCGGTACGCAACCTGTGATCACGGCTGAGGCCGACGGCGTGCTGTCGGTTCATGCGGCTGACCTGGATGGCGATGGAGACCTCGACATCCTCTCGGCCTCTGAACTCGATGCCAAGGTCGCTTGGTATGAGAACCTTGGCGCGGGAACATTCGGCTCGCAGCAGGTCATTTCGCTCGCAGCTGATGGTGCGAACTCGGTCCATACTGCCGACCTGGATGGTGATGGCGACCTAGATGTGGTGTCGTCATCAGAGTTCGACGACAAGATCGCCTGGTACGTGAACCTCGGCGGCGGGTCCTTCGGCTCGCAGCAGGTGATCAGCACAGCTGGAAACGGTCCGCGCGCCGTCCATTCTGCCGACCTGGACGGGGATGGAGACCAGGACGTGCTCTCCGCTTCATTCTTCGGGGACCACGTCGCATGGCACGAGAACCTGGGTGGTGGGAGTTTTGCTCCGCAGCAGATCATCACGACGGCGACCAACGGAGCGTCCTCAGTCTGGGCGGAAGACCTGGATGGTGATGGAGATTTCGACGTGGCCTCCGCGTCCTGGCTCGATGGAAAGATCGCGTGGTACGAGAACATGGGCGGCGGAGCCTTTGGCTCTCAGCAACTGATCTCGACTGAGGCGAGCGGTCCCTACCAGGTTCGTTGTTCGGATCTTGATGGCGACGGTGACTCAGACCTAGTGTCTGCGTCGGAGAACGACGACAAGGTGGCGTGGTACGAGAACCTCGGCTCTGGATCATTCGGGGCGCAACAGGTGATCACGACGGCAGCGGATAGCGCGCGCTCGGTCTACGCGGAGGACCTGGATGGAGACGGGGACGCGGACGTACTCTCAGCTTCCTATGAGGACGACAAGATCGCGTGGTACGAGAACCTCGGGTCTGGATCCTTCGGTTCGCAGCAGGTGATCACGGCAGCGGCGGATAGCGCACGCTCTGTATACGCCAAGGACCTGGATGGTGATGGTGACGCCGACGTGCTGTCGGCCACCTTTCGAGACAAGGTAGCGTGGTATGAGAACCTCGGCTTTGGATCATTCGGGCCGCAACAGGTGATATCGACGCTTACGGATAGCGTACAGTCGGTCTACGCTGAAGACTTGGATGGAGACGGGGACGCGGACGTGGTTTCGGCCGGCTCTAACAAGGTGGCGTGGTACGAAAACCTCGGTAGCGGTTCATTCGGACCGGAACAGGCAATCTCGATGGGGTTGAACGGGGGAGTCTCGGTCCTTGCCGAGGACCTGGATGGCGACGGTGACGCCGACGTCCTATTAGCTTCCGCAAGTGACAGCAAAGTGGCGTGGTACGAGAATCTTGGCTCTGGAACATTCGGCCCGCAGCAGGTGATCACGACGGCAACAGATGGTGTCCGATCGTTATGCACTGCTGACATTGACGGTGACGGTGACACTGACGTGCTGTCAGCTTCCGAATATGACAACAAGATCGCGTGGTACGAAAACCTCGGCTTTGGATCCTTCGGGCCGCAGCAGGTGATCACGACGGCGGCGAATGGTGCATCCTCGGTCCATGCCGAGGACTTGGACGGCGACGGGGACGTCGACGTGTTATCTGCCTCCAAGTCCGACAACAACGTGGCGTGGTACGAGAACCTCGGCTCTGGATCGTTCGGGCCGCAGCAAGTGATTGCCCCTCTGTTTCTTGACCCCGTGTCGGTTCACTCTGCAGACTTTGATGGTGACGGCGACGTCGACGTGTTGGCTGTAGCCGAAATTTCTGTTTCGGTGGTGTGGTATGAGAACCTTGGGTTGGGATCGTTCGGGCCGGAGCAGGTGATCACCACAGAGGCGGCTAACACACGTTCGCTCTACGTCGAGGATCTAGACGGAGACGGAGACGCGGACGTGCTGTCGGCGGGGTTCTACACATTGGCGTGGCACGAGAACCTCATGCCTCCCTTCGACTGCAATGGCAACGGCACTCCGGATAGCCAAGAACTTTCTAATGGGACGAGTACCGACTGCAATGGGAACGGAGTTCTGGATAGCTGTGAACTTGTTGATTACCCATCCTTGGACTGCGACGGCAACGGAATTCTCGACTCGTGTGACATCGCTTTGGGCTCGAGCCTGGACTGCGACTCGGATGGGATTCCAGACGGTTGCGAGATTTTGGCGGATCCCTCACTGGATTGCGACGGCAACGGTTTCCTCGACTCGTGTGACATCGCTGCGGGCACGAGCCAGGACTGCGACGCGGATGGGGTCCCCGACAGTTGCGAGATCTTGGCCGACCCATCCTTGGACTGCGACTTAGATGGGGGGCTTGATGCCTGCCAGCATGCGGCAAGCTCGGATCTGGATCTCAACTTCAATTCGGTTCTCGATTCATGTGAGTCGATCGAGACTAGCTATTGCCCTGCGAACGCGAACACCACGGGCCAAGCGACACGCTTGCGCGTGCTCGGATCCACGGCAGTCGCCGCTAACGACGTGTCCCTGCTGGCGGATCGTCTACCGCCGAACGAGTTCGGTTTCTTCCTGATGGGGGAGGATGCTGGCAATGTGCCGGTGTTCGATGGAGTCCTCTGCTACTCGGGCTTCATCATTCGCCTCGACGTTGCGCCTGGTTCCATTCTGAATAGCGGGCCGCAAGGAGTTGCTCTCCGGCAACTGGACATGACGGGGCTTCCGCAGGGGACCGTCGTGCTGCCTGGTGACACGTGGCGCTTCCAGTTCTGGCATCGTGACTTCGACCTCATCGGGGTCGGCTCAACGGCGAACTTCAGCGACGGAGTTGAGGTCGCGTTTCAGTAGGGCGGTCACTCCCTCCTAAGGCTGGAGACTCTGGCTAGACTGCCGAGTCTGGCCGCAACGAGCGTGCAGGTGGGTCTCATGTCGAAGGGTGAGGGCATGCGATG
>TARA_R110002096_G_scaffold70043_14_pt1 | contig 11528 bp, 9 predicted proteins | sample TARA_R110002096 | Tara Oceans TARA_R110002096 (sample SAMEA4397295) | marine metagenome | biome: Polar Biome; feature: [DCM] deep chlorophyll maximum layer (ENVO:01000326); material: water (ENVO:00002006), including particulate matter (ENVO:01000060) such as... | depth 35 m | reverse complement strand
GCCCGCCGTTGCCCAAGGGGCCATCAGCATCGAAATCGCCAGCCATAATCAGACCGCCCGCGAAATGCTGGCGCCTTTAAATCATCGGAACACCGAACTTTGCGTTCGCGCCGAACGCGCCATGCTGAAAATTCTTGACGGCTCCTGCCGCACCCCCATTGCCGGCTATGCGACCCTGACCGGGGACCAGATCACCCTGCGGGGTCAGGTTGCTCTCCCGGACGGCAAGGAAAGCTATAGCAACACCCTGCAGGGACCGGCGCAGGACCCGGAAGCACTCGGCCATCGTCTTGGCCAAATCCTGCGCGATCAGGCGGGGCCGGCGTTTTTCGCCAAACTGGCCGCCGGCGTCTGAAGGACCACGCCATGCATTTCCTGCTGACACGCCCCCAACAAGACAGTGACCGGCTCAAAGCTCAGCTCACCGCTTTGGGTCATCAGGTCAGCTGCGCGCCCCTGCTGCGAATTGATTATCTGTCGGACAAAAAAATAACTCTAGACAACTTTCAGGCGGTGCTCTTTACCAGCGCCAACGGCGTCCGGGCTTTTAGCGCCGCTCACAAGGCCCCTGATTTGCCCTGCCTCGCGGTAGGAGACGCAACCGCTTCAGAAGCCCGCGACGCCGGGTTCCAGAACGTCACTGCCGCCGGGGGCGATGTGGACCGCCTGACGGAATTGGCAAGAACCAGACTTGACCCGAACGCCGGCCCCTTGTTACATATTTCAGGCAAACACCAGGCCGGCGACCTCAAAGGGCAGCTGACCGCCGCCGGTTTTCAGGTGACAACCGAAAAACTCTATCAAGCAATAAAATCCACAACACTCTCCCCGGAGGCACTGGATAATCTCCGCACAGGCCGCATAAGTCATATGCCTTTTTATTCCCCCCGCACCGCCCGGACTTTTGTGGAACTCGCCCGCGCTGTCGACCAGGCAGATCTTTTGCGCAACGTCACCGCGCTTTGTCTTAGTCCTGCCATAGCAGATGTGATAAGCTGCCTTGATTGGCAGAACATACAAACAGCCCCCGCACCGGATCAAAAGAGTCTGTTCCGGCTGATCGACATAACCATAGAGGGACCGCGGCAATGACCGACAACAAAACTCCATCCGATACGTCAGAAAAACAGGACAAAACCGCCAAGCAAATCATGTCGGAACGCCAGGCGGCACAGGATAAATCCGCAAAAGACCCTGCCAAGCCCACCACCTCCCAATCTCCCTCCCAATCTTCGGGGAAAACAAAACCAAACTGGTCATTGCGGGCTCTGATGGTCCTGATCATATTCCTGTTCGGGGTCGGCGTCGGCCTTTATTTTCTGCCAAAAATAAGTGACCGTTTGCCCATCGTAGCACAATGGATCGGATCGGATCATACACCGGATGTTGTACATCTTCGCCAAGATATTCAGGATCTTAAAAATCGTCTGGCACAACAAAATCAAGCCCTTGAAACGTTGAAAAACGCCACTGATGCCCAGAACTCCCGCCTTGCTGCCCTTGAACAACGCCCCGGCGGTGAAGACGCCGCCATGGCCTATCCCGACATTCTGGCGCGGGTCGAAAGTCTGGAAAAGGCCCGTTTACTTGCCGACACCGCCCCGCAGGACACGACAGAAGATAAAGCCCAGGCCGCCCGGATTGATATGCTGATGGGCCGTATGAGCCAGCTTGAATCCTCCTTCGTCCCTCTGAGCAAGGGACTGGCCGATGCCCAGACAGCGCGCCTCGAACGGCGTGAACTGATCGAGGCCAACGCAACCCAGAACGCCAAGTTGACCCAATTAGACAGCCGTCTGCAACACGTCGAGAACTATGCCGCCCGCGATACAAGTGGCGCATTACTCGCCTTCCGCATCGGCGCGTTGCGCCATCAGATCTCCAGCGGGAAGGCTTTTGCCGACGAACTCAGCGATGTCAGCAGCCTCACCGAGAAGGGATCCTTCACCTTCAACAGTGGTCTCAGCGACAGCCTCGGTTGGCTCAGCCAACATCAAGACGGCATCCCTTCTGCGGCCTCAGTAACGGAAAATTTTGACGCCCTGATCCCGGTTCTGATCCGCAACGCCGATCATCATGCGGATGACCCTTGGTGGAAAAGAGCCTATCACAGCGTGACTGGCTTGATCATGATCCGCAAAACCACGCCGGAAGGCGCCGTCTCGCTTGATCAGCAGGTGAGCGCCATTCAGAAACATCTCGCTCATGGCGCTCTCTCCGAAGCGGTGACTCTGTCCCGGGAATTGCCCCAAAACCTGCAGCCGCTACTGGTGGATTGGCAGACACAGGCGCAGACTCGCCTACAGGCCGAACAGGAAATCGCACGCCTCACGCGTCTCGCCGCCAGCTACTATCTGACGGATACGCCGAAAGACCTCTCCACAGAGACCCCCGACGCGCCCACCGGACAAAAGTTATCTGAGGAGACATCTTCATGATCCGCCTCAGCCTTTATATCACCCTCGCCATTCTGCTCGCCGTTGGCGCCGTCTGGCTTGCTGAACATCCCGGCAACCTGCATATCACATGGCAAGATTGGGAGATCCGCCTGTCCATGGCCGTTTTCTCGGCCTTGGCGCTTGGTTACACTCTGGCCTGCTGGGCCCTGTTCAAACTCTATCGCTGGTTTCGCACCGATAACCCATTGAAAAGCCCGAAACGGCTGGAAAGCAGGCGGCAAAAGGGTCTGCGCGAAATGGACCTGGGGTGGTCCGCCCTCGCGGTCGAAGATACTGCCGCCGCCATCAAACATGCCAAAAAGGCGCAAAGCCTGCTGAACGGAGATCGGGCGCCCTTACGCCTGTTGCTCGCCGCGAGTCCCGACAAGGACCGAAGCGATGTGATCAAGGCCTTAAGACAGACCCCCGAGTCCCGGATGCTTGCCCTGGTCAGCGAAGTCAAGCAAGCCCGCATTGAAAACCGCCTTAAGGATGCACAAGCGCTGCTTGATGAAATGCTTGAAATCAGCCCGAAAAACCCGTGGATCGCCCGGCAGCGCTTCGAACTCCTGATCGACCGGGAGCAATGGGCAGACGCACGCGCCAGCCTTACGGCGCTTGCAAAAACCAAGCTCATTGAGGCCCAGACGCAAAAGCACCTTACCGCCGTGATCTGTTATCGCCAGGCTGTCGAGGCCGATCTGGCTGGACAGAAAACCCAGGCTCGCGACCTGGCGAAAGAAGCCCTGAAACAGGAGCCCGGCTTTATTCCGGCTGCCGCATTCCTTGTGCGGCACCATCTCGCTCATGACGACAAATCAGCCGCCCGCAAACTGCTTGAAAATACTTGGAAAATTGCCCCCCATCCTGATCTGGGGCAGCTTTTCCTCGAACTGGAACCAATGGAAAATCCTAGTGAAAGATTTCGCAGGGTCCAGAAATTTACCCAGCTTAACCCCAACGCACTGCACAGCCGCCATCTGCTGGCTCAAACCGCCCTGGCGGCACAGCATTGGCAAGAGGCCAAACAGGCTCTCGATCCCATCATACAGAATCAAACGGCAACAAGAGCGACCTATCTCCTTCTGGCGCAACTGGAGCGGCAGCAGCGCCAGGATGACGCCGCAGCTGAGGTTTATCTCGCCAAGGCCGGTACGGCCCCGGCCGATCCGGTCTGGCAGTGTCAGGCTTGCCATCGTCCGCAAGCCACCTTCGCGGCCAGTTGCCCAGACTGCGGCAAATTCGGCAAGATTGAATGGGGTTCACAAAAAGCACAACGAGCATAGAACGTTCGCCAATACAATAATCACCCTCAGGTACTCTTTTACGTTATGGTTTGTTTTCAAAGGCGTTAACGACGAATTTCTGGCTCTGGTTCGACCCCTGATCAAAGCTTTCCGCAGTTTTAAGGTCCGCCAACACATCCCACTGAGCCGCGATCTGCTCCGGGGTGGCGTCAGGGCCAAGATACAGCCCCTTGCTCTCCATAATTTTCGCCCGGGCAAAGGTCCCGGCCCCTGCCGTAATAATTTCACCGTTTGGCGCCGCCGCGCCGCACAGATACAGCACGGCAGGTGACACTGATTCCGGCGTAAGAAAATCGAGCATTTGCGGCGGCATTATATCATCCGTCATCCGAGTCGCGGCCACCGGCGCCAGCGCATTGACACGAATGTTGAATTTTGAAAACTCGAGTTTCAAGGTATTGGCCAGCCCGACCAGAGCCAGTTTTGCCGCCCCATAATTGCTCTGGCCAAAATTACCATAAAGCCCACTGGATGAAGTCGTCATTACAATGCGCCCATATTCCTGTTTTTGCATAGTGGGCAATACCGCACGTGTGGCGATCACGCTGCCCATCAAATGTACCTCCAGAACTTTCCTGAAATCATCAAGGGACATTTTACTGAAAGTCTTATCTCTTAGAATTCCAGCGTTATTGACCAGAATGTCAAGACGCCCAAAGGCTGAAAGCGTCTGGCTCACCAAAGCCTGCATATCGTCCTCTGACGTCACATTGCCGCCATTGGCAATTGCCTCGCCGCCGCGATCCGTGATCTCCTTCACCACCTGTTCGGCTGCTGACAGAGATGCGCCATCCCCATCCCGCGCGCCCCCGAGGTCATTGATAACCACCTTGGCGCCACGTGCCGCAAAAGCCAGAGCATGCGCCCGACCCAGCCCGCCTCCTGCCCCGGTAACAATGGCGACTTGTCCTGTAAAATCAAATGACATAAGAAAACTTCTCCCGTGGTAAAAATGATCCCGCCGCACCCAAAATTCATACGAGCGTTTGATATTTGTTCGTTTTATCATAAAAACACACTATTTAAATCATAAATTCGTCAAAATAACCAAATCGTGCATTCCCAAACTCGTTTAAATCATGTACATCTAAGTTAATAATTATTATTGACTGCAAGTAGACTTTGAAAATGACCGCACAATACTTAAGTGATTTACGCAAAAATGACCTGGCCACGGTTGTCGGCTTTTCCGCCGACCGCTGTAAGGATGTCGAATTTGCCCGGGACCTGGAAGACCGCCTGCTCGAAGTCGGTTTTGAAGAAGGCCTCGACATCAAGGTTCTGCACGAAGGACCTGTTTCCCGCGACCCCATGGCGGTACGCATCGGGCGCACCACCATCGCGTTGCGCCGCATGGAAGCCGACGCCGTTATTATTTCGCGTTAAAGAAGTACAGCCTGAATGAGTTCCAAAGAAATGACCAATCCCAAAATCGCCCTCGTCGGCAGCCCAAATTGTGGCAAGAGTTCGCTGTTTAATACGCTCACCGGCAGTCGTCAAAAAGTCGCCAACTATCCGGGCGTTACCGTAGAAAAGCGTAGCGGGACCTATACGGCTGACACAGGTGAAACGGTGACCCTGGTGGATCTGCCGGGCATTTACAGCTTGAAAGACCGGACATTGGACGAAAAGGTCAGCCGTCAGGTGATCACAGGGACGCATGCCACAGAAGCGCGGCCGGACCTGCTGCTTTGCGTCGCTGACAGCACCAACTTACGGGTACATTTGCGGCTGGTGTTGGAACTGAAACATCTTGGTCTGCCGGTTATCCTCGCCCTCAACATGCATGATATGGCCGAGCGTGACGGCATAGAAATCGACCCGGAAATTCTGTCCCGGGAATTGGGCATCCCGGTGGTCACCACCATCGCGGTACGAAAGAGCAGCCTGAATGATTTGAAAAAGGAAATACAAACCATTATTTGGGACCTGCCGGAAGCGCGGGATGCGATTGATGCGCCGGCCACACGCGACCTGCAAAAACAAGCCCGGAACCTTGCCGATCAGGCGGTAATCAAGGAAGGGGAACATCACAAGGTGACCCGGCGTCTGGACAATATATTCCTGCACCCGATCCTTGGCTTTGTCATTTTTTTCGCCATTCTTTTTGTCATGTTCCAATCCGTTTTCGCCTGGGCGGAAGCGCCCATGGAACTGATTGACGGCGCATTCGGTTCTCTCCAGGGGCTGTTGGTCGATATTCTGCCCGACAACTGGTTCCGTTCTCTCCTGACAGACGGGATTATCGCCGGGGTGGGCAGTGTGGTGGTGTTCCTGCCACAAATTTTGATTCTGTTTACCTTCATTCTTATTCTGGAAGCCACCGGCTATATGGCCCGGGCAGCTTTTATAATGGATCGGCTCATGGCCAAGGTTGGACTGAATGGGCGTGCATTTATCCCGTTATTGTCCAGCTTCGCCTGCGCCATACCCGGTATCATGGCTACCCGGACCATCGAACATCATCGGGACCGGATCACGACGATCATGATTGCACCGCTGATGACCTGTTCTGCGCGTTTGCCAGTCTATACCTTGATCATCGCCGCCTTCATCCCCAATGACAAAGTTTTTTATGGCTTGTTTGGGCTTCAGGGCGTGGTATTTTTCGGCCTGTATCTCGCCGGGATCATCAGCGCCCTGATCGTGGCCGCCATTTTGAAATTGACCCTGACAAAAGGGGTGCCGCAGCCGTTCCTGATGGAGCTGCCAAAATACCAGCTCCCGGTGTTAAAACACCTGTTGATTAATCTGTGGGAACGGGCCAAGGCCTTCCTGCGGCGCGCCGGTACAATAATCCTGTATTCCGCCATTGGTCTGTGGGCCTTGGCGCAATATCCGAAAAAACCGATCGGTGGTACCGATCCGGACATTTACTACAGTTTTGCCGGCATTTTAGGGCGGCACCTACAAAAAGTTTTTGAACCTCTCGGGTTTAACTGGGAAATGTCTATTGCCCTGATCCCTGGAATGGCGGCGCGCGAAGTCGCCGTCGGCGCCCTTGGTACCGTTTATGCCCTTCAAGGCGATGAAGAGCAAATTGAACAGGGACTACACACCGTGCTGCAAAACAGCTGGTCACTACCGACAGCATTGGCGTTCCTCACCTGGTATATCTTCGCGCCGCAGTGCTTTGCCACGCTCGCGACGGCGCGACGGGAAACCAACAGCTGGGGCTGGACCGCCTTCCTGACAGGATATCTTTTCACACTGGCGTATGTGGCGGCGATGATTGTCAATAAAACAGCGATTTACCTGATGGCGTAATCTTACGCCGCCAGTTCTTTTTTCAACGTTTCGCCTTCTTCATCCGCCAACGCCGCATCCCGCAGGACAGTGACACGTGCGGCCTGCAGCTTTCCACCGCTCTGGTCAAATACAGACATGATCGCATTAAAGTTCCGCATACCCCGCGCATGCGTATCACCATACCCCTTGATTAACCGCTGACATCGCACCAGTTCCACCGCCAGGGCGTTATCTTGAGAAAGCGCCCGCCGGACACGGTCAAGCCACCCGTCAATCGCCGCATGTTCCTGATGAAAGCGCAATGTTTTACGCCGAATACGTCGCAAGGACGCCATAAAATACAGCATCAGGAAAGAAGATAGTTTCGTGGTGTCCATAAGCCGGGGGCCTGTAAATTTCTCGAACAGACGAGTCAGCAGGGGGGACTTCTCTACCCGGCGCGCTAACCCTATCGGCAGACTGCCAACGATTTCTTCCAGTCGCGGGTGCATGAATTCGACCATATTAACGATCTGATCATCCTTGGCCCGCACCTCCGCGCGGTATTTACGCACCCGTTCTGACCTGGTTTTAATATCCGCAACCTTGATCGTATCATCAAAGGCCATCCACAAGGCCAGATACCGGGCGAGTTCGCGACTAAGATCAAAGGGAGCCTGATCCTGTGCGGCGAATTCCTCCAATGTATCCAGATAGTCATCGACATAATCCAGATCCTGATAATCGAGCAACTTCTGGGCCCCGGCATAGGCAAATTCCCGCGCCGCATCCGGCAACCGATTAATTCTGTCAATTCTTGCCTGCGCTTCCGGGCCATTTGGATTGCCGGTAATCTCTCCTGCCACCGGAGGCCGGATGATTTCTTCCTGATAAGGACTTTCAGCCGCCGCAAAGCCTGCGGCAAAACCTTTAAGGTTAATATCAACCATTTTACCTTCGGCCCGGATGGCTTCTTCAAAACTTTCCCGGCCGAACGGCAATACTCCGGCGCCGGCAATGGCGCCAAACAGGATCGAACTGATAACACACCCCGTCTCAGCCGCCAGGCTTTCCATATCAAAGGCGATGAAATTCTGCGCGGCTTCTTCTGCGGCCCGCAAGACTGTTTCACTGTCACCGGTCCCATCCCCCATGGCCATCTTCTCGGCTATGGAGAAAACACGGTGTGTGGAAGCAACGAGTGTCGTCTTGTTCGGCGTGACAAACTGGCGTTGCACCGCGCGACCAGCTTCCATCAGTTCCGCCGCAACCACCAGGTCGACATCGCCGGCCAGGGGCATCAACGCCATGATCGGCGGTGTCCCGTTATCCTTCACTGCAGATTTTGGAAACATTTCCAAATAATAGATGGTCGCCCCGGTTCTCTGCGCGACACCGGGAACCGATGTCGACTGCGCGAAATACCCCTGCTGCTCTGCCAGGCTCACCAGCCAGTTGGTCAGGACACCGCCTCCCTGCCCGCCAAGGGCCGAGATAACGATGGTGATCGGTCGGTTGATATCATTTTTTGTGATCAGGGAAGTACTCATAAGGATATTCTCCCGCGCTGACGATCGGCGCGTTTTTGCAGGTAGCCAATAACGCTCTGACGCAGGCCGTGCTTAAATTTGTCCCATCCTGTGGGATTAAAGATCAGTTCGGCGCGGGAAAAGGACGGACAGAGCACCGCCGCATGAGAATTCTCACCGCATACCCCGCAGCCGACGCAACTGTTGTCGACATAGGCCACCGGGTCTTCCCGCAGCACATCCGGATTGGGTTTAATGGTCAGCGAAGGGCAACCGGACAGACGGATGCAGGCGTGATCCCCCGTACAGGTTTCACTTTCCACATAAAAACGTTCTTTGATCTCACGCTTACCCGATTTAATATTTTGCGCCTTGATCGGTTTTTCACGACGCTGGCGGTTGAGCATGCATTCGCCTTCAATAACAATAACCTTGGGGCCAATAAAATGTGACGTCATGGCTTCATGCACCAACGCCTTGACATCGGCGATGTCATAGCTGTTGATGGTGCGCACCCATTTCACACCAACGCCCTGCACTGCTTCCTGTATGCGGGCTTTGCGTTCGTCTTCTTTCAGGCTTTTGGCGGAAGAGGGGATATATTGCCCGCCAGTCGCGGCCGCATAGCCATTATCAACAATAATAAAGACATTGTCACTGTTGTTATATACCGCGCTGCCAATCCCGCTGGTCAGGCCATTGTGCCAGAAGCCGCCATCCCCCATAATGGAAATGGCCCGTTTGCCGCGCACGGAACTGAAGGCCGAGCTGCTCGCCGCGCCGAGTCCGTACCCCATGATCGTATTGCCAATCTGAAACGGAGGTAGCGTGCCAAATGAATTACACCCAATATCTGCTGAAATATGAATTTCACCATAGTCTTTCTCCAGCATCTTGATTGCCGAAAAGAAAGGGCGCTCGGGACAACCGGTACATAACCCTGGCGGACGGGCCGGTATCGCTTTATCAAGCGCATCCGCACTGATCTTCAGATCAGCCAACGCACTTACGGACGCATCCAATTCGTCAAACTTCACCAGGTCGGGGCGATATTTGGCCAGAAAATCCTTCAAGCCGCCCTTCATCACCTGCCCGGTATACTCGCCAGAAACCGGCAGAACATCCTTGCCCGATATTTTGCAGGTAAGATTTGCATCGTTGAAAATTTTATTAAGCGATTGCTCGATATAATTTGGCTGACCTTCCTCCACCATCAAAATGGCTTTTTTATCCCGAGCAAACGCGACAAGTTGATCATCAACCAACGGATAGGTCACATTCATAACATAAAGCGGGATCTGGGTATCCCCGAGGCTGTCAGCAAGACCCAGCATCTGTAACGCCCGGATTACGACATTGTACAGGCCTCCCTCAAAGACAATTCCGATGTCCTTTTCCGGCCCGTCAAATAATTCATTGAGGTTGTGCTCTTTGATAAAATCGACCGCCGCAGGCCAACGCTGTTCAATCTTTTGCTTTTCCTGCAGAAAGGTAAACGGTGGCAGAATGATCTTATCCGCCTCCCGAATGGGGTTCTCCAAAGCATCTCTGACGGTAAAGGCCGGTTTAAGGTTATCCTTGGTTTCGAACTGACCATGCAAATGACAGGCCCGAATACGCATCTGAAAGAACAACGGCGTATTACTGGCCTCGGACAGCTGGAAACTTTTTTCCAGCATATCAACCATCTTGGGCAGGTTCGGTCTTGGATTGATCAGCCACATTTGAGATTTCATGGCGAAGGCATGGGAGCGTTCCTGCATAATGCTGGCCCCCTCACCATAATCCTCCCCAATGATAATCACTGTACCGCCAATCACCCCGGCAGACGCCAGATTTGACAAGGCATCAGACGCCACATTGGTGCCCACAGTGGATTTCCACGTCACGGCCCCGCGCAGAGGATAACTGATGGAGGCCGAAAGCATCGCTGCCGCGGTGGCTTCACTGCCATTGGCTTCAAAATGCACGCCCAGTTCGGATAAAATTTCCTGAGAATCCGCCAACACATCCATAAGATGAGAGACCGGCGCGCCCTGGTATCCGCCCACATAGGCGACGCCAGATTGCAACAAGCCTTTGGTGACCGCGAGAATACCTTCTCCGTGGAACACCTCTCCCGCGCCGTGACGCAGCTTTTTTACCTCTTTGGCGAAGGAACGCTCTGCCATAGTCTACTCTCTCTTCTTAAAATAGGTCGTCGTAAATCCAGCCCAACAGCATTAAGGGGCCAATGCAATAACCCTCAAAGGACTGCCGGAACCATTAACGATTTTAAGGGGCGGCGTAACAATCACGGCGCCTTTAGGCGGCAGCTGGTCCAGATTGGTCAAAGACGCCAGACCCAGCTTATTATTGCCATGCATCAATGTATGAGCCGGCAACGGTGGGTCGAAGTGAAAACCCTGCCCCGCATCTGTACCGACTGTTTCCACGCCAAATCCCAGAACATCCCGTTCTTTTACCAGATATTCAATACAATCCGGTGACGGGCCAGGACAATGCGATCCGTTTTCATCAATATTCAGAAAATCTGCACCGGTGCGCTTGCTCCAGTCTGTCCGCATCAGCACCCAGGTCCCTGCTTCAATCGCGCCATGCTCCGCTTCCCAGGCCTTTACTTTATCGGCCGTAAGAACATAATCCGCATCTTCGGCGGATTCCTTGCTGACATCAATTACATTTGCCGCAGCGATCAATTTTTCCGGAGCAATGGTGTCGGTATAGCCATCATTATAATCCTTGCCCGTGACCCAATGACCCGGTGCATCAAAGTGAGTCCCTGTATGCTCGCCACAAGAAATCTTGTTCCAGTACCAGGCCGGCCCTTTGTCATCATACTGAGAAATACGTTCCAGTTTAAATCCCGGAGATTGTTCAAATTCCTCCGGCAACCCGATTACCTGCGTGTTTTCGTCCAATGGCACCGACAGGTCCACGACCCGAATAGCGCCTGTCGCCATATCACTTACCAGATTGGTCAATGTTTCATTTGTCATATTTAAGGCCTCTCTTTTATGATTAAT
>TARA_R110002096_G_scaffold29704_10_pt1 | contig 11530 bp, 12 predicted proteins | sample TARA_R110002096 | Tara Oceans TARA_R110002096 (sample SAMEA4397295) | marine metagenome | biome: Polar Biome; feature: [DCM] deep chlorophyll maximum layer (ENVO:01000326); material: water (ENVO:00002006), including particulate matter (ENVO:01000060) such as... | depth 35 m | reverse complement strand
CCCCGGGCCGCACGCCATGGCACGTTGCGACCGAACCGGGTTGGACACCACTACGCACCCCGGCTGCGCCGCGCTGGCGCGCAATATGCTCCGCCGCAAATTCGCCCGGCGAGAAATCACACCCCGCAAGGCCGTCGAACGCGAGACCCTGGGGCAGCTTGTTGAGCATCGCGCGCTGCATCGGGTGCACCGTCGCTTCCCGCGCAAGCCGGTTCGTCAAAGCCGGTCGCTGGCGGATAATGCGGGCCGGATCCCGGGCTCGATCGAGCAATTCCGGTTGCGGCATCACTTCGTTCACGACCCCGGGATCGCGCGCCTCGCGGGCCGTCGGGATCTGCCCGGTGAGCAAAAAGTAACGGCCGCGTTCAAGCCCCGGCAACAGCAGCGGATTCACGTTGCGACGCACCTGACCGCGCGGGCGCGCGGCCACGGCTTGCCTATACTGGATAAACACCCCGCTACCGGACAGGAGACGAGCAATGAACCAAATCGGCATCTGCCAGATCGCGCAGAGCTTCGGCTACGACAGCATCGACGACACCCGGGTATACGACGAGGAAATCGCCAGTGCGGTGCTCGCCGACGAACTCGGCTACGACATCGTCTCGATGGTGGAGCATCATTTCGAAGACTATGCCCTGTGTCCGGACAACTTCGTCTACCTCGCACACCTTGCGGCCAGGACGTCACGGATCAAATTGATGACCGGGGCCGTGATCGTGCCGTGGAATACGCAGCCATTACGCGTCGCGGAGAAAGCCGCATTGCTCGACACCCTGTGCGGCGGTCGTTTCGTGCTCGGGCTCGGACGCGGCCTGTCGCGTCTCGAGTATGCACAAACCGGGGTCGCGATGGACGAATCCCGCGGCCGTTTCGACGAAGCGACGCCGATGATCCTGAATGCACTCGAAACCGGGATCATGGAAGCGCACGAGGGTAAATATTTCAGCCAGCCACGGGCCGCGATCCGGCCACGCCCGCTGAAGACATTCAAGGGACGCACCACCCAGGTCGCGATGTCCGCGGACTCGATCATCGAAGCCGCGAACCACGGTTTGAAGATGATGCAGTTCGCCTACAAACCGCTCGAAGTGCACAAGCAGGAGGTCGAAACCTACGCGACGCGTTACCGCGAACGCCACGCGAGCGAGCCACCGATTCCAATCTACGTGGATTTCTGCGTCTGTGACGAAAACGCGGATCGCGCGGCGGAAAACGCGGACCGCCATATTCGCGGCTATCTTGTCAGCCTGATGCAGCATTACGAACTGATGAACGATCATTTCGCGAAAATGGATGGCTACGCGGAATACGGGGAAGCTGCAAAGCTGCTCGCCGCCGCCGGCCAGGAGCAGCTCGCCGACGATTACCTCGCCGCGCAAACCTGGGGTACGCCGACCCAGATCCTGGAGAAGATTCAGGCGCGCCGGGACTGTCTCGGGCCGTATGATCCGTTGCTGTGCGTACGCTTCGCCGGCACGTCGTGGGAAGTGACGGAACGCACCTTGCGGACGTTCGCAACACACGTGATGCCGGAACTGCGCAGCTGGCAGACAGCGACCACGATCGCGGCTTAAGCGCCGCCGGGGCGCCCGCACAAGAGCCCGGGGCGGAACGGAGTCCGTGTGTCCATCGGGGCCATGCGCGGGTCACCCCGGGGTCGTTAACACGCCCGCCCGGGCCACAACCCGGTCGCTACCGGATCCCGAAAATCCGTAGTACGCTCGGCGCAGCAAGCGGCCGGATACCCCGGCCTGCCGTTTATGGAAATCCCGCACCGCGATGGACATCGATTTGCTGCGCACATTTCTCGAGGTCAGGCGTCTCGGTAACTTTCGTGCAGCCGCCGACAACCTGCACGTGACCCAGGCAGCCGTCAGTCAGCGGATCAAGCAACTCGAGTCGGTGATGAATGCGCGTCTGTTCATCCGCGAGAAGAACAATATTTATGTCACCCAGGCCGGGGAACAGCTCGTCGGCGCCGCCGAGACGATACTGTCAACCTGGCAGCACGCGAAATCGAGCATCGGTGACGGCACGGATGCGGGACCCGGCATGTCCCTGGCTGCGCCGGCCGGGATCTGGTCCCTGCGCGGGCACCGGCTGCTGGCGCAACTGGCCGGCCTGCGCGCGGATCTGACGTTCAGCGCGGAAACACAAAATGAAGTGCAGATCCTGAAACGACTGCACGCGCAGACCCTGGATCTCGCCCTGCTCGTAACGCATCCGGATCTCGACAGCCTGCACAGCGTCGCACTGGGTGAGGTGCCGCTGACGTTACAGGCGCGCGGCAACTACCGGGTGGGGGAAGTGACGGCGAGGGATTTCGTGTCCGTCGACTGGGGCAAGCCGGTGCGCCTGCAGTTGGCCGCGGCGCTCGAACTGCGCGGCACCCCGCGGCTCAATGCGAGCGATCACCTGATCGCTGAAAACTTTGTCAGCGAACACGGCGGATTCGCGTTATTGCCCGAGCCGCCGCGCCGCGGCCTCACGACGATCGACGCCAGCCCGCGTCTGCAGTGCACCGTGTACGCCCTGTGGCATCGCCGCAACCCGTTGCACACGCTGATCGCCGGGTTATTCGACGAAGTGCTGGCGCCCGGGCAATCTCCGGCAGAACCGGTTAACTGAAATCGAGCACGAAATCGTCGTCGCCCAACAACTCGCGCATGCGTTTCAATTCCTGCAGATCTTCGAGCCGCCGTCGCGACGCGAGCGTCGAAGCGCGCGTCACCTGGCGTGGCTCCACGACGGACTCGTATTCCTCGTCGCTGTTGTCCCAGTCTGTGTCGTCGACGTCTTCGTCACTCATGATTTCATCCTCAAGCAAGATCGAGCGCTTTTTATACGAACTTGCCATCACGGAAAAGTAAAAATTTCTTATCACATGATTAAGCAACGGTTTCGTCCCGACACACCCGGCCGTGTCCATGGAGGATGGCCCGCATGACGCATTTTGATCTCCGCGACGGCCAGCTGATTGGCCACCGCTACGAAGTCGTCACCCAGCTCGGGTCCGGCTGGGAAGGCGAGGTCTACCTGATCCGCGAACTCGCGACCGGTATCGAACGGACCGCGAAGATATTTTTTCCACAGCGCAATCCCGGTAACCGTACCGCGCGGCAATACGCGACGAAATTACACAAGCTGCGGCACTGCCAGGTTCTGATCCAGTACGTCACCCAGGAAAAGATCCGGTGCAGGAACGAATCCGTCACGGTGCTCGTGTCCGAGTACGTCGAGGGCGAAGTGTTATCGGAAATGCTGAAGCGCCGCTCCGGTGGCCGTCTCCCCGTGTTCGAAGCGCTGCACCTGCTGCACGCGCTCGCGGCCGGAATGGCGGACATCCACAATGCACGCGAGTACCATGGTGACCTGCACACCGACAACATCATCGTGCGGCGCTTCGGTCTTGGTTTCGAAGTGAAGCTGATCGACATGTTCGTCCACCCGCTGCCGAAACGGGAGCTGATCAAGGAAGATATCTGCGATTTGATCCGTATTTTCTACGACTCACTCGGTGGGGCGCGGCACTATGCGAAACAACCGAAAGAGGTGAAAGCGATCTGCTGTGGACTGAAGAAAACGCTGATCCTGAAGAAATATCGCACCGCGGCGCAGTTGCGCGACTACCTGCAGACTATCAAGTGGCAGAGTTGAACAAAGCATTAACCCTTTTCACGGGCACCCTGAACGCGCCGCAATCCATCGATCTCGTCGGGGGTTCTGCAGCGCTGTTCAGCACCCCTTCGCCGGACAAGTCCACCGTCAATGAAGACGCTGCGGCGGTCATTCCGTTTGGCGAAGACAGCATCATCCTCGCCGTCGCCGACGGTGCCGGCGGACATGCGAAAGGCGACGCCGCGGCCCGGATCGCGATCGAGGCGCTCGTGGACGAACTGCAACAAAACCCGGATGCCGTATTGCGTGTCGCGATCCTGAACGCGTTCGAAACGGCGCAAGCCGAGATAAATGCACGCTGCCCCGGCTCGGCCACAACGCTCGTCGTCGGCGAGATCACGAACGGGACGGCGCGTTGCTATCACGTTGGCGACAGCGGGATCTGCATCGTTGGGGGACGCGGCAAACTGAAATTCCAGTCCGTGTTCCACTCGCCGACCGGCTACGGGGTGGAAGCCGGGTTGCTGAGCGAGACCCAGGCGATGCAGCACGCCTCGCGACACGTCGTGTCGAACATACTCGGGATGTCGCCGATGTCGGTCGAAATCGGGGTGCCGCTCGAACTCGCTCAGCGTGATACCGTCGTCATCGCGAGCGACGGCTTATTCGATAATTTGCTCAGCGAGGAAATCGCCGCGCTCGCCTGTACCGGCTCCGTCGCGTCCGCGTGTGCCGCGCTCGCCGCGGCGGTCAGCTCGCGCATGGCCGGGGCGATGCCCGGGCAGGTCGGCAAACCGGACGACCTGACCCTGTTACTGTACCGGCGGCGTCGCTGAATACGTACTCCAGATTATGCAACCCTGACCTGGATGGACCAGGTACGCTTCCCGTCAAACCGAGGGGAAGGGACTTAGGATGGGGTGTAGACAGTGGTTCCGGTCCCGAAGCCACAGGTCCCGGAGTTACGCACACCTGTTCAGTCCCGTGGTGCCGCCGTAATAGCGGCAACCACGTGCGTCAGTGCTGCCCCATCGGCAAGCGCACGACGAGCCCGTCCATGTCGTCCGTGACCGTGATCTGGCACCCGAGCCGGCTGTTGTCCCGCACATCGTCCGCGATCGCGAGCATGTCCCGCTCTTCCTCGCCCGCACCACCGGCGAGCGCACCCTCGACGAACACGTGACACGTCGCGCAAGCGCAATTGCCGCCACAGTCGCCGTCGATTCCCGGCACGCTGTTATCAACCGCGGCCGACATCAGCGTATCGCCGGGCCGCGCCTCCACTGTGTGTTCAGTACCGTCGAATTCTACGTAGGTGATCGTCGCCATGTTTTCCGCCCTGTATTAATAACGCTTCACCCGAACCGGCAGGTCCGAGTAGCCCATCGTGATATTCGAATAAACCCGCACCGGCTCGCCGACGACTTCGACGACGGCGAAGTGTTTCAGGATTTCCTCCCAGGCGATGCGTAACTGCAGTTCACCGAGCCGGTTGCCAACGCAGCGATGCAGCCCGAAACCAAACGACAGGTGATTACGCGCGCGTGCGCGATCGGCGATGAGTTCGTAAGGCCGTTCGAACATCTCTTCGTCGCGGTTTCCGGACACGTACCACATCACCACCTTGTCGCCCGCGCGGATCTTCTGACCCCGGATCTCGATGTCTTCGAGCGCTGTCCGTTTCATGTGCGCGACGGGTGTCTGCCAGCGGATCGCTTCGGAGACAAAGTTCGGGATCAGATCCGGATTTGCACGCAGCTTCGTGTTTTCATCCGGAAACCGGTTCAGCGCGAGCACGCTGCCGGTGAGTGAATTACGTGTCGTGTCGTTGCCGCCGACGATCAACAGCACGACATTGCCCATGTATTCGTCCGGATTCATCGCGCTGTCGTCGAGCGTCGTCGCGAGCATCGAGACGAGATCGAAGCCGCCGGTGTTCGTCTTGCGTTCACGCCACAGACGCTCGAAGCAGGATTTCATTTCCAGCATTTCCGCCTTGCGGCTTTCCCAGCTTGTGGTTATGCCATCCCCGGGGATCGACATTGCGACGTCGGACCAGCGGGTCAGTTTGCGTTGTTCTGCGAACGGAAAATCGAACAGTACCGCGAGTGTCCGGGTCGTCAGTTCGATCGACACGCGCTCGACCCAGTTGAACGGTTCGTCCTCGGGCAGTGAGTCGAGGATTTCCTGCGCGCTCGCGCGAATGCCAACTTCCATTTTCTTCAGGTTTTCGGCCGCGACCACGGGGCTCACGGCCTTGCGCTGGACGTCGTGGCGCGGCGGGTCCATGGCGATGATCATCGGCAGTTTCAGATCCGGATCGGACTTGAACCACATTTCATAACCGAGCAGGTGTCCGCCGTGGGCGGAGTCGGCGGAAAACACTTTGTGATTCTTGTCGACGCCAATGATGTCCGCGTACTTTGTCACCGACCAGAACGGACCGCAGTCGGAACCTCGTGAGTAATGGACCGGACACTCCTTGCGCAAGCGCTCGAAGTACGCCGGGGCGAGGTTACGTTCGAACAGAGACGGGTCGCTCATGTCGATGTCTTCGAGTGCGACCGCGTACGGATCGCCTGCGCTTGTGATCGGTGTGGCCATCGCCGTGATCTCCGCCGGGAATGAATAATCTGGCGCAAATGGTAACGGGCCGAACCCGCGGGCGCTTGTACTTCAGCGAACGCCGCTTTGCTTCGTAGCGCACACGCGTGTCCTGTGCAGCCGGCAATTCGCGCATAATCTAAGGTCGGGATACGACTGCTTGCTACGTTGCGCCATTGAATTGTGCAACGCAACAACAAAGAGCGACACCCACGAGGACACACATGACGGAAGCACAACTCGACGTGATGGCTACGGACCGCCCGGTCGGCGGTGGCGAACTCAGCCGGGCTATCGGCATGTCGCACCTGTCGTGGAGTTTCGATCCGGCGAGTACGCGCGAATTGACCGGCAACGTCACTTCGCGCGCCGTGGGGCCATTGCGCATCAGCTGGATTCGGCTCGGGCTCGGCCTCGGTGCCTGGCGCGGCGAGCGTACCGAGGCGGATATCCGTTCGATCCCCGAACCCTACCTCACCGTGGTCATGCCGATCCACGGCTCGATAGCGCTGACGGCAGCCGGCACGACCACGCTCATCGGCGAGAAAGAACTCGCAATCTGGGACAGTACGCAACCGCTGTCGTTTGCGCTTTCGGGCACCGATTACGAGCAGATTTCCGTTATCGTCCCGCAACGCGTATTGCGTGCCGGGGCCGACATGTGCGCGGCGCTGCATTGCGCACACGTGGACAAGGACAACGTACTGTCGGAACTTTGCGTGCAGCACATGTCGACGCTCGCGAGATTCCTCAACAGCCAGCTTCGCCCCTATGAGATCTCACTGAGTAACGTCACGACGAGCCTGTTCGATGCGGTACTCGCGAGTTTGTACAAGGCGCCGCGGGACCGTGATCTGCTGATCAGCGAACTCAAGAATTACATCGAATGCTACATCACTGACGACTCCCTCTCACCGCGCACGCTCGCCCGGGCATTCGAAATTTCCACCCGCTATGCGCACAAGCTGTTTGAACTCGACGGTTGCACAATCGGCGAATGGATCCTCAGACGACGGCTCGAACGCAGTACGGACGACCTCACGCGCGGCGACTGGTCGATCACGGACATCGCTTTCAAGTGGGGCTTCAAGGATCTCGGCCACTACAGCCGCTCGTTCAAGCGATACTACGGAAAAACACCCTCGGCCTATCGGCGCGAAGCCACGGTCGCGTGAATTCGACGCGCGCTGCGCGAATGTGTCGCTCGCTGCCGCGTGGCCGGACTCCGGAAGCGGTCTTCCCCTGCACGTGACCGAACCCGGCGCAAGCGGAGTCGACACAGCACTCATACGTTCCCGGGTGTGCCCCGGCTCCGCCCGCACGGCTTTACTGTTCGGCGACAGACAAAACTCTGTTCGCGCAAAGGCAAGCAGCCCCGCGACAGCCGGTCTAGGCTGCGCTTCTCCGATTAAACCGGCGTCAATTACCCGAGGTGTGCACGATGACGATGCTCCGATTCGCGCTGTGGATTTCTACTTTCGTCATCTTCGCGGTCACGTTCGGTGCGATCGCTGACTCGGGCTACAACTGGCCGGGTGTCTTTCTCGGCGATCTCGCTGCCGTCAACTGGCGTTCGCAATTCAACACCGACCTCGTCATCCATCTTGGCCTCGTCGGCGTGTGGGTCGCATGGCGCGAAGGCGGCGGACTCAAGGGCTGTGTGTACGGAGTGTTTTGCGTGGTATGGGGCGGCATGTTTACGTTCCCCTACCTGCTCGTCGCGATCGCGCGGACACGTGGTGATTACGCGCGCTTGTTTCTCGGGGTCCGGGCCAATGCAAACCTCACTGGAGCACAATCATGACGGAAGCTTATATCATCGATGCCGTTCGCAGCCCGACCGGCAAGCGCGGCGGCAGCCTCAAGGACGTACACGCCGCCGATCTCGGCGCCCATGTCATCACAGCGCTCGTAGAACGTAATTCGATTCCCGATGACGAGTACGACGACGTGATCTTCGGCGCCGTCGACCAACTCGGTTCGCTCGCCGGCGACGTCGCCCGCACGTGCTGGCTCGCGGCCGGTTACAGCGAAGCCGTACCCGGTGTCACCATCGATCGTCAGTGCGGTTCATCGCAACAGTCGATCCATTTCGCCGCCCAGGCCGTTATGAGCGGCGTCAACGACGTCGTGATCGCCGGTGGCGTACAGACGATGTCGAGTATTCCGATTCAGTCGTCGATTACGGTTGGCGCCGCGTTCGGTTTCGATGATCCCTACAGCGGCTCGCACCGGTGGGTCGCGCGATATGGGGCCCAGCCGCCGACCCAGTTCAAGGGCGCGCAAATGATGTGTGAGCGCTGGGGTTCGAACCGGGTGACCGGATCGCCGTCTGGGCGGCGAATTGCCCGGAGTGGGCGTTGTTGCAGTACGGTCTCGGACTCGCCGGCATGGTCATGGTGACGGTGAATCCGGCGTACCGGCCCGCAGACCCTCACCGCTGCGCGGGCCAACGCGTCGCGATCTGTAATGCCCCGAGTTCGGGTTTCGCGAGCCTGCGCTGCCGCGCTCGGCGCGCGCCCGGGAGTTGTCGCGATCGACCGGAATTTCTCCCCGATGTTCCCTGTTCGCGGTGAACCATAGCGCGCCGGGATCAGGAGTTTCATGCAGAAGTCTTCTGCGATCCTCGGTCAACTACGCCGGACTGAACGATCGCGGCGTCATCCGTACCGGATGAGCGACACTATTCGTGCTCGATCTGGCGCGCAATCATGCGTCGTCCGAGCATCGGCGTGGAATCGCCCATGAACGACACGCGTGCGAGCGAGGCGGGTTTACGCCCGCCGTCCGGCACGCGTTGCATCTGCGCGGAAATCAGCGCCTTGTCCTGGTTGAATGCGAACAATAATGCGTCGGCACAGATATCCGTGAATTCCTGCCGGCGTTGCTCGTCGGCCGTGAGGTTGTTTGCGGTGTAGAAGAAATAATGCGTGCTCGTTTCCGTCTCCGGGGTAAGCGCGTGCAGGCTCGCGATCTGGATCGCCTGCTCGTCCGCTTCGCCGACGGCCTTCGTGCGGTGATTGAACAGAAAATACCCCGGGGTGGCGTAGCGCAGCGTCAAATCCCAGTCGACATTGTCCGTCCACTCCTGCTGCTCGCGCTGATAGGCGATCATGCTGTGCAGAACCGGGCCACCCTGGATATTCTCGGCGTGAAAATCAACCGTGAGCGTCGTGTCGTCAAACGTTTTCTTCACGTAGCGTTCCGGGCGCTGCTCATCGTCGCGCATGCGGTACATCTCCGGTATGACCGTCGTGCCCAGCGTCTCGGGATGCACGAACTCGACATGCGAGACGTCGTGCAGATTGTCATTGATCAGTTCGTAGTACACCGGCATCGCGGGGAACTGATCGGCGCGGCCGCGCCAGTTCGTATTGTCCGGGTCGGCGTAATCGAACCAGTCCGGGATCGACTCGCCGTTGTCGCAACGCGCCGCCGCGCCCATCCAGATCCAGACATACCCGTAACGTTCCAGCAGCGGGTAGGACTGCAGCGCGATATCCATGCCGTGCGCACCGGATTGCCCGGGCACTTTCACGCAGCGGCCGTCGCCGTCGTAGACGGAGCCGTGATACGGACATTGAATGCACTCGTCGATGATTTTCCCCGCCGACAACGGGGCGAAACGGTGCGGGCAGGCGTCCGCGAATGCCCGCAGCGAGCCGCTCGCGGTTCTCATGACGACGATTCTTTCGTTCAGCACGGTACGCCCGAGCAGCGTCCCCGGTGCAAGTTCGTTCGCTTCTGCGATGACGTACCAGGTATTACGAATGAACATGCGCTGCGTCCCCGACTGTTGCCGCGAACGATTATACGCACGACGGTCAAGGTCGTGCAGGACGCGCGATGCTCATCCCGTCATGCCGGCGCGGCCGGCGCCACGTCGACGGACACGCGGACATCATGACTGCCGCCACCGACGATGAAGCCCATGACCGGACTGACGTCGCCGTAATCGCGCCCCCAGCCGACCGTAATGTGCTCGTATTCCGGCATCACGTCGTTCGTCGGATCGAAGTCGACCCAGCCGAATTCCGGACACCACACCGACAACCACGCATGCGAGGCATCCGCGCCGACGAGGCGTTCGCGTCCTTCCGGCGGATGCGTGAGCAGATAACCGCTGACATAGCGCGCGGCAATGCCGTGTGCACGCAGGCAGGCAATCTGCAGATGCGCGAAATCCTGACACACGCCGGCACGGTGCTCGAACACGTCGACTACCGGGGTATGGATGTCCGTAACGCCGCCCTGGTAAGTGAAATCGGCATGCACGCGCGAGGTCAGATCCATGACGGCATCGAGCAGCGGCCGGCCGGGGGTCAGGCTCGCCTGCGCATACTCCCAGGCGACGAGTTGTTCGTCGATGTAGGGCGAGGCATAACAGAATTGCGACGCTTCGAGCGCCGCGGGTGATTTTGGCGCGCGCAGCGTCTCGGCAACCGCTTCCCAGCGCGGGCTCAGTTCGAGCATGACGCGTTGTTCCCGGGTGACGTCGATGCGCGAACGCGCGGTAATTTCGAGTGACTTGTGCGGCTTGTCCACGAGCACTTCCATCACATCGTTGCCGAAGTAATCCTGCCACGACTCAACCGGACCGCGACGCGGTTTGACCTCGAGGTCGAACGAGATTACGCACTGCTGGTCGAATGAGCGCGGCTTCAGGCGCAGTACCTGGTGCGAGATCGAAACCGATTGCGCGTAGTTGAACGTCGTGATGTGGGTCACGTCATAGATCATTCGTGCGACCCTGGCTCGATAATCCCGTAACCCGGTGTCCCGTCGCGTGCGTGAAATACGTCTCGCCCACGCGTTCGGTCAGTTCCGTCATCGCGGCGGCCGTGCGCTGCAGCACGCGGTCGAGGTGCGTGCGTTTGCCCGATTTGTTCGTCACGTTTGCGAGTTTCTCGACTTCGACGAGACCCACCTCCGAATGCGCCTGCAACAGGGTCCTGAGCGCGGTCGATGGCCGCCCCTGCAGCCGTTCGAGCGGCATCACTTCGAGATGCTCGACGAGCATCTGCAACTGGAACAGCAGCGACCGCGGATTCGTGTGATCGGCAAGCACGAGATCGAGCACCGCCGTCAGTTCCGGGCTCGCGTGATAACGCGAACGGTACGTCATCGTGCTGTCGAGCAGTTCGAGTACGAGCCCGATCACACCGGACGCGTCCGGGTCGGCGCGCACACACAGTGCGCGCAGGACGCGGATGTTGAAATGCGCGCGTTCGATCCGCTGGCCCATGTTCAGGAACCGCCAGCCGTAACCGCGGGTCATGTTTTCGTGGATCAAACCGTAAACCGC
>TARA_R110002096_G_scaffold184692_1_pt1 | contig 11537 bp, 5 predicted proteins | sample TARA_R110002096 | Tara Oceans TARA_R110002096 (sample SAMEA4397295) | marine metagenome | biome: Polar Biome; feature: [DCM] deep chlorophyll maximum layer (ENVO:01000326); material: water (ENVO:00002006), including particulate matter (ENVO:01000060) such as... | depth 35 m | reverse complement strand
GTCCTTGGCAACCATAATTTCTAGGTGTTGCGTGTTCCGGTCTACCACATCTTGGCGTTCTGCAGCACTCTTCTTAGCAAGTGTATTACCTGCAATAATGTCATTGATGAGTGCAACAGAGTGACCCATTGCGGTGTAGTGCCGTGCGATTTCTTCAGCGGTTGGTGTCCAAAGCATGTAATTTTATCCTTCTAGTGTTACTATACGAGCCGTTAAAGCTTCAATTAATGCGTTCTGTTCTTGTATTGCTTTGACTAAGACTGGTATAAATTTCTCATACGTTAATCCATAGCTTTTGCCATCTGGGGTTACTGAAGTAATCAAATTAGTTTTATTGTTTTTGTTGTAACCAGCAGCTTGCTCTAAAGCTTCAACTTCTTGGGCTTTGAAACCAATGTCTAACCAATCTTCTTTGTGTGTGCCATCAGGTGTCTGTGCGTCTAAATCATAACCATCAGCAGTTTTGTTACCATACTTAGAACGCTTATCCCACTTGTAGGTTACGGGGGATAGGGCCTTAACAAAGTCTAAACCTATGTCTAAGTCAGTAAAGTCTGTCTTATCACGTTGGTCTGAATTAGCAGTAACACCTACTGCGGTCCTAATGTTTGCAATGTTTTCATCACCTATTACACAAAAGTTACTTTCTGTAGTAATATTACCGCCGGGACTACCCGTAACTCCTGCGTCCTTACCTAAGAACAGGTTGTTACTGCCGCTAGTCACACTCTGACCAGCGTCTTTGCCAACAGCAGTGTTAGCACCGCCTGTGCAACTATAAAGGGCGGTATCCCCTACAGCCGTGTTAACAGCGCCTGTAGTAACACCAGCCAGTGCACCTGCACCAACCCCAACATTGCGGTAGCCTGTTGTAAGACCTACCAAGCATGGAGCAACATAAGAATCACCCCCACCTATAGCCACGTTGTTGTAGCCCGTAGTGCAGGTTTGAAGAGTGCTTTTGCCAACGGCGGTATTGTCATGCCCAGTTTGGTGACTAACTAGGGCAAAGTAGCCAACTGCTGTGCAGTTATTAGCTGTGGTAGCGGGTTGCATGGCATACGCACCCACAGCACAGTTTTGTGCCCCAGTAGTGTTTGCTTTTAAAGAAGCTACTCCAACTGCTGTGTTACCGTTGACGGCGGTGGTTGCACTTAAAGCTTCAAATCCAACAGCGGTGTTGTTACTACCAGTTGTAACACCATCGCCGGAAAACGCTCCAACTAAGGTATTTTTAAGCCCAGTGGTTACAGCAACCCCCGATCTATGTCCCACAGCCACATTCAAACCATCTACAAGACTACTTCCCGTGGTACCTGTATGTGCATTAAGCGCAGCGTTTCCTACCGCTACATTTTTTTGTGAAAGAACACAATTCTCCATAGTAGAACTGCCAATCGATGTGTTCCCGCCAGCGGTAGTAGCTGATTTTAATGCTTGGTCTCCGACACCTGTATTTTCATCTCCTGTGGTGCAAGCCTTTCCCGCAAATCGACCTATAAATTGGTTGTATCCACCGCCATTTAATATACCAATTCCTGCGTCTAGTCCAATTCTTATATTATGAACACCCGCTGTAGCAGTTAGAATATCTGCACCAGCGGCAAAGGTAACATCTGCGGCAAAGTTAGCTGCACCGTCTACGTCAATTATGTCTAAGTTTGTTGTACCATCTACGTCTAGGTCAGCATTGAAATCTACGTTACCCGCTACTGCGAGGGTGGTAGCCATATCGACTGCACCGTCAATGTCTACGGCATCAAGATTAGTAACGCCGTCTACATCTAAGTTGCCATTGAAGTCTACGTTGCCAGTTGCACCAGAAGCCAGAAAGGCCGCTACGTCAGAGTCAGTGTATCCAGCAGGAACAGTTGCCCAAGTTAAACCCCCTGCATTTCCACTTTGAGCAGAAAGGAAGTATCCATTGGTAGGTGAGTTACTTATTTTGAGGTTAGCCTCGTCTACTACGTTGTCAGTTATTACTGTAGCCCCGTCCCCTGTGGACGTTACCTCACCACTATGATTAGGGTGTACATAGTTATTTGCAGAGGTTGCTATACCATCTAACTTTGATCCGTCAGCCGAAACATCCCGACCATCAACAGTTTGCGAACCTGAGAATGTTAGGTTCCCAGTGAGCTGGCCACCAGAAAGAGCAAGGAAACCAGAGCCAGCAGTAACGCCTTGTTCCCATGCACTGCCCGTATATACCTTTAAAGTATCGTTATTCGTGTTGAAAAATAAATCTCCAGCGTCATTGTCGCTAGAAGGATCAGATGAACCCACACGATAACGCGCAGCAAAATCATTAACTCCACCTAAGTTAGATGCAACACTGTTAACATTAGATATCGAACCAGACACGTTGGACATCGCCGTGACATTAGCAGATGTACCCAGTATCCCCATATCCTCAATGATAGCGGCGACTGCCAGTATTCCCATGTCTTCGACAACGGCGCTAGTTCCAAGCAAACCCATTGCTGTTACGTTTGCTGAAGTACCAAGGGTATTCATATCGCTAACGATATCGCTCGTAGCTAACGTATTCATATCGGAGACTACATCACTTGTAGCCAGTATAGCTAAGTCAGCAACTACAGCAGACGTGCCAAGCAGTCCCATGTCTTCGACTACAGCAGATGTACCAAGTAAACCCATTGCTGCTACATTGCCGCTTGTGGCTAATAAATTCATGTCAGCAACTACGTCAGTAGTAGCAAGAGTATTAAGATCCGTAATGATATCACTATTTGCCAGGGTATTCATATCAGATACTACGTCTGAGGTTCCCAGAATAGCCATGTCAGCAACAACTGCGCTAGTTCCTAACAGCGCCAAGTCAGCAATAGCAGCCGATGTACCAATAAGACCCATGTTTGTAACTGTAGTTGAGTTACCCAATAGCCCCATTGCCGTTACGTTTGCGCTCGTTGCCAAGGTATTTAAATCAGAAACAACATCACTTGTTGCTAACGTATTCATGTCAGCAACCACATCAGTAGTGCCTAGAATAGCCATGTCAGCTACAATGGCGTCAGTAGCCAAAATGGCCATATCAGCGATTACTGCGCTAACGGCTAACAGACCCATATCCTCAATCACAGCAGACGTACCAAGTAGAGACATATTACCGACAACGGTAGACGTACCAAGCAGTCCCATGTCTTCAATAACAGCAGCGGTAGCTAACAAATTCATGTCAGTGACAACATCGCTTGTGCCCAGAATGGCCATGTCAGCCACAACATCTGATGTACCTAAGATTGCCATATCAGCTACGATTGCATCAGTACCTAAGATTGCCATATCGGCTATTGCTGCTGTTGTTCCTAGTAAAGCCATTGCAGATACATTGCCAGATGTACCAAGTAGACCCATGTCTTCGATAACCGCAGAAGCGGAAAGTAAGCCCATGTCTTCAATAACTGCGGCAGTACCAAGAAGATTAATAGATGTAGTTACATCAGCTAAAGACTGAACTGCGGTAATGTTTGGACCGGCTTCTGGATCTCCGCTTGTTGCGTTAAACCCCAGGACCGTACCCTTACGCACATTCTTTACAGGAAGCTCTAGGTTTGTATAAACATCACCGGCATTAAGAAATAACCCACGCTCAATTTTTTCATCAAGCTGCTGTGCCATGATAACATTACTATCAAGTTGTTCATTCAAGCTTGAAGCCAACAAATCACCAGCAGTAACAAAGTCTGTTGTTCGAGATAACTCACGACCACCAATGATTGTAAGAACGTCAGATGAAATTAAAGCCACCCCCAAGGAAACCGATCCGGTTCCGTTTGCGTTCAAAGACACAGAATAATTAGTTGTTAATGTTAATAATGTGTTATTTTTAAAAACAGCAATATCGGTTTGCTGTAATGCGTTGAATGTAAATGCAAAAGGTCCAGTTCCAGTATTGCCTGTGAACTGAACTCGGCGCGTTACCGGATTGATTGCGATATTGCTCATGCTTACTTTCCACTTGTTTAGCTACTTATAGCAGATTAATTAATAATGTTCCAATAGTTAGTTATCGAAACCCGCCTCCGGTCTTAACTATGCTTGATGGGGGGAGCCACATGTCTTTGCCGGTTTCTCTTTTCAACCTTCTTTCCCTCCTCTTGAGGTATCCAGGGTTTATGGTTTCTTGCAATTGATACCAAATTAAATAATTCATTGCCTCTTTTGTGTAGAACAAGTTGGCAAATGGAACATTTCCTTTAGCCAATCTAAGCGCAGATCCCGCAAGGTCTGTATCTTCACCTATAGCTGCGCCTTTAATTTGTGTAAGGAGGTCAACCGCCTTTGAAATAGTTCCAATACCAGGGCCAGCTAGTGTTTGAAGTGTAGATCCGCCATAGCGGTTGGCTTCACCAAACAAAAAGTCTCCATATATTCCTAGACCACCACCTTGAAGAGCCCCAGCAAGAAAAGATTCTGCGTTTGCCGGACGCATTTCATTTCCCTTGGCTATCTCTTTTAGCTGCATAACATAATAACCAAGAATTGTTGTGCCTACAATGCTATTTACTAAGCCCATATTAGCGCCAAGACCGCGCTTTAATTGATCTGCCTTAGTCTTAGATCCATAACCGTACAGTTGACGCCCAACGCCTTTTGTCAGAGCTGTAACTCCAAACGATTTAAACTGACCTATAAACCTAAGGGCCTGACCCACTGTCGTATCTGGGCGATAACCGCGCCGCATAATTGCGCGTTCTCTTGCTCCTGGCGATGGAACGGAAAAGTCTGCTTCAGATACAAGCAATGCAAATACGTTTTCACGAATTGCAACATCTGGTATTTCGCCTGGGACAAGATAAATCCGCCCATCTGGGCCTTTCTTTGCACCCTTACGGGCCAGCTCCCAGCCAGCATCTTCTATTCCGTAATTAGCAAGAATACGTTTTAAATCATCTGGAAGTTTATCAAACCTTTTTGTTGCCTCACGACCAAGATCATTTGCAATCATTAACGTAACGCCACGTTTGTTGCTTTCGGTCCAAGGTTGCAAAAGATTAAGCTTAAAGAAAAGTGACATTGTTTTAGCTGTCTGCCCTGGCACATCATCAGCCGCATTAAAGCGGCTCATAAAATCACCTAGCTGGCCTTCAAGTCCAACGCCAAGCCTATCAGAGAAATCACGCATTTCGCCTTTGTTCATGCCTTTAAATACAGCAGTAAGACCGTCACCCCATGCGTCAAGTAATGATCTGCCTTGATAAATTCTATTAGTTGCAATGAAGGCAACATCGGAAAGCGCAGAAATCCAAGCGCCTCCAAGCTTTGCCATTGTTTGAATTGACCTAAACCCGTGAAGCACCCTTACTAGAGGGGTGTGCGACCCCATGTTTACATCTCCGGTAACTTCAGCAAGAGCAGCTTGGAACTGTACAACTCCAGTACCAAGACCTTGCCGTTTAATTTTTTTAAGTTTTTCTGGATCTTTTCTATAAGTCTTTTCCATTCGATCAATAACGCGATCAACCATTGCCTGGGGGTTAGTCCCAAGCACGTCCATAAGGGCAGTCGCCCTTGCTGTTGATTGTAGGTCTTGCATAAACGATTCGCGCAAAGATCCTTTTCCAAACTTTTGGTCATAATCGTACCAATCATTCGGCTTGTTAAAAATAAATACTCCAGATGCACTTTCTTTTTTGGCAAGATTGCCTGGACCCTTAAAGGCACGGCCTATTTCAGTTCTTTCCCCACCTCTTCTTATGCCGGAAACAATCGCGTCATAAGAGCTTTCAAGAAATCCATCTATTCTTTCGGGGGCAATTCCCATTTTCTCGTAATTTAATTTACTTCTAATCTCATTATCCCAAGCCTCATATCCGGCCTTAACCAATCGGCGTTGATCGTGGCTTGCCTGGACAACTCTGCCCTCTTTTAATTTTATAAATGCGCCAGCTTGGTTTTCCCTTAGAAGAGCCTGCCTTTGGTATTTAAATAATATTTGAGCAATATCTTTTGCATCTTTTGTTGCGCCTGGAACGCCTTCTGGTTTAACTCTATTTAAATCTCCAAGAACATTTGCAACTTCTCTTTCAAAATCGCCCTTCATGTTATTAAATTTTATATCTAGTTTGGATTTTTTTAAATCAGCAACTAAATTTCCTACGTATGAAAGCAATATACCGTTCGTAAGGGAATCAACAGAACGACCAGATCCGGCAAACGGAGTGTTAACCCCTACTAAAGCACTCTCTAGACCTAATGATGGATTATCCACCATCTTATCAGCGGCCTCTATAAAAGACATTATCTTTTGCTCTTTGAGGATATTCATATAACGATTGCGCTTTTCAATCTTTTTTGCAATCTCTGCATCCTTGGCCATAACCAAGCCTTTACTTAAAATTTCAGCTTGGGCTTCGGCATATAGACCTGGAATTTTCCTAGATCTTTTTTCGGCCTGCAACTCAGAAATCATTTCTATAAGCTGGTCTTCCGTTAACCGGCCTTTGTTTACTGAATCAATAACCTTTAAACAATCTACCATTACGACCCCGCTACGCAAGCACTTGCGGCTTCAACAACTTCTACATATGCGTCTGTTGTCGAAACAATTTCTTCTAATTCAGCTAACTGTTCTAAGTGATAATCAGTCAACCCCCCGTCTGCCCTAATTTGCTCAACCATTATTTCCTGTCTGGGTATTATATAATTAAGCTCTGCATCCTCACCCATAGAGTCAAACTTCAAAAGGTCTTCAAAATATGAATCGTTTGGCGGTGCGTTTGCCATAATTTCATCTAAGGAAACGCCCTCAATCTCATTACCATTACGCGCTAGTTTTTCGGATTGAATGTCTATAATTGTTCTGGATAGACCGCCATAGGCCTCAGCAGCGCTTTGGTTTAATCTGGACATTTCTTGAGAAACAATAGCCACCTCCTCATCAGAGACATCCTTTACTCCATGCTCTTCTAACTCTTGGCGAATATCTGAACGTCTTGAAATTTCTGCTTCAAGATCACTGGAGGCATCATGGTAATCCCTCCAATCTTGTGCATCCTCTAAGTCGCTTCTTGCAAAGACAAGGTTCCCACGGGCCTCCTCAGACAAAGCTTCCATTAAAGCATTAGTATCTCTTGCTGGTAAATACCCAGCCTCTTCAGCAAGCTCTGCCATATCATCAAGATTTAATTCTGACCTAGTATTGCTTACTGGGTTAACTGGTGTTCCCTTTTTTGTTTTATATCCAGCTTTAGCTATGTATCCAATATTTTTTAATTCGCCGCGAAATGTTGGGTCTTGATCGTTTATGCCACCTGATATTTTAACAAACTCACTAAGCGTTGTTGGCTTTCGTGGTCCCTTTGTAAGTATCATATCAACCTGTATGCCTTGATCCGTTACGAACTGACGTATTGCAGTCATATATGCAGTGCGAACATTGCTTTGTTCAGCGGCGGTTCTTGCTTTGGCTTCTGGGGCTCTGGCCGCTACTGCTGGTTGATCCACTTCTAAACGAACAGGAATTTCAACGGCGTCTAGTTCGGTACGAATTATACTTTCTAAGTCTCCGCCCACAGCATCCAATACTGCTTTGGGATTTATAGGGGCACGCGCTACCATACCAGCTATAGTTCCGATACCACCACCTAAGAATAAACCAGCTCCAACATTAAGAAGAGCTTCAGACATTGTATAATCAAGCTGTTGATTTTTTGATAATCCGTAATACAAAGGCTCAAGCAGTAAAGCACCACCCACGCCTTCAATAGCGCCAACCCTAGCCCTGCCTGCAACTCTGCCTAACTTAGCAATGGAAGCAGCCCTTCCCGCTGGCCCTACAAATGGAATAAACATTGAGGCAACTTCAAGTGGATCTGAAGCAACTGCCAACATTCCGCCACCAAATTTTGCCACCGTAGGAATAAGACCTGTTGGGCTTTTAGATATAATTGCGTTTCTAATTATTTCTTCTTTTTTACCTTTAGCTAAAAGCTTGGCTTCTTCTTGAGATGTGGGGGCGTCAAACTTTAATCCAAGATCTTTATATTGTTCGTTTAAATCTTCTGGACTTTTTAGTCTGCCCTCTTCTAAAGCCTGTTCGGTAAATCTATCTTTTACAGTTTTATTTTGACTGTATATGCTATCAAGCTGAGAGGTTATGGACTCACGGGCTATAGGGTCTACCTCAAGGGCCAAATTATATTCAAGATCAGATTGAAGCTGTTCAAGCTCAAGGATTTCTAATTTCTCGTCTTCGCTAAAAACATCTGATTTTGCACGAAACTGTTCCATTTTTCTTGAGATTAAGGTTCCAGCCATAGGCATAGAAGATAACTCAGACACAGCACGCCCCAAAGTAACACGCAACTCATCAGCGCCGGTCATGCGAAGAATACGGTTTTCTGTGTTAAGTGGCCGTGGTTGCATTATTTGCTCCCATCAATAAATTTCTGCGCCTCTGCGGCGTAACCAGCGGCTTCGTCAACAACTACCTCGCCATCGACAACTGCCGCATCTTCCCCCACAGGAATATCCGCTTGCAACAATCCCTCTTTACGGAAACCAGCGGCCTGCTCTGGAAATTCAGAGACACTATCTATTTCAGAATAAAGCTCGGAAACCAAAACTGGAAGTTCTGAAAATTTAACTTCAAACCCAGCCGGAAGATACGTTCCATTTATGTCATAATGAAGGCTTAGACCATCGGCCGTGCTGTTATTTAGAAACTTTCCTGTAGAAGAAAGAGAAGCTATCGCTACAGCTTTATCAACAAACTCTGGATATTGATCTGCATCCAGCACATCCAAATCAAGCACTGCAAGAATTTGCTCATTCATAAGCAGTGATGTATTTTGTTGTATAATTTGAGGATCAAATTGCATTGGAACAATATATATTCCGCTTTGCTCAACAACTGTTTGACTGCTCTCCGGTATTAAATCATTAATAGCGCTTTCTACTGCTTCAGCAACGCTGCCGCCCTTCTTTAATCTTGAAAGGGCAAGCTTTTCAATAGTGTCAAATTGTTGATTAAATATTTTGTTAGCAGGATCTCCACCACCAGCTAAATATGCTGTTCGGTAATCTTCTAAAGCGTCAACCATTTCTGAGTCAACGTCACTTTTTATTGTACTGGGCATCCCAACCACAATCTCGTTAACGTTCATTACTGATATATCTACTAGCTCTTTCTGTACGGCTGGATTGTTTACATACATTGCCTGTACAAACTCTGGCTTCAAACCTTGCGCCCTAAGTTCTTCAATAAACTGTGGTGCAAGGCTTGCATCATCGTCATATTTTAACCCGCTTACAATATCATTAAATGAAGCTGAAGCAACATCGCTATCAATGCTTTGAAGGAAATTTACGATTTGAGCCGCCATAGGCTTTGGCATGAAGTTTCTTTTGCTTTTAGGAACGCCAAGCACATCTAACTCTGCATCTGCAACTCTATGCAAATTTTTTAAACGCCTAGCAGCCGATCCTAGATCTCCTTCTTCTATAGCACTAAAAATACTTTCTATGTATTCAGCATGTCCTGGGTCTGTTTGAGCAAGATATAAACCAGCATCTTTATTTATAGCATCGTTTCTGGAAGCAACAGATTTCTGCCAATCAGCAAGTCTTCTCACAGCCTTCGCCGGATCTGAAGCAGTAGAAATTTCTGCTTCAAGATCAGACGTTATTTGATCAACACGGCCTGGAGCCATATTATTTAGTGTTCCGCGATTTAAAACATCTTCTTGAGCATCAACCCACGTTTCCTTGAGAGATTTGGCAATATCCTCTGGAAATAAATCTTTTATTAATTCTTCATTAATATTATATCCATTAGTTTCACCTGTAGCGGCAAGAACAACAATAGCGTTATTTAAATCATCAACGGTAGATGTTTGTTCTGATGTAATTTCAGAATTTAAACGATTTTTTAAAGTTTCATTAAAACTAAAATTTGCTTCATAACTATGTCCAGGCAACGGGCTTTGATTGTACACCTCAAGCAATGCTTTTTTTTGATTAATGTCAGAAGCGTTGTTAAATACATATAACCTATTCTGACGAACTGCTTTTTTTAAAGTTTGATCCACAACATTTTTTGCAGTTTCTTCCTTTATGCCAAGATCAGTTTGAGACTGTAAAAACTTTTCACCTAAAATCAGAAGGTCACTTTCCCTAACACCAGGTTGAGTTGCTAAAAAAATAATTTCATCAGAGTCGGTAGTAATAATCTGAGACACCCTTACAGCAGCAGCCTTTTTAGCTTTAGTAAATACTATATCAGAATATCTGCCCTCGTAGGTCAAAGAGCTATCAGCCAACCTGGCGGATAGAACACCAGCGGCAACTGGATCTACATCAGCCATAGATGCAGAGTATCCATCTCGAATAGAAGACATTGACTCATTGAAGGCAGACATTGACATATTGTTTCTGTCAGCATCGCGAGAAAGATTTTGCATATCTTGTTTGGCAAGGCTTTCAATTTCAACAACTGCAATTCTATTTGCAGCGCTTACGGCAGAGCGCTCTTCTATATTAGTCGGTCCACCGGCCTCAGTTATAGACCTTAAAGTAGGTATTGCGCCTTCCTCACGGACACGCTCCTCCCCGCGAGTTACTGCTAACTCACCGGCTTTTTCAAAAGCAAAACTAGACATACGATCAAGTTGCTGAGAAATGGTTGCGCCAAGCCTCGACTCTTCCCGCTTATTTGCAAAATCTATTTGCTGCGGTTGCCTGTCACTAATTCCAATGCGCTGATATCTAGGTAGAACCGCCATGTTTATTTTCCTATACTTGTCCGTACTGGTACGCGCCTTGACCCAAAGTACCTATTGCCGAAATATTAGAACTAAATTGCGCGGTTTTACCAGCTTGCCTGTAAATGTTAGCTTGCATACTTGCCTGCCCAATCGCCATTGCGGCATTGTCAGCAGCAATATTAAACTCCCTTACGCCCTCACCCATTGCATAGCCTTGCAAGGTAGCCGCAGATCCAGAAGTAGGATCAACACCACCAGCACCAGCACGCGCAACAATTGAAGCTAATGTTTCATTTAAGTTTCGCAATGCATCAGCACCCTTTTGCTTATATCCAATAGCTTCAGATCTGCCGCGAAGCTCTGCTTGTTGAGCTTGAAGGTTATACCCTTCTCTTTGCGCCATGCCAGATTTAACCTGACCAGCCGCAGACGCAACCGTTGCTACCGTTGACGCCACTTTAAATGCTGTTGCTAGTTCCATGTTAATTTCCCACGCTTAATCTATAATCAAGGCCCAAGACGATCATAGCCAAAGGCACACTTTGACTTATTGTAATCTGCCCTGATTGGCTAAATCCTAAAAATCCATGCGCTACCTTAGTTCCGGTAAAGGGCTGAACGGCCTCGTCAAGCACATCCACACCAAGATTTCTAAACGCAATTTGTTTTTCGTTAATGGTCATATCTTGAGTGTTGTTTACAATCGCATCAACTTGAATAATCCGCTTTTTAAATCCCTGCACAGATCCGCCCGAAAGAACAGGTTCGGCTGGCATGGTCCTAACTGTAACCGGATAATCTAAT
>TARA_R110002096_G_scaffold176799_4_pt1 | contig 11540 bp, 12 predicted proteins | sample TARA_R110002096 | Tara Oceans TARA_R110002096 (sample SAMEA4397295) | marine metagenome | biome: Polar Biome; feature: [DCM] deep chlorophyll maximum layer (ENVO:01000326); material: water (ENVO:00002006), including particulate matter (ENVO:01000060) such as... | depth 35 m | reverse complement strand
AATGATGTACAGAATGAGTTACTTTCTGACAATTCAAACTTCAATAGAATACAGCCTGATCCTTATTTAGCTACCACTGATGGAGTTTACAAGTATAGCTTGCCTGTTAATGTGCGAGCTGTTACTGATTTATATTCAAGAAATGTTGCTCCTCAGAACTATGGCTATGATAATGTCAATGGCATAGGCAAGGGTTACATACAAAGCATACAAGACGACCTTGGCGATTCAATCTACCTTATACCTGTATCTATCGCTCAAAGCACTGAGCCTGGCGTAGCTTGTACTATTACATTCAATGAGAATATGAACCCCAAAACTACTACAACTCTTTATCAGATGAAGCAGTACGCTTGGTGTGAGCAATTAGAAACAGAGCAGAATTTACTTACTTTGCCACTTGCTTACAGAACAAAGGTTTTACTATCAGGTGTTATGGCTCGTTTAGTCAGGGAAGAATATGGTAATGGTGGCGATTGGGAGAATACTTACGAAAAAGACCAAGAAGCGTGGAGTAAATATTCTCAAAGCAATCAAGTTATAGGAAAATCTAGCACACAATTCTGGTCAGTATGAGTTCGAGATTAAGAAATAAGAGCCAACAACAGGCAGACAGAGAAATTCGTAGACAACAGAGTGGATTTCTTGGTGGTGTAAATTTAGACTTACCTAGAAGTGAGATAAATGATACTCAAGTATGTAATTCAAATAACATTGTATCATATCGTACCCATGTAGAGACTCGTGCTGGAACTGAGAGAATAGGTGAGATGCCTGGTGGTGGAACTGTCCACAACTTATACTTTCATCAGACACTTGGTCAGTACATTCTTCACAGATCAGATAGAATTTATGTAAGTAAAACTTTACTTTCTGGTAGTTGGACTGAGTCTATTAATATTACTGATGTCATTGATGCTGCTTCTAATATGAGAGCATACAAAGACGATTTAATTATTTTCCAAGACGACAAGCTAAGTTATTTAGAGCTTAGTAATCCTAATGAGTTAATATTAAGAAGACTTAATTCTTCTAACCCAGTAGGTTCTTTGAATGTTATCAATGAAACCAATGTGGCTAGTTCTGGCCCTTATGCTTATCGTTTCATCTACACTTACTATCGTGATGTCAATGGAATCACAACAGCAGAGAGTGGCCCAGCCTTAATGGAATATGGTGGACAAGAAATGTCTGTCTCTACTGTATTTTGTGACACTCCTATTGAGCAAAATACTATTTCTATACAAGGTTTTATTGCCCCTACTGAGGGTGATTCAACTCAGAATCTTAAAAGTGCTGGTATAGGTTCAATGGAGATAGGCGACCCTGACCCTATGACTGGATTTATGGTATCTGCCATAGATGTTTACGCTACTCAATGGACTGGTATCAAGGTTTATCGTACAACTGATTATGGTGTTGAAGATGGCGAGCAGTATACATTTGGCCTAGTTGGGACTTATACATTTGCTCAAGCTAATAATTGGCAAGCTGGCATAGGAACAATGATTATTGGAAGCACCTTTACCCTTGGTAGTGGAACAAATAACATTGCTATGTCTGATTCATTATTGGCAGGTGGAGAGCTTTTAACATCTTATGGTTACACTCCTTTGCCAAATGGTTTAGTAGGTGAAGTAACTCCAGGTCATATCACAGTCGCCTCAGATAATGATTCTACTTATTACTACTCTGAGACTGGTGGCAAGGTTATTCGTGCTGGTTACTACTTTGCTGGTGGTCAGTTTCAAGAGTTAGATGGCTCTATTAAAGGCATATTCAGAAGCCCTGATAGCTTAACTATTCTTTGTAAGAACTCTACTTATCGAGTATCTGTTTTAAACACGCTACTTAATGGTAACTCACCTGGTGATATTATTGCTTTCGGCTCTCTTTATCCACCAACTCTGATGGACGAGAATGTTGGAGTTACAGACATTGGTTCTGTATCATTTATGGATAGAAGTAGATTTATTGCTTTGTGTTCTGACTACACAATAAGGGTATTTGATGGGGTTAATTGGGGTTATGATAGAGCTAAACAGCTCGTATCTAGCGAAATTCGTAAAGCTGCTATTGGATCAACAGCTATTTATCATCCAGATGGTTATTACATACTATGGTATAAAGATGATTCTAGCCTTTCTAAGCCTAACAAAACACTTAGACTTGGACTCGTTGAGGATGTTGGTATTGGGTGGAGTCCTTATTCTGGGAACGACTGGATTTCTCCACCTTCTAGACAAGGCATAGTTAGGGGGGTAGACCCTACAACCTCTCTGATGATGATTGTAGGTGCTAACACTAGCAACAATACAATCACACAGATAGAAACATTTGATGGCCCTGAGTCTAGTCGATTCGTTCGTAGAACAACTGATGACTTTGGTGGTAACAATTCTGATTATAGTTGGAGTGTGGACTTAGGTGAATTAACTGGTTCAACAGAGTCTCTTTGGGTATTGCATGAGAATACAAACTTCTTTATGCGACCATTTGAAAGAGACACTGCTTACCCTAGTGACTTAGAGTTGACCATTAAAGGTTACATAGATGACGAGGCAGTTCAGACAGCTAGTTTCTTCACAGAAGATTTAGATGGTGATATATCATTTGATAAGAATCTTAATGGCAAAAGAATTAGATTACAGATTAGTGGTAATAAGTCTAACATTAAGATGGTGGGTACAGAGACAGTTTATCGAGTACAAGATAGACCATCTCGTTCAAACTCCAATAAGGTTGCAGACTACCAATTAGAACTTGCAACTGGATTGTTAGTTTGGGCTACTCGTACAAATCCACTAGAAAACATTATGAGATTACCAACTTCTACTGACAGAAATGCTGCTGTGGTTGGTCAAGTAGGTTTAGTACAAGACCAATTAGGTACAGGCAATTATGCGATGTACTTCAATGGTGAATCAATTTAAATAAGGAAAACAAAAATGGCTATTCAATCAGATACAGATTTAAAAGATTATTTCAGAACTGGCGACACTCCAACGGAGGCCCAGTTCATTGATTTAATCGACTCTAAGCTACTCAAGACTGGTGCAAGTGCAGTAAAAGTAAATACTATCTCAGAGGAAACTACTAACAATGGCGTAAAGATTGAGACAGTTAAGTTTCAAGATAATCTAATTGCTCAAGGTGCTTCTCAAACTCAAGGTTATGTTATGCGTATGTATAATATTGGAATTTGGAATATGAATAGGTCTGCTGGTGGAGATTCTTCAAAAGTAGTTGTTCTTGATGGTTCTTTAAAAAATCCTGAATCAGTAAGTGTTGTAATTCTAAGAGATGATGGTTTCTTTACCAGAAGCATTGAGAATCAAGGTGGTGGATATTGGAATACAGATTCAAGTGGCGACATAAGTATAACTGCTGAATCCTCTGGAATTTTTGATAATGGAAATTATAATGGTTCTACTAATAGAGGATTTGTAGTAGTCACTAAATGGACAACCTTGGCAGTATAATGGCTAACTCAACAGCAACTTATACTGAAGCAACATTGAGCCTACCTATTGGGTTCTCTTTGTTGTTTACTACTGATGAAATATCTGCTACTTTAGGTGAGATATTTAGTATTGCTGGAAAATCTATTACCCATCAATATAGTGGAGGAGCAACTTCATTTGTGTTTGATGGGCTTACATTGTCTTACAATGGTGAGATTGCTTCAAATGGTAGAACAACTGTTGCCATTATCTTTGATGCGAGTTTATCAACTTTAAGATTACTTGTTGGTGGCACACTAGAGGACACTGTTCCTTGTAGTACTGGAGCTATATCAGGTAGTAATACAGTTTTAACTGGATCTAAACCTTGGAATATATCTGACTTTAGATTGTATAATAAAGGATTGTCTGATGGTGCAGTAAACTATTACCATTTAGATGCTTCTTCAACTGGACTCGGAGTAGGTAGGCTAGGATAATGGCTAATAGATATGTTCCTGATTTAAGTGCGTTTGATCAGTTCTCAGGGAATGATGATTCTATGAGCCTTGAGTCAAAATTCAGAGTAATGAGAAGAAACTTTGAACTCATTTCTAAAGCACTCAATCAAATCGAAGTACCCAAAGCTGTACGAATATCAACTCCTGGTGGCTCACCTGGGGGTGGTAAAATAGAGGAGTTAAATTACTTCACTAGAATCTGGGTTGTAAGCAAAGCAGAAATTATACCAGTGGACGACATTTACGCAACTACTGGAATTAAATTAAATAGCACTGGCTCACTAGAGATTTCTGGCGAGCTGAAAATCATTTGAGGAATACATGGCACATATAGATTTACTCCAAAACGACATAGCAACAAACCCTCAGAGTGGATATTACAGAGTTTACTTTAAGTCAGATGGTTTTCCTTATTATCGTAATAACGCTGGCACTGAGACTGCTTTTACTGTTGGTTCTTTATCTGACTATGTGACTATTGCAACTCCTCAAACGATCACTGGTGCTAAGACTTTTAGTGCAGCAGTCAATTTAGGTAGTGTAGGTTCTACTAGTGCAGTTACTTCATTGGCAGTAGATGGAAGTGGTAATGTAGTTAATGGTAGTGCCTTACTTGGTGGACAAGTTAATAGTGTAGTTGGTAGCACTAATATTACCATAGGAGGAAGTGCTACTGCACCTCAAGTTGATTTAAATTCTGCTATAACTGGAACATCAGTAAATAATGTAACTCTTAGTGATGGAGGTGTAGCTACTAATTTCTTAAATGAGACTGGTAATTACACAACCCCAGTTACTCCAGCTATTAGCTTACAAGATGCTTATGATGACTCAACAACTCCCGAGATTACTACTGATGCTACTAGAGGTGCAGTCAGTATTAAAAGGGGTAGTGCTTTAGATACCGACAATGTTTTCGAGGTTCAAGATGGGACAGGTGCTAATACTTTTAGGGTAACAGGAGAGGGGTTTACATCTGCAATAGTTTTTAATGTGCTAAATGGTGGTCAACTCAGATTAAATGGGGCAGGGGGTAGTGATATATCATTAAATAATGATGGCACTAATAAAGGAGTTATATACGCAACCGAAACTTATTTATATTTAAGCCACCCCACTAAAGTGCTTATTGGTGCGACAACAATAGAAGCTAGTGGAAATCTAGAAGTTATTGGAGATGCAGATATTAGTGGAACTTTAGATGCTACTGGTAATACAACTGTAAATACATTTATAGTAAATGGTACTGCTACCCTAAACTCTACACTTGATGTTGCTGGTACAATCACAGGCTCAATCGCAGCAGGTACTCAAGTAGGTTTAGTAGGCTATGATAATAGTGGAAAATTAATCATTGGAACAAGTACATCGGATAGCTTGCAAGATGCTTATGATGCTTCGACTACTCCTGAGATTACAACTGATGCTACTAGAGGTGCTTTAACTATTAAGCGAGGGAGTGCTTTAGATAGCGACAATGTTCTAGAGGTTCAGAATGGTGCAGGTACTAATGTAGTACAAGCTACTGCTGAAGGTGTTGTTACAATAGGTGATTTGACAATCATAGGCCCATATAATCAGCTAAACTGGACTACATCTGGAAATACTAGTTTTATACAAGCTGATTATCCAAATGCTGGACAATTAGGAATAGTCTCAACTAATGGTGTGTATATTCAAGCCGATACTAACTTTGGCAGCTCTGATGTTTCAGGTATAAGTAACTTAAATATGAGTGGAACTGCAACAATAGGTGGCCAAATATTAGCTTCAGGGCCAATTACAGGCTCAATCGCAGCAGGAACTCAAGTTGGTCTAGTTGGATATGATAGTAGTGGAAAATTAATCATTGGAACAGGTAATGCAGGTGATGCAGTATTAAGTGCAACTCAGACCTTTACTGGTGTAAATACTTTTAGCGATAATATTAACGCAAGTCAACTAATAAACCACTCAGATTATCCAACTGGTAGCACAGCTATCGGCAATGTTTGGCGAGATGGTGACAATTTAAAATTTAGAAGCTCAACTTATACTAAGAATTTGACTTATGAAGTGGGTACTGATGCTGGGACGGGTGTAACTTCACTTACAATAGACACTAGCATCTACACTCAATTTTCATTAAGAAATATGGACTCTAATGTCACAATTAATGCACCGATAAATGGTCTTAATGATGGTCAAAAACTAACCATTAGACTTAGAGATAATGGCACTTCAAAAACACTAAGTTGGGATCCTACTACAAGTATCTTCAGGGCAATAGGTGTTACACTACCACTTTCAACAACTGCATTAAAAACTTTATATGTAGGTTGTATCTATAATGGTGGCTCTGCTAAATGGGATGTAGTTGCAGTGAGCGAGGAGGCATAATGTACACGTTGATTGATAAAATAGAACTTATAGATGATGTAATGACTTACACAGAATTTGCTCAAACTAATGACCAATCTTTAATTGAAGAAATTAATCTTAGTTACGACTCAACTCTTGGTGCTTGGATAGAAACTAATATTGTTGGTTTAGAAAACGGTACTACTTTACTATCGGAGTTTTTTGATGTAACTCCTTTAGTACATGTTGCAAGAACTATAATAAATAATGGAAATGATTTACCTGTAGTCAATAATATAGGAGAATTGTAAGATGTCTTTATTATTAGGCAATACTATTGCTTCTAATCAGAATCCTGGTAATCAAATTCAAAATTTAAGTTTTAATAATGGTGGTGGTACAGATAATTATTTATTCGTAGCGATTACTCACTCAAACAAAACACATAGTGCTAAATACAACAATGTGCCAATGACTTTGTTGGGTACTAATGTTTTCAATGGACTTAGTCAAAGAGTTGCTTTTTGGGGTTTAGCAAATCCCGCTACAGGAAGTAATGTTATTCGTGTTCAGTATGGTAGTTCTCAATGGAACCCTACTTCCATTTATGCTGCGGCATTTAGTGGATGTAGTGGGGCAACAGGTTATATCGGTACAGGTGGGGCTTCAAGTCCAAATAGCAAATCAATAACTATTTCAGCAAATTCAATGATTTACCTAAGTGGTATTTCTAACAATTCTCAATCTTATGGTTATATTATTGGAGGAAGCACTAGGACAAATTTATTTGCTCATAATACTAACAAGCAAGTTGAGGCTGCGTGGAGTGCGACAGGTTTACCGTCGGGTGCTACTAACTGTACTACTAAAGCAGATTTTGGTAATATTACAAATGTGAAAGTAGAAATTCAAGAAGCCTCTGCGCCCCCAAGTGGTAATCAAGGCAATTTTTTAATGATGTTCAACTAAGGAGAACAAAGATGATTATAAGAGATGGATTCCCAATATGTCCCGATATTGTAGAGATTAATATCAACTGGAACTCAGCAGTAAGTGGTGAGGTTGAGATGATAGGTGCGACTACAATTTTTAAAAATGTAAATATAACCACTGCTGGTAAGATTTATAAAGAGCCGACTTTTCTACAATACAATGAGGCAGACCCGATACAATGGAGTGAGTCAGTACCTCAAAATATTAAAGATATGTTTCCTAATGGTATTCAGCAAGCTATATTATACTCACTTACTCAACTATATGAGTCAGATGAAAACCAATATCAGCTTGGAACTAAAGTAAGACCTGAACCTGTTGAACCTGAACCTGAACCAGAGTCGGAATAAAGTATAATGATACAGGATTACTTGTCAACACTATCTGTTCCAGCAGTGGCAGGAATTATAAAGCTATACTCTGACCATCGAGTTTTAAAGGCAGAACACAAGTCGTTACAATATGAAGTAAACGAGTTAAAGAATGACATAAAAGCTTCTGACGATAAGTTAGACAAGAGGTTTGATAAGTTAGAAGCACTTATAGGTAAGTTATACACATTTGAGAGAAGTTCTAGTGCAAAAGTTTAATTCAGCTGTGATGTTTTCAATATGTAAGTCTACATTGACTAAGAATAACATTGTGTGTCCTGTATGTGGCCACATGTATCAATCTAATGGACTAGGGCCACAGAACAATAAGAAGCTCACATGGGCTTTACAGAGCTTGTTGTTTTTGTCCTCTAGGAAGTTTAAGCTGCCAGCAATAGCTCACGACATTGCTTATCTTGTTGTTCCATATATGAGGATGTCATACAAAGAAGGTAGTTATGAAAAAATCTGTGCTAACAGAAAAGATTGCGATGATTTGTTTCTTGATCTAATGCTTGTTGAGGCTGATAAATCATTCTCTTGGATGAAGGCTTATTACAAAAAGGCTGCTCACCTTGCCTACAATTTAGTTCGTGAAGGTGGCGAAGATAGTTTTAAACATTCCCACAAAAGTACCAATTAACGCTCGGCCCTCCCCTATTTAGCATATATAGACAATGTTGATAGATTGTTAATAAATTAAGAAGTAGCTTTCAAGGGCCGAAGTAATATTATATCTTTAATAATAAGAAAAACAAAGGTTTATACTATGGCAGAAGAAATACTCACTGGTCTAACTGGCTCACCAGCTAATGACACTACTACAACCGCTCCGATAGCTCCGATAGCTCCAGTAGCTCCAATGGCTACCCCAGCTACCCCAACTACCCCAACTACAACAGCTCCTACAATGGGTTTACCTAAAGTAGATATGCCGAAGGTTGAGGCCCCAGACCCAGTAGTTGACCCTTCTGCTGGACAACTTGGTTTACCAAAGCCAGTAGCTCCTGTTGTTCAAAGCACACCTGCTGCTCCTATTGTTCCTCCACCATCTTTAGTTCCTCCGACTCCAACTCCATCAGTTGATGTTGCACAAGAGGCTCAGATTGCTTTAGATCCTAAAACACCAGACCCAGTAGTTGACGAGACTATGGGTTTGGCTACTAAGGATTCAGCAGAGCAAACTAAGATTATTGAGAAGATAGGTTCTGATGTAATCGACCCAGCTGGTAAAACAGCAGAGGGTATTCAAGACGAGATAGCACAGAGGCAAAAGGAAATATTCTTACGAGACACTGCTAGGCAGAATCAACTCAATATGGAGCAATACTCACAGAAGCTATCTCAAGAGGGTTTTGGTGGAAGTGGAGCAAGAGAGTCTTTGTTATTAATGTTAGAGGCTAAGAACGCTAATAACACATCTAGTGGCTTAGAGCAACTACAACTTGCCAACTTAAAGCGTAAATCAGGTGAAGCAGCTAAACAAGCAGCATCGATGCAGATGTTATTCAGTCAGATGATGCAATCAGGTAATACTAAAGAGAGTCTTGATTTTGCTAGACAGATGGCAGCTAACGATCCTGATAATGAATATTGGAATTATGTTACTAATAACCCTGAAGCTATAACTAAACTAAATGATGCTAATTATCAAGCCAAGTTAGTAGCCAATAGAGACAAAGCTAACGACCTAATATCAAGATTAAACTTTGAAAATCCTGGTGAGATTCAAGCTAAATATAATGATTGGAAAGGCTTTTCTTTTGATTCACCAGAAGATTTGACAGCACAGCGACTTAGTGCTTGGGATAAAATTCCACAAAAAGATAAAGATCGTATCTATGCAGAAGAGATTGGAGCTACAAGAACTGGAGTGATGAATGATGCAGAGAAAGATGAAGTCTATGCTAAGTGGGCCTTCGATAAGAAAGTTCAGAATCAACAGAACTCTTTAGTTGGCGATACTCTTATGAAAGAAATTAAAGCTAGTAGTGGCAATGCTTCTGATGAATTATTAGAGTCACTTCAAGCTGGCATTAATTACCTTATTTCAGATCCTAACTTCACTACATTTAAGTTAGAAGACATGACTTTTCTAGAAGGTGACATTCAAGGCACTAAGGGTAAATTCTTATTTCAAAACTGGAATGATGAAGACTACAATGAAACTAATAATAAGTGGAGTGATCGTGACCAGACAGATAAAGACATGGATTCAATGTGGACAGAATATGTGAACACCTTGGTTGAAGGTGATATGCCTATGTCTCGCAAAGACTTTATGAATGCTACCAAAGAGGCTGGGTATAAATCTTCTGGCGACACAGTATCTACTGACAAGATTCTAGCTACACGATTAGCTCAAGACAATGAAGACCAGAAGTCTTCCGATAGACAAGCAATGGAGGCTAAAGGAATTACTAATTATGATTCTTTTCAATCAAAGGGATCTGGTGAGGTTAGAGAAATGCTTAAAGATGGAACAATTACTGGTAACAAACTAACTACTGAGTTGGGTATGTTGAAAGATGCTGGAAAATTAATGGATTCTGATGGCTCTACTGGCGACAGAAAGTTAAGCGATATGTTTCATAAAGAGTTTGGTTTGAAAGCTATCATAGCTGGAGAATTACCAAAATTCATGGTAGTTGATGGTAATGTCTATGAAGTTGGTTCAGTCAGTCAAAACTCAAGAAACTTCTCATATCAACTTACTGCTATGGATGAAAAAGGTCTTGATTTTAAACTTAATGTTAGCCGAGTGCAACAGGGTAAACAATACAATCGAGATGGGACTACTAATAGTTACGATGCTAATGGAGATAGTTTTTTGGATAGCGATAGTGCATTTGACAATTACATAAAAGGTGGGGCTGGTTATGGCCAACTATATAGAGGGACAAAAAGTGTATTCGATAGTCTATTTGGATAATACTAAACAAAAATTAAGGAAATATTATGGCAGATAGTAGAAATTACAATCCATTATTAGGACAGTATGGAAACAGAAACAACCCATTAAGGACTTACGAACAAGATTTTGGTAGATATGAGGGCAGTGAGCTTGCAAAGACACACAATAAATTTGAAGAAGTGTTGCCTGGTTTGTCGCCAGCAGCAGGAGCTTACATCAAAGGGGGTGATACAATGTTAGCACCAAGAGCTTCAAGCAATAAGTTTGATATATTAACTGATACTAGTAAAGCATATGTTTTGGGTGGTGATAGTACCCCAATGGGGCTTGGAGATACAGGTTTCAATCAACAAGATAACTTTGACTTCGGATATTATGCTCAACCGAAAATTAGTGGCAATGGATATGATGCAAGTGGATTCAATGGATTCAATCAATCTCAGATGAAGACTGATGGTAGCCTTGCTTCTGTGGGTGCTGGTGTTGGTGCATTAGCTGGTGGGCCTGTTGGCTCTGCTATTGGTGCAGTCGGTGGAACTGCTGTTGATATGTATCTTAGCTATCAAGCTAATGAGGAGCGTAAAAAGGCAGACAGACAACGCCTAGAAGAAGCTCGCAGACAACAACAATTTTCAAACAGACAAGCAGAAAGAGATAGAAAACTTGCTGCATCTCAGTATGGTGACAAAATGGGATTCCTTAACGCTCAAGAGGATAGAACTCAAGCAACTTTTGAGGCTAACACAAAACAGAATAGATTAAATATGTTGCAAAATGCTATGACAAATAGTTTAAAAAATAGTGAAATGGTAAGAAACATATTTGCTAAAAGGGGTGTAGTATAATGGCTGGTGAACAATTTGGAGCAATGGCAGTAAACCTTGCTGGTGCAGAAGCAGACACAAGTGCAATGCAAATCGAAGGATTAGCTAAAGCTGGTGGTCAAGGATTAGGTCAA
>TARA_R110002096_G_scaffold11766_8_pt1 | contig 11551 bp, 10 predicted proteins | sample TARA_R110002096 | Tara Oceans TARA_R110002096 (sample SAMEA4397295) | marine metagenome | biome: Polar Biome; feature: [DCM] deep chlorophyll maximum layer (ENVO:01000326); material: water (ENVO:00002006), including particulate matter (ENVO:01000060) such as... | depth 35 m | reverse complement strand
CCTCGGCGGGTGACGCAGGCATCGGCGACGCGGCGATGGCGAGCCACAGGGGCCGGTCCTCTCCGCTGGTCCCGAACGAGGAGACCTGCAAGCGGTCGGCGAACGGCGCATGCGCGAGGCTGGCCAGGAACTGCGTGACCTCGTCCGGTGTGGACGTGTGCTCGAAGCCCGAACGGGCCGCCGGCGGTTCGGCGTGGAACTCGGGGGTCGCGCAGCTCACGAGGGCGAGGCCGGATGCGCACATCCAGACCCGGGCCGGGATCGAACGTCCGCGACCGATCAATCCACGAGCCGCGCGAGGAAGCGCCACCACTCGGGGAGGTCGAGCAGATCCCCGACGAACGACAACGTGGCCATGATGGTCCACACCAACATGTAGCGCACGGTGGAACGCCCGACGCGGTTCCGACGGGCACGCCCCTTGGGCACCTGGACCGGCACCTCGGGCTTGGGCTCATCGTCGAACTTCATGGGCCCCAGCCTACGCGGAACGCGCCATCCGTGCTCACCACAGGGCCCTGGGGAGGCGCCTGGACAAGGTCTGGCCGTATCCGCGAACCTGTTGAGGTCCGAGATCACTTCTGTTTGGAGAGCCAGATCAAGAAGGCGCCCTCGAGGGTGTCCTTGCCGACCTCGGGGCTCGAGAGTCCCGTGACCTCGTAGACGCTGGCCCAGACGGCCTCGATCTCATCGACCGTCTTGGCGCCGCTCAAGCCCTGGAACAGACGAGCGTAGGCCGCCGCGGACTCCTTCTCCTTGCCGGCCCCTTCGGTGCGCAGCCAGTGCAGGAAGCAAGCACGATAGGCGCGCACGAACTCGAGCCAATCGGGTTCGAACACCGTGCCCGGCTTCTCCCGCTCGATCGCAAAGCTGCCGAGGAACGGCGCACTGACGACCATCGTCTGTCCCTGATTGTCCCCCAAGAGCCGGAAGTGGGTGTACCCGCCACCCTCGCGCTTCATGTCGTCCTTGCCGTCCTTCTGGGCGCGCGACAGGTGCGACGTGAAGTGATGCTTGCCCTGGAACTCGCGCCAACGCGTGTCGGCGGGCATGGCCGGGAGCACGCCGCCTTCGGACAAGCCGCCGGGCACGAAGACCTCGAAGGCCTCCGTCTTGCGGGCGCGCAGGTCCCCGTCGATGCGGGTGTTGCATTCGCCGAAGACCTCGACGACGAGGTTCAAGGAGATGCCGGCGGTCATCGCGATCGCCATGCGTTCGCCGTACCAAGCTTCGATCAGGGCTCCGGTCGCGAGCTGCAACACCTGTTGCTGGGTTCCGTTCGCGACCTTGACGTTGTCGAGCGAGCCACCATCGGGATGTCGCAGCGAGTAGAAGCGGACGTCCTCCATGTAGAAGTGCGTCCACGCTTCGTTGCCCTGGGCCCAGAAGACCTTCTCCTGGGTCGGCTCCGCCCAGCCGGCGAAGGAGAGCATCTCGAGAAACTCCGCACGCGTCGTGCAGAGCACGATCGGGATGGCGCTGGTCTCTTTCTCGAGCCCGACCATCTTGCCGGTGGCGAAGTAGGCGGTCAGGCGCTGGAACGCCTCGCGCACGTCGTCCTTCGCTTCGAACATGACCAGGGCGTCCCCGCGCTGCCCATCCTCGATCGCCTTCGCGAGCGTCCGCGGCTTGAAGCGCTTGAGCCACTTCTTCGCGGTCGCCAGGTCCTTCTCGACGATCTTCTTCTGGGCCCTCTCGGGCGGCAGCCATTCCAACCAGACCGCCATGCCGTCCAGCAGCGTCTCGGCGATCTTGAGGGTGCGTTCGATCTCCTCCTCGTCACCGAGGCCGATGTGGGAGACGTACAGGTCGTACGCCCCGGTCGGGATCTTGATGAAGTGCTCGTCCAGGAAGGCCACGGCCTTCAGACCCTTGCGCGAGACCTTCTCGTCCAGGCCGTAGCGATCGCGAACGCGTTTCGCGCGCCCAGCGTGGTCGACGAACTGTGCCTGGGCGGTGGAGACCAGGAAAGGCAGGAGGATCAGGATCGTGGCGAAGACTCTTCTCATGGGCGCACCCTACGGCCTTGAACGCCGACGGTTGATTCGGAGTTGGCAAGGAACACGAATCCGTTGCGCAAGGTTTGCAGAGCGGTCGGCGGTTTTCCCTAAGAGGGCACGACCCTCGCAAGGGCGTCCCGCCTGCAAGTCTGAGAAGCGGACCCGTAGGCTGACCCCGGGCACGTGTTCCGAGGATCAGCCGGCGGACTCGGGGGTCAACGGCGCGACTTCGGCGGCCGCCTGGGCGCGAACCGCCTTGCGCGTCGCGTCCTGTTGCTCCCGCTCGGCCACCCGCCACTCCCGAATCCCCCACGTCCCGAGCCCGAGCGTGACCGCGATCAACGCGATCTCGAGCCCGATCATCTGCCACGGCGTCATGCCCGTCAGTGCGCCCAACTGGAGAGCGCGTTCGGGCGAGGGCAAGGCCAGGCCGAGGCCGACCAACACGATCAGGGCTGCGATGGCGGCGACGGAGGCGATGCCCAGGTTCACGGCTCCGCGCATGCGGGCTGCGCGAGCGGACGGGGTGGTGATGGGTGCCACGCGCTCGAGCAGTTCACGAACTTGCCCGAGGGCCAGCCCGCGTTCGTACACGGCGCGCCGCATCTCGCGGCCATGTTCGTCGGACATCGACCAGGAGCGCTCGTCGGCGTGGCGCAGCGCCTCCTGATGTTCGTCGGCGACGATCCCGAGCCGATCCTCGAGCTCCTGCGAACGTCCGGTGGCCTCGCCGCGTTCGACCAGAGCGGAGTGCAAGCGCGCTTCGAGTGCGGCGAACGCATCGCGCGTCGCAGCGACCTGGTGCACCGCCTGCTTCTCGTTCGTCACGGCCGCCGCGAGCACGCGTCGATACTCCTCGCGCTCGTTGCGAGCTTTGAGGGTCTCCTCCATCGCACGGTGAGCGATGCGGACCTCTTCGTCGAGTCGTCGTTGCAGATCCTTGGCGGACTTGCGTTCCGCCAGGAGTTGAGCTCGCAGGCCTTCGAGGACCCGCCGCTCCACCTTCACTTTGTCGCCGTCGCTCATCGTCCCCTCCGGTCGATTCGCCCGTGATTCCTGGGATCCCTGCGACCCCACCTCCCGAGCATGCCGTTCTGGAGGGCTCGATCCAAGCGCCGAGACGGTGGGATCGTCCTCGACCGATGCCCGTCGCCCCCGACCTGCCCGGCCCGAGCACCGGGGCGAACCTGACCCGGGGGCGGCGAGCCCTGGCGACCGCCGCGTGGTCCTGGGCCCTGGGAACGCGTGGTCAGAAGCGAGAGTTCGCGGATGAGGTCAAGACCGGGGACCCCGGGCGACGAAGTCAGGGGACGCACACGTGGATGGAGAAACCCCATCGACGTGGGCGCTACCGGCCCGACGGGACCTGGCGTGAGAAACCCGCGCCGTCCGGTCGGGCTTTCTTCGTGCGGCGGAGCGCCGCGTCCTGGCGATCCCAGGTGGCCACGATCAGCGCGGGTCCGTTGGACCCGACACGTGCTCCAGGACCTGCTGCTTCACCGCGTCCGACAAGCCGTTCGGAATGGTGAACGTCATGCTGTAGTGGACGATCTCCCAGCCGTCGTCCGTTCGTCGCAGCACGCCGGTTCCACGCCAGTCGGAATAGTTCTCGTGGCGCAGCCCCTCGTCGATCCAGGCGTGAGCGCCTTCGACGACGACGAAGCGGTCGAAGGGTTGGATGGTCCACATGCCCCCGGACGATGCGCGGATCGGCTTGGTGTAGGCGAGGAACTGGTCCTTGGACCAACGCTCGCTCGCGTCCGTGCCCAGGAACGTCGCGTCCTCGGCCAGGTGACCGAAGTAGGCGTCGATGTCGCCTCGGCTCGCCGCCTTGTGCCAGCCGTCCAGCACCCTCACCACGGCATCCCGGTCGCGCTGGTTCGCGGCGATCCTTGCCGACGGGTCGCCGGCCGCGAGGGTCGGACCGTCCGGCCCGGTCGTGGAGTCCGTCGCCGTCCGGCATCCGGCCGCGACGTACATCAGAAGTAGACCACAAGAGGCGCTCAGGATCGGGGCGCGGTGAAGGAGGCTCATGCCCCGCATCTTAGCGCTCTGGACCTGCCCATCCGAACGGCCTACGGTTCGATGCGCATGCTGCGCCTCCGTCACCTCCTCTTCGCGCCCCTCGTCGCCCTCTCCGCCTGCGGAGACGACCTCTCGAGCGCGCCCCCGATCCCCCTCGCCGACTACGTCCTGGACGTGGCCGTGTCCGAGGCCGCCGCCTCCGACATCGAACGCCACGTGCTCCAGGCCCTCGCGCACGAGCTCGCGCGGGTCGCCTCCACCACCGAGGACGACGCCTTCGAGTTCGCCCTCGCCGAGTCCTTTCGTGGCGTGCTTCCCGAGCTCGAGGACGGGGCCATCTGGGCCGACGACCACGCCACGATCCGCGAGTTCGGCGCAGGGCTCGGACAGGGACTCGGTCCGGCCCTGGACGACGACGACTTCCGGGAACGGCTGCTCGAACACGCCTCCAGCTTGGGCTCGATCGAACGCAAGGCCTTCGAACTGGACCGCTTCCGTCTGTCGACGGATGGGCTCTCGGCGACCGGTCGCGGCGAGCTGTTGCTCGGCGGCGGATTCATGACCGGCGAACGCACGACGTGGACCGCTGTGTTCGGCCTCGAGTTCGTGCGCGGCGATTCCGGTTGGCTGCTGGCGGCGGCCGTGCTGGAACGCGCAACGCGATTGACGACCGTGTTGGAGCCCTTCCGCGACGTGACCGCCCTCACCGGGTTCAACGACTACACGTCCGAGGAGAACCGCGAACTGCTGCAGCGCCTGGTCGACGTGCGGCGCACCCAGGCGATGGGCGGGCTGACGGTCGTCGACTGGAACCGGGACGGACTCCCGGACGTCCTGGCGACGCGCGGAGGACAGACGGCGACGCTGCTGCTGAACGATGCACGCGGTGGATTCGTCCCGACGCCTCTGCCGTTCCGCCATCCACGCGAGTGTCCCGCCATGGCGATCGTCGTCGACCTCGACGGCGACGGGCACGACGAGATCGTGGGCAGCTGGCCCCAGGGCTACGACGCGGACACGGCGACGTTGGGACTGTGGACGCGCAGCGGAAAGGGCTGGGAGACGCGCCACTCCGCGCTCACCTTCCCCAACCCACGCGGGCTCCGCCGACTGGCCATCCAGACCGTCGTTCCGTTCGATGCGGACGACGACGGCGACCTGGACCTGTTCGTCGCGGTCTACGGCAATCATCTCTCGCGCAGCAAGCACTACAACACCGTCGAAGCTCACGACGGCGGGGACAACCACCTCTTCCTCAACGACGGGGACCTGAAGTTCCGCGAGGTCTCGCTGGAGCGCGGCATCCACGGCACGCAGTACACCTACGTCGCCCTGGCCTTCGACTTCGACGGCGACGGCGACCTGGACCTGTTCGAGGGCAATGACTTCGGCCCGAACGTCATGTGGTCGAACGACGGCGAAGGCCACTTCACGGCCGACACCGCGCTCGGGTTCGACGTGGAGCGTGGCTACACGATGGGCGCGACCCTGGGCGATCCGGACGGCGAAGGGGTGTGGAGCATGTACGTCTCGAACATGTCCTCGGAGCAGGGCGCGCGCATGATCGAACTGGCGGACGACGTGTCCCAGGACATGGTGCGCTCGCTCGAGCACATCGCCGGCGGCAACGCCCTGCACGTGCAAGGTCCGAACGGCTGGACGAACGAGGCCCAGGTGTCCGGGTGCGCGGAAGCCGAGTGGGCCTGGGGTTGCGCGTTCTGGGACCCCGACAACGACGGGGACCGGGACCTGATCGTGACCAACGGCTTCACCAGTCACCGCGCGGTCGACGACGACTGGCAGACCTACTACTGGCGCCAGGTGCTCGAGGACGCGCAGCTTCTGGAAGCCGGGAAACCGACGCGCAACGTCAACGCGGGACAACGGTTCGAGGGGTCGTTCAACGGGTACGAACGCGATCGCCTCTTCCTGAACCCAGACGGGAACGCGCCGCGAGCCGGACGCCGCTTCGTCGAAGCCGGCTGGAACTTCGGCCTCGACGCGGCGCACGACGGTCGCGCCGTCGCCCCCATCGACTTCGACGGGGACGGGGACCTGGACCTCGCGTTGTGGACGTTGCAGGGCCTGCGCTTGCTCGAGAATCGCTTGCCGGAGCAGCACTTCGTGCGTCTCGGACTGCGCGGCACGAACGGGCATGCGTCCGCCTTGGGCGCGACGGTCGAGGTCCGGGCCGGTACGCGCACGCAACGCGATCACGTGAAGTGGGTCGAGGGGTTCCAGACCCAGGTCCTGGCCGATCTGCACTTCGGACTGGGCCAGCATGCGGGCCCGATCGACATCACGGTGCATTGGCCCGGCGGCCGCACGCAGACGTGGGACGCCGTGCCGACCGGTGGTTTCGTCGAGCTGGTCGAGGGTGAGCTCGACGCGCGACTCAGCGCCCTGAAGCGTTGGCCCCAGCGCAGCCTGCGGACCGGTCAAGCACCGCTCGGCTCCCAGATGGTGACCTCGCTGAACGGCGGCCGCGCGCCGTTGGCCGGAACGGGCAAGCCGACGGTCGTGCGCGTGGGAGGAACGAACAACCCCAAACACCCCTGGCCGCAGGCCCGCGTGCTGAATCGTGGGGATGATCCGCCGCACCTGGTCTGGTTGCCAGGTCGCACGGACCTGGCCGGACACGACCTCGATCGGGTGGCGCGCATCCTCGCACCGGACATGGATCTCATCGAGTCGCTCATGGGAACGGGCACGCGCTCGGACGGGGTGCTCGTCTTCGATCGCGATCGCAACCTCGTACGCATGTTCGTCGGAGCGCCGCGGCTCAAGGACCTGCAGGCCGTCCTGCAAGCACTCGAACAGGAGGAGCCGTTCGTGGACCTGTTGGTCGAGGACGGCCGCACGCTGCTCACCCAAGGTCGCTTCCGGGAAGCGGGCGCCGTGTTCCAGCGCGCCGTCGCGATCGACCCCGAACGCACGGACGTCTGGGACGGGCTCGCCCAGCACCACCTCGCGTTCGGACGCACGGTGCGCGCACGCGAAGCCTGGGAACAGGCGCTCGCGTTCGACCCCGACTACGCGCTCGGTCACTTCAACCTCGGGATTCACGCGCAGGGTCGCGGGCAACTGCCCGAGGCGCGCGCGCACCTGGAGGAAGCCGTGGACCTGGCGCCCGAGGACGAACGGATGTGGCTCGCGCTCGCCGAGATCGCGGCCCAGGACAGCGACCTGGAGCGCACGGTCGAGGCCGCGGAGCAAGCTTCGCAACTGACGACGGATGCGGCACCTCGCATCCTGCAGGGCAAGGCCCTCGGCCAGTTGCGTCGCCTGACCGAAGCGCAAGCCGCCTTCGAAGACGCCCTCGCCCGCGACCCGGACGCCAGCGAGGCGCGCTCGGGACTGCGCAAGGTTCAGGAATTGCTGCAGAAGGCTGGGGATTGACCTCCGCCTTGCATCGACTCGCCCACGAACCCCGTTTCGGCCGGTCACGGCCTTCCCCCCCTGCGTAGGGTGGGCGCCAGGAGAACCCCATGACCGACGTCTACGAACGCTCGCTCGCGTTGCACGCGAAGCACCACGGCAAGCTCGAGATCGCCTCGAAGCTGCCCCTCGAGACCCAGGACGACCTGGCGCTGGCCTACAGCCCCGGCGTCTCGCGTCCGTGCGAGGTCATCGCCGAGGACGCGTCGCGCGCACGCGACCTGACGATCAAGGGCAATTCGATCGCCGTCGTCACCGACGGGTCCGCCGTTCTCGGACTCGGCAACATCGGGCCGGTGGCCGCGTTGCCCGTGATGGAGGGCAAGGCGCTCCTGTTCAAACGCTACGCCGGCATCGACGCCTGGCCGATCTGTCTCGACAGCCAGGACACGGACGTCATCGTGGAAACGGTCCGCCTCATCGCGCCAGGATTCGGTGGCGTGAACCTCGAGGACATCGCCGCGCCGCGTTGCTTCGAGATCGAGGAGCGCCTGCAGGATCTCGGTATCCCCGTCTTCCACGACGATCAACACGGCACGGCCATCGTGCTGCTGGCCGCCCTGATCAACGCGGCGCGCGTCACGGAGCGCAAGCTCGAGGACCTCAGCGTCGTCATCATGGGTGGGGGCGCCGCGGGCACGGCGATCGCGAAGCTGCTGCGCTGCGTCGGCTACGGCGAGCACGAATGCGTGCCGGTGCGCGAGGTCATCGTCTGCGATCGCGGCGGTATCCTCTCGCGCGATCGCAAGGACCTGAACGATGCGAAACGCGACCTGCTGGGCTACACGAACCGCAACAACCGGACGGGCAGCTTGCGCGATGCCATCGCAGGCGCCGAGGTCTTCATCGGCGTGAGCGTCGGCAACCTCTTGACCCAGGACGACGTGCGCTCGATGGCGCCGCATCCCATCCTGTTCCCGATGGCCAATCCGACGCCCGAGATCATGCCGGACGAGGCCCTCGCAGCGGGCGCGGCGGTCGTCGGCACCGGGCGCAGCGACTTCCCCAACCAGATCAACAACGTCCTCGCCTTCCCGGGCATCTTTCGCGGTGCCCTCGACGCGGCGGCTCCACGGATCTCCGCGCACATGATGATCCACGCGGCCTACGCCCTGGCGGGCTCGATCCCGGAGCCGCGGGCCGACAAGGTCCTCCCGCTGCCCACCGAGGTCGGAACCGCGGAGGCCGTTGCGCGAGCCGTGTCCGACGCCGCACGTCGGGAGATGGAACGGGGCGACATGACCAGCCAGTAGGGGCTGTCTCCCAGCGAATTCGGGTCTGGGCCGCGCTGCCCCTGCGACGAATCCGCCCCAGCGGGACGCTCATTCGTGGATTGGACCAGCGAGCCCTGGATCTGGGACGCCGCACCGGATTCAATGGGCGCCACACGGGCCGAGGGCCCCTCAACCGATGAACATCTTCTGCCGCCTCTTTGGCCACACGTGGACCCACCGCACGGAGAACCAGAAGGTCTCCTGGAACGCGGGCAAGGATCAGGCCCAGCTGCACATCACCAGCGACGCCCAGCCTCGGTTCTGGCTCGAATGCCAGCGTTGCAGCGAGCGGAACGAGGCCCCCACGCGGGACCAGGTTCGCCGCATCAACAACTGAGCGGACGCTCGGTCTTCGGACCGCCAACGGGAATTCTCGCGGCGCCTCGCCCCTGACGTGTCCCCCGCCCGAGGTCCGGAGGAGGAGTTGGGCGACGTTGTTCCAGGAATCTCCACCTCCGGCTCCCGATCCGAGGGTTTCGGGTCGATGATCCAAGGGAACCATGGGTGATAGCTGGAACCTCGTCCTCCTCAAATGGCTGGTGCTCCTGGGCTCCATGCCGATCTGGCTGCCTTTCGCCAAGGCGCTCTGGAGTGAGTTCATGCTCGCGATGCGGCCCGAGGGCGGCCTGTTCGGTCCGATCCCGAGCCCCGTCGAGCGCAAGCGGATCGAGGAGGAGATGCTGCGGGAGGAACCCCGCCAGATCCACGAGACGCTGGCCCACGCGCGCCAAACCAAGTTCGGTGGACGGAGCGCAGCGGGCAAGGCCGAAGCGGCGCCGACCCAGCGTGGCGCCTCGCGGGCCGGCCCCCAGAGCGGTGGCCAGCGCAAACCGTTCAGCTCTCGCTGAGCGATCAGGGCGCGGGCGCCTCGAGGTGATTCGCCACGCATGCGGATCGGCCGGGGGTCTCCGCGCGAGAATCCCGACGTCCTTCGCCGACCAGGCTTGGACGTGCGCGGCCCTTCGATCAGGATGGTCGGCCGTGAGCCTCTCCCCCGACACCGTCGCGATCGACTACCTGCCCGCGGTCACGCACGCACCGGGCGTGGGCCGGTACGCACGGGAACTCGTACGGGCCGTCGTCCGACGCCACGATGCGCCACCGCTGGTGCTCTGCGAGATCGGCGCGGCTCCACGGGCGGTTCCCGAGGAGGCCCTGGGCCTGGAGGCTTGCGAACCTGGTCGGGTTCGTCGCGTCCAAAGGCGGATCCCCCAGCGCGCGTTGGACCTGGGGCACAAGCTCGTGCGCCTCGGCGTGGACGACCTGTGCGGGCGACCCAAGGTCTTTCATCGCGCGCGTCCATGGTTGCCCCCGATTCGCAAGGCTGCGATCGTCCTGCCCTTGGCGGAACTGCCTGCGCCCGACACAGCGGCCGAGCGCGCGCTCGCCGCACGCGCCCGGGAAGCCGCGGCCGTCATCGCGTTCAGCGAGGACTACGCGCAGCGCGCGGTGCAGCGCTTGGGCGTCGATCCCGGACGCGTCCACCGAACACCGGTCGGCGCCGAACACTGGGTCCGTGATCTCGGTGGACCCGCGGGGAGCACGCGTCCGCGCATCGTCGTTCTGGGTGCCATGCGCCGAGCGCGCCGACCGCTGGCGGCGCTCGCTGGCTTCGAACACCTGATCGCATCGGGTGTGGACGCGGAACTGGTGTGGGTCGGTCGCGGCGACGACGCGGCAAGCGCGTTCCAGGTCGCCTGGTCCGCTTCGCCCGCCCGCGAGCGCATCTCTTGGGTGGATCACCCGCTCGAGCGGGACATGCCGTCCACCGTCGGAGAGGCCGCGGTGCTGCTGCACCTGGCCGACGACGAGGGCACGGCCGTCACGCCGCTCGAAGCCTGCGCACTCGGAACGGCAGTGGCAGCCGAGCGCATCCCCGCGTTCGAAGAGGTGTTGCCGCCCGATACGCAGTGGATCGAGCGTGATCCGAGTCCCGAATCCATCGCCACGGCGCTGGCTGCCGCGCTCGGCCTCGGACTCGATCCGGAGCGTCGAGCCACCCGGGCACGCGACGCCGAGCGACACACCTGGGACGCATGTGCCGCTGCGACCATTCCGGTCTGGCGTGCGGTCGCAGGCGCATGCTAGTACGCTTTGCAAGACCCTCGAACCCCTACGACATCCAACGCAACATGAAGATCCTCCTCCCCATCAGCTTGGCCGCCGGCGCACTTGCGATCCTACCGGCCCTCGTCCCCGCTTCCAACGTCTCCAACGGGGACGCACCGACCGTTCGACTTCAAGACGAAGAGGAAAGCGGGCCTCTCCACGGAGCCATGGAGACGCTCGGCGGAGGGATGCGCAAGTTGCGCAAGCTCGTGAAGGATCCCAAGAGCAAGGAGCTCCTGCCCCTTCTCGAGGAGATGGAAGCCGCCGCCATGATCGCCTTGGCGAATCCGCCCGAGGCGCCCGGCGACCTCAAGGACGCCGACCTGGCGCTCTGGAAGATCTCCTTTCGCATGGAGACGCTCGTGCTCGCCCAGGAGATCCTGTCCATGCAGACCGCTGCAGTGAATCAGGACGGCGAAGCCTTGAAGGCAGCCAGCAAGGCCCTGGTGGAACGCAAGAAGTCCGGGCACGACAAGTTCCAGTAATCGACGCGTTTCGAAAGCAACGCAAGGGCGACGCGCCCCGGCGACATATCTCGAATCCCATGAAGATCCTCCTCACACTCGGCCTTGCCGCAGGCGCTTGGTGCCTGTTGCCCGCCTTCGTCTCCACCTCCCCCTCCGTTCTCGACCCGGAACCCAGCTTCGACGTCCAAGAGGACGAGCCGACGCCCCTGCAACTGGCCATGCGCACGCTCGGTGACTC
>TARA_R110002096_G_scaffold47564_7_pt1 | contig 11553 bp, 12 predicted proteins | sample TARA_R110002096 | Tara Oceans TARA_R110002096 (sample SAMEA4397295) | marine metagenome | biome: Polar Biome; feature: [DCM] deep chlorophyll maximum layer (ENVO:01000326); material: water (ENVO:00002006), including particulate matter (ENVO:01000060) such as... | depth 35 m | reverse complement strand
AGTACAGTATCGAAGGAAAAAAAGCAACTAGTTTAATAGCGCAACTAGGCTGTCCATTTAAATGTACATTTTGCTCCGGCCGGAATTCGCCTTTTCTTCGAAAAATAAGACAAAGAAACCCAGATTCCATCGTAGAAGAAATGAGACATTTGTATCATACATACGGTTATACTGGCTTTATGTTCTACGACGATGAGTTAAATGTCAATAAAGGATTAATCGATTTATTAAACAAAATAACTGATTTGCAAATGGATCTAGGAGAAGAATTTAGATTAAGAGGCTTTGTAAAAGCAGAGTTGTTTAAAGAGGAGCAGGCCGCGGCAATGTATCGCGCCGGCTTTCGATGGTTACTAACCGGTTTTGAATCTGGTGATGAAAGAATATTAAAAAATATTAAAAAAATGGCTTCCCGAGATGATAATACCAGAGCTGTTGAGATAGCTAAAAAGCATAATTTAAAAGTAAAAGCTTTAATGTCTATAGGTCATGCCGGAGAAAGTTTAGAAACCGTTGAAAATACTAAAAAATGGCTCTTAGAAACGCAACCTGAAGAATTCGATTGTACTATTATTACAACTTATCCTGGATCACCGTATTTTGATGATGCTGTAAAACAAAAAGATGGTACGTACACATATACTTCTGACGTTACAGGAGATCGACTGCATCAATCGTGCATCGATTACCTATCAGAACTAGACTATTATAAAGGAGACCCGGAAGGAGGATATGTATCATATGTGTGGACTGATAACATCAGCCCCGGTGATTTAGTGCTAGCCAGAGATAGCTTAGAAAAAGAAGTTAGAGAAACATTAAATATTAAATTCAATCCCGCTAACCCAGCAGCGAAATACGAGCATTCAATGGGCATGGGTAACATTAATATTCCAGAGTTTATACTCCGACGGTCAAAAAAACCGTGATAGACATTATAATGCCGGCTTATTTACCAACAGAGAATCACCATAAGCTTCTTCTCCGGGCGATACTCTCTCTTGAAAACCAAACATACAAAGACTTTAGTGTTATCATTGTTCTAAACGGATGCTATACAGATTATGATATTATAAAAAATTCTATAAAAACTAGTTTAGATATCACATGGTTAACTATTGAAGGTAAAGCTTCCGGGGCTATAGCAAGAAATACAGGGATATATCATTCAACCAAAAAATATATAGCTCAATTAGATGCTGATGATCAATACCACCCCAGAAAACTTGAAAAACAAATAAAGTTTTTTAACTCATATCCGGAATATTCTTTTGTTGGAGCTCTAGCTAACGATTTTATGTCAAGCACGGATATAAAAAATTCTTGTTTTTCAAAGCATCAGTATAGAAACCATTTTGACATAGCTCGAGCACTCCAGAAATCTAATATCATGTGCCACGGATCGATTATGTTTAAAAGAAAAGTATTCATAGACATGGGTGGTTATAATGAAAAAAACAAACCTGGAGATGTTTGGCCTGAATACGGAGCCCGGATGTGGGAAGATTGGGATTTATGGAAAAGATCTATACAACAAGGACATAAATTCTATAATATGCCTGAAAGGCTGTATTATTGGTCGACAAACACTGGAGTAGAAAGATGAACATAAATCCTTCAGACCTAATTACGTTATTAGCAGCCGATAGCGCCTCAGCATCCTGGGCTGAAGGTGTTATAAACAAAAATGCGCAGTTTGATCCAAAAATAAAAATAACTTTTAATAACATGGGTCAGCATTATGGCGATCTAGGAAACCAGATGTTTCAGGCTGCAGCGATCATCGCTTTATCGAAGTTACATAAAACAATTCCTAAAATCCCAAATTCAAAATCAGAATATTTTAAAAATGCCGGCGTTAAACTTGGATGCTTTAAAATTCAAGAAAAAATGCTAATAGATAAACCCATACCAGACGCAGCTATAATACACGAAACTTCGTTTAATTTGCGCGCCAATAGACCCGGGTTTATGGCAACTGCAGTGTTTGGCAAAGATATTGAACTGAATAAAAACATTAGCTTAGAAGGGTTCTTCCAGTATTGGCAGCTTAATGCATATGCACAGAGTGAGATCAGTTCCGCATTTTCTTTTAAACAAGAAATAGAAGAAGTAGCTTTAAGCGTATTGCAAAAAATTCGAACACATGATAATCATTTAAATAAAAAAATAGTTGGTGTACACATAAGGTTAGGAGATCAAGTCGGTGATGAATTGAATCATCCTATTCTTACTAAAGAGTATTATGACAATGCATTCAAAAGAGTAAAAGAGGTATACGACAACCCAGTGTTTTTAATAGTATCCGATGAACCTCAAAAATGCAAAAAAATATACAAAAACGAAAACATAATTTATGCAGACGAATTAGACCTTTCAGACTTACAAGATATCTCTGAACGCACCGATTTAGACTTAGATTCTATATTTTCAGCCCCAGTAGACATGTGCATTTTAAGTTTATGCGACTCGGTAATAATGGCAAACAGCACATTCAGTTGGTGGGCAGCTTGGTTAAACAAATCGGATAGAATATACGCTCCATCAAGGAACAATTGGTTCGGAGATATATTAAATTGGAAAAACATGTCCGATTTTTATCCGCCAGACTGGGAAGAAGTTTGGTTTAAAAGATCTGAAGATTCGCAATTATCAGCTAGTGGTTTGCTTAGTTTGCTGCAGCCCACCCAAACGAAAGGAGATGATCTTGCCTAAAATATTAAATTATAATCAAGAAAAGAGCTCTTTTGCAAAAACTGTTGCTGATATATTCAGTGTAAAAGAAGAGTCTCTTCCTGAGCTACATGAAATATACAAGGAAAATATTAAGGAAGATATAGCTATAAACAAGGGATTTCCTTATAGCGAATACGACACGATGTTTCACAAATTGTTCTATGCGCATTTAAACTCTCGAGAAGGTCACCATATGCAGCAGATGTTTGATGATTTTGTTAAAGACAATATCTCGCCATTATTTGATGCATCTTTTATTTATCAAAAATTTCCAACTTTTAGAATCCACTTGCCTAATTCCGTAGCGGTATCACATTGGCATTATGATTCAGACAACGTGCATTTACACCCTCATTGGGAAATAAACATACAAATTCCAATTACTGATACCTTTAGTTCAAACGCCACATGGGTCGAAAGCGTTCCGGGACTTAAGGATTATGCTCCAATGGAAATGAAATATGGTCAATACTGTATATTCGACGGTAACCGTTGCACTCATGGGAATAAAGCCAACAACACAGGGTATACAAGAACAAGCCTCGATTTTAGAGTAATGCCAATATCAAAATACGACCCAGCCAAGAACAACAATTCGGTCGCAACTGGGAAAAAATTTGCTATTGGAGAATATTATAAATTATTCAAAAAGTAAGTATAATAATACCTAATAGGAGATTTACATGTGGGCAGAAATAAAAGAAGTTCAACCCATCCTTGAAAAGCAGGGATATACAGTCGCAAATCCGTGGGACATTGTAAAGGTATTTGAAGAAAAAGTAGCTGATTATGCCGGTTCAAAATACGCTATAGCTTTAGACAATTGCTCAAACGCTTTATTTCTTTGCTTAAAGTATATAGACTACACCGGTGAAGTAAAAATTCCGCGTAGAACATATGTGTCCGTCCCGTTTTCTATTTTACACGCTGGGGCGACTCCTGTTTTTATTGAAAAAGAATGGAGTGGAGTTTATAATTTAGAGCCAACAAATATTGTTGACGGCGCTACTAGATTTACAAGGAGTATGTATATCCCGGGCACTTTTCATTGTTTGTCGTTTCATCTCAAAAAAGTACTAAAATTAGGAAAAGGTGGAATGATCCTAACAGATGATAAAAAGGCATATGACTGGTTTCAATCAGCCAGCAAAATTGGTCGTCATATCGATCGCCTTTATAAAGATGACTACTTTGATATAGTAGGGTGGAACATGTTTATGCCACCTGAACAAGCAGCAAAAGCAATATTGTTATTTGAAGATCTTCCAGATATTAATCCTGATGCCGGCAGCTCTAAAGACTATCATGATTTAACAAAGCACGAAATATTTAGGAAGTAACATGATCAATTTAGTTGAAGATACAATCGACAAAGAAGACATTGATAAATTAATAACTTGGCTTCAAACATATCCTAGATTAACAAAGGGTCCAAAGACGATTGACTTCGAAAAAAAGTGGGCAAAGTATATAGGTGTAAAAGAAGCTGTTTTTGTCAATTCCGGATCATCGGCTATTCTAGTGGCACTGCAGACTTTGCTTGAGGCAGGAAGAATATCAAAAGGAGACAGTGTTATAGTGCCGGCTCTAGCATGGGCTACCGATTTATCTCCAGTCGTTCAACTAGGTTTAAATCCAATATTGTGCGATTGTAACTTAGAAGATTTATCGATAGATTTAAGCCATTTTAAAGATATATGTAAAAAAGAGGAACCAAAAGTGCTAATATTGGTTTCCGTTTTAGGTTTAGTACCTGATATGGATAGCCTTATAAAAATATGCAACGACAATAATATTATATTATTAGAAGATGCATGCGAATCATTCGGTTCGAAATATAAGGAAAAAATATTAGGATCTTATGGGACATTCTCGATGTACTCAACATACTTTGGACATCATTTATCCACGATCGAAGGCGGTCTTCTGTGCACAAACGATACGGAATTAGCGCAACTAGCTAGATCCGTTCGGAACCATGGCTGGGATCGAGACTTTCCGGAAGAAAAAAGACTAGATTTAAGAAATCAGTGGGGAATAAGTGATTTTAATGCGTTATATACATTTTACCATCATGGTTTTAATGTAAGATCCACAGACCTGCAGGCATATATAGGCATAAACCAGCTTGACAAAGCAGATGATGTTAACAAAAAAAGAGAAATAAACTTTCGAATATATCAAGAAAAACTTAAAAACAACTATTGGTCTCCAATCTATAGAGAGCATTCGTTTATATCTAATTTTGCATATCCTATTATCCATCCAAACAGAGACAAAATAGCTCAAGCACTGATGGATTTAAACATAGAAGTACGGCCGATGATATGCAGGTCGATGGGTGTACAACCGTTCTATGTTAAGCACTATGGAAAACAAAGTTTAAAAAACGCAGATATCGTTGATAAATTTGGAATGTATATTCCCAATCACCCAAAGATTACAGAAGAAAACATTAATAACATTACATCTGTAATCAAAAAATATATTTAATTAAAGGAAAAAAAATGACAGTATACCAAAATCTTAAAAGTTGTCGAGTATGTAATTCAGAGAATCTAGTAAAGGTTATAACGATTGAAGATCAATATTTATCTCCCACTTTTGTCGAATCAAACGAAAACAACCCTCTTTCAAAGATAAAAGTTCCGCATACTTTAATGCTATGTGGATCGTGTAGTTTGCTACAATTAAAAGAGACTGTAAATCCGGACTTGTTATACAAGCAATACTTTTATCGCTCAGCGGTTAGCGATACTATGCGCCGAGATTTATCAACTGTTGTTACAGACGCAATGCAAAGAGTAAAGCTAGAACCTAATGATTATGTTGTCGATATCGGAGCAAACGATTGCACAATGATATCATACTTCCCGGAAAATTTAAACCGTTGCGGCATTGAGCCGGCCGAAAACATCGATTGGTCTGGGGTTGATGGCAGCATTAAGATAGTTAATGATTATTTTACAGAGCAATCACTAAATAAAGCAATAGGAAACAATAAAGTAAAGATCTTCACTTCATGCGCAATGTTTTATGATTTAGACGATCCAAACAGTTTCGTCGCAACTGTCAAAAAAGCCCTACACGAAGATGGTATATTCTGTATACAACTAAGTTACTTGGTTGCAATGTTCCGAAATGTTAATTTTTACGATATATGTAACGAACATTTAGAATATTATTCATTGACAACATTAAACAAACTAATGAAGCAAAATGGATTAGAAATTATAGATGCTGAAGAAAACGCAGTTAATGGAGGCTCCGTCCGGGTTATGATTACCCACGAAAGTACAACCAAACCTACTGATAGATTTAATGCCCTAATGAATGCAGAACATTCTTTAAAATTAGATAAAAAAGAAACGTACGTAGCTTTTCATGAAAAAATTATGGAATATAAATCAAAAATCAACAAAGTTATTAATGGAGAAATAGAACGAGGAAATCTAGTATTAGGGCTCGGGGCATCGACAAAAGGGAACATGCTACTGCAAACGTTCGGAATAGGCAAAGAAAAGATGCCATATATTTCAGAAAGAAATCCTAAAAAAGTTGGATTAAAAACGTTGGGAACAGATATAGAGTTGATATCTGAAGAACACGCCCGGTCTCTAAACCCAAGTTGCATGTTAGTGTTGCCATGGTATTTTAAAGATGAAATTGTAAAAAGAGAAGCTGACTACCTAGAATCAGGTGGATCTCTATTAATACCTATGCCATATCCGCATTTGGTAACAAAACATGGCACAAAGAATCTATAGCCAAAAAATGGAGAAATAATGAAAATTTTAGTTACTGGAGGTACAGGTATGGTCGGCTCTGCGTTCAAAAAGTTGAAAGTCGATCACCAAATAGTGTTGTTGGGATCGACAGATTACGATCTAACAGACCCGGGTCAGACCAAGGGCATGTTAATCGATCACAATCCTGATGCATTGATACATTTAGCTGCTAAGGTTGGAGGAGTAAAAGGGAATTCCGACTATGTTTCAGACTTTTTTTACGAAAATATCATGATGAATACAAATGTTTTAGAATCTGCAAGGATGCATCGAGTACCAAAAGTGCTATCGCTATTATCAACATGTATATACCCAGATAATTCAACATACCCTTTAACAGAAGATCAAATACATAGCGGAGAGCCTCACCAAAGCAATTATGGATATGCATATGCAAAAAGAATGCTAGAAGTTCAATCCCGCGCAATCCGACAGCAGTACGGGTTAAATTATATCACAGCGATTCCAAACAATATATACGGTCAAAAAGACAATTTTAACTTAAACAACGGACATGTTATACCAGCTCTAATCAGAAAGATTCATGAAGCAAAATCTAGTGGCAAAGTTCCAAGATTTTGGGGTTCCGGCCGTGCTGTACGCGAATTCACCTATTCGGATGATGTCGCGCATATACTGATTTGGTTACTAGAAAACTATGATTCTGAAAAAACGATTAATATCGGCAACCCTGAAGATATAACCATTTATAACCTAGTTTTAAAAATACAGAATATAATGGATGCTAAACAGACTAGCGATTGGGATGATTTAATGCCGGAAGGGCAGTTAAAAAAACCTAGTTCAAATAAAAGGTTTATGAATTTATATAAAAATGATTTAAATAAAGCGTTTGCATACACACCTCTAGACTCCGGTTTAGAAAAAACTATTAGTTGGTTCTTAAAGGAGTATCCCAATGTCCGCGGAATGTGAAAAAAAGAGTGTACTAATTACCGGTATAGCTGGCCTTTTAGGCAGTCATCTTGCAAAGCATCTTATAAACAAAGGTCATAACGTTTTTGGTGTTGACAATATGTCCGGCGGATATATTGAAAATATTCCACCAAAAGCTATATTTTTTGAAGTAGATCTGCTAAATGCAAAGGCTGTAGGATCTGTAATCGAAAGTATCAAACCGGATATTATTTATCATTTCGCTGCGTACGCAGCAGTAGGATTAAGTCCCTTTATAAGAAGATTTAACTACCAGAACAACATTCTAGCGTCAGTTAATTTAATTAACGAAAGTATAAAAAACAATATAGAAAAATTTGTATTTGCTAGTTCCATGGATGTCTACGGCGCGCAAGAGCCCCCGTTCACGGAGGATATGACACCTTTACCATTAGACCCGTACGGTATAGCTAAGTACGCGATAGAGCTTGACCTAAACAATGCATATGAACAGTTTGGTTTAAAGTATACGATAATAAGGCCGCACAATATCATCGGTCCTCATCAAAATATCTGGGATAGATATAGAAACGTAGCTGGGATATGGATAAGAAAAGCCATGGAAGCTGAGCCTTTGACAATTTACGGCGATGGTCATCAGCGTCGAGCATTTTCAGACGTTAATTGTTATTTAAAACCATTTGAAAGTTTAATATCGAATCAAAAAACAGATCAAGAAATTATTAACATCGGCGCTGACTCTGATATGTCAATTAATGATTTAGCTAACGTAGTGCAGGATGTCGCTCATAAAAAGATGGGTGTTCGCCCGGTTCTTGAATATCTCGAACCTAGAAGCGAAGTTAAAAACATGTGGTGTAATCATGATAAAGCAAAAAGCATGCTTGGTTTTAAAGACGAAACAGACATATACCGTTTAATAGAAGAAACTTGGGATTGGGCTGTACAAATCAAGCCTAAGGCTGTAAAGTATATGGAATACGAAATAGAAAAAGGAATATATTCCTACTGGAGAAATGATGGAAAATGATGAAATAAAAAAACTAATTGAAGTAAGAACTCAACTTTTAGGCGCCTACTCAAGTCTAGACGGAAAAAATGAACCTATGGCTGTGGTCAAACAAAAATCTGTAGCCGAAGAATTTGAAATGGCAATTAAAAAGATTGACATTATCTTAAAGCAATATGTGAATTTTTCGTAAGGATATACCATGACAAATATAGGAATTATAGGCCAGGGGTTTGTTGGATCGGCCATACGTGACGGCTTAAAAAGTTTCTACAGTGTTAACGGTTACGATATTGTACAAGACAAATGCTGGTATGAAAATTACGACGATAACATTGCACATGCCAATCGGTTGTCTTGGATAATCGAAAAAAGTGATATAGTCTTTATGTGTATACCAACTCCTATGAGGAAAAATGGTTTATGCGACACGAGAATGCTCGAGGCTGCACTTAATGATGCCTATGAGATTGTAAAAAAAGCTAAGGTTATGCCAAAACACAGCGGTTTTTTAGACAGTCAGAAAACAAAAAAAACGTTTGTGATTAAATCAACAGTACCGCCGGGTACTACCGAAGCATTAGCTAAACGCTTCACACAAATCAACCTTTGTTTCAGTCCAGAGTTTCTTACTGAAGCAAATCATATTAATGATTTTAAATATCAGACAAGAATCATATTAGGTGGTGACGGCGCTAAAATCGTAAAGCAAATGTACCGCAAGCCTTTTCCCAATACGCCGATTATCATTACAAAATCTAGTACTGCAGAAATGGTAAAGTATTTCACAAACTGCTTTCTAGCCGCTAAAGTAACTTTTGCAAATCAGATGTACGAGATTTGCCAGGCAGCAGATATTGATTATGACAAAGTCTGTGAGTACTCGCTTTACGACGATAGAATTGGAAAAAGTCACTTAGCAGTACCTGGTCCGGACGGAGATTATGGTTTTGGTGGCCATTGCTTCCCAAAAGATTTGGCAGCCATGGTTGAATTTGGCAACAATTTAAACGCTGAGACTGGGTTTCTTAAAGAAATAGAAGCCCTAAACAATTATTATAGAACCAATAAAGATTGGGAAAAAATGAAAGGAAGGGCAATATCAGATGACTAAACAAAAAACAGCTTTAATTACTGGAATAACCGGACAAGACGGATCGTATCTTGCAGATCTGTTAATAGCGAAAGGATACAAAGTAGTTGGCGTTAAAAGACGCACATCGATCATTTCTACACAAAGGGTAGATCATCTTTACGATAATGAAAACTTTAAATTAATATATGGATCTATGCATTCAACGGACTGGATGTACCGTGCGCTGAGTAAGTATCAGCCAGACGAAATATACAACTTGGCAGCTCAAAGCCATGTACGTGTAAGCTTTGATAATCCAGAAGAGACAGCTGACATCGTCGCGCTAGGAACAATGCGACTTCTAGAAGCAACAAGGCAGATGGCTCCTAACGCTAGATTCTATCAGGCTTCTTCTTCTGAAATGTTTGGAGATAATCCAGAAAATCCGCAAAACGAATCAACTGCATTAATGCCAGCAAGTCCATACGCATGCGCAAAGACATTTTCCCATAATCTTATAAGGAATTATAGAGTATCGTATAACATGTTTTGTTGTTCCGGGATATTGTTCAATCATGAATCCCCTAGGAGAGGAGAAACGTTTGTTACAAGAAAAATCACACTGGCGGCTGCTAGAATAAGATTGGGAATTCAAGAAAAGTTATATTTAGGAAATTTAGACGCAAAAAGAGATTGGGGACACGCAAAAGATTATGTTGAAGCAATGTGGCTTATGTTACAACAAGATAAACCAGACGACTTTGTTATCGCTACCGGTAAAACCTACTCTGTAAAAGAATTTTTAGACCTAGTTTTCTTGAGAGCCGGCTTAAACGTTGAAGAGCACGTAGAAATTGACAAAAGACTATTCCGTCCACATGAAGTGCCACTGTTGCTAGGGGATCCTGAAAAAGCTAAAACGGTTTTAGGGTGGACACCGAAGTACGACTTAAAAGCGCTGGTAAAAGACATGTATCACCATGATTTTAAAGATATGGAACGTTCAGCTCGAGCAAAAATGATGAACATAGATCCTTTAGCATACACAATTAACAATATTTAACTTTTTATCACTACGGTGTATCATAGAGTTACAAGGAGCAACATATGAACGTTGATGAATTTCCAACTGGAAAAAAGCATATATCATATTCTGAAGTAAAAAACTGGGCAGAGTGCCCATTCAGGCACCACTTAATGTATGTTGAAAAAATCAACACATATAAGGACAATCCGTACGCGGATTTCGGTACCGCAATACACGATTCGATTGAGGGGTTTTTAAATGGAAAACCATTTGATCTAGATTCACTTAATAAAAGATTAGATGAACGATGGGAATCCAAGGGGTATGATACTGAAGAGTATATTAGCGAAGTAAGATCAGACAGAGCTTCAAATGGCTGGAAATATAAGCATGAAGATTTAAACGATTATAAAAATTCTGCAAAAAACATCATAAACGACTTTAAGACATTTATGGACGAAACGTTTCCAGAGTGGCATCCAATATCTGCAGAAGTAGAGTTGTATGAGCCCCTAAACGAACAGCTTAAGTTTAAAGGCTTTATCGATTGTGTGATCGCAAAACCAAAAAAGCCCGGATCTGATCAAATAGAATATTGGATTATAGATTGGAAAACAACTGGATCTACGGGTTGGTTTTATAAAAAGAAAAAAGAATTCTTGAGTTTGGCTCAAGTCGGGCTTTATAAAAAATACTGGGCTACTAAATTTAACGTTCCATTAAAAGACATTAAAGTTGGGTATGTTTTTCTAAAAAGAGGGGCAAAACCAGGAAAAACGTGTGAACTGTTATCAGTCCCGTCTGGCCCTAAGTTTATAGAAAAAACAGATGAATTAGTTAAAAAAATGATATCAAACGTACAAAAGGGAGTTAAGTTGAAAAATTATAACAACTGCACTTTCTGCGCATACAAAGGAACGGAGCATTGTAATGGAAAAGGTTGGTAAAAAGTACAAAATATTAATGCTAAGCGACCACGCATTATCAACTAGTGGAGTAG
>TARA_R110002096_G_scaffold214215_1_pt1 | contig 11563 bp, 3 predicted proteins | sample TARA_R110002096 | Tara Oceans TARA_R110002096 (sample SAMEA4397295) | marine metagenome | biome: Polar Biome; feature: [DCM] deep chlorophyll maximum layer (ENVO:01000326); material: water (ENVO:00002006), including particulate matter (ENVO:01000060) such as... | depth 35 m | reverse complement strand
GTTAAAGTTGTTAAATTATATACCGCAATAAACTGAGAGTTATCTGCAGGATCCTCTGTTATAGCATATAAAAAATTATCATGAGATGAAAGTGCTGCAGATTTAAATAGATAACCGTAAATAATGGAAGCACCGAAAGCAAGGGCAGGGTTTATACTAGGGGCTGTCGCGTACATCGCTACTTCCAGTCCTTCGGGCTCTGTGCTTGGCATTAAAACTCCTGACATATTATCTATATACGTAAGAATAAAACCATATTTAGCCCCTATGAGGACTAGTTTTTTACCTACACCTATATCTGTCCTACCTGAAGCCAATAAATTAGTCTGAGCTGCCGAAACCCCAGCGCGGAGTCTGGTAGAGATTATAAAAGGGAAGTAGCTTGAAGCGTGAGAGGTGTACTCATTAGACCCATAATCCACTCCTGTGTACTCTTGTGTATTGTATGTAAAAACACCATCATTATCGTCTACCGAACTACCATTTTCTGCCTCCAGAATGTTAACGTCCACATGATCTGTATCCTCGGGGGACACTAAAGCCATCATATTCATCGAATACCTACTATGCATGTACTTAGTGACGGACCCTTTAATAAAAGGTGTTGGTGAGCCAGTCGTATAGTAATCATACCCTTGAAAAGATAGAGTATAAGCCTTATACGTATTGTCCTGATGGGATGTATACCCGTTTTGTATTAGCCTATTCTGTAGGATATGATCTAAACCGTAGTAGTCAGGTATCCTAGACACCTCACTACTTAGAATGTTACCTGAAAGACTCGGAGCATCATGGTATATAGTATAAGAATCCTGAGTAGGAGACAATACTATGGTCTTAGTGCTAGGTTTTGTTATACCTATATGATTTCCATCTTCCGAATGGGTAGTACTACTTACGTACGTTACCGCTCTACCGTGAAATGCTTTTGATTTCCCTACAGCATTCTCAGCGTACTCTACATCCCCTTCATTATCCATGAAGCCTCCTATAAATGTACCGTCAACAAATGTCCCTACCATATCTAGGTAAGAAGAACTTTCTATTTCTCCTATCTCTACTTCAGGGTTATCACAATCTATGCCTGCATAATCTATAGGCGTAGCTTCTAAATTAGTTTTAACGACTGTGTAGGCGCCTGAGGTATAAAATAAACTATTATAGTATCTTACTCCACCCTCTACAGTTAAGACAGACACATGATCCGCTTTACCTTCGAATTGAGATGGAGCTAAACCCTCCTCAGAAGTTGCAGAAGAGTGTAGTACCTCACCCATAGTTGCCCCTAAACGGTCTACCATTTTTACTCCCCAACTGTTAGCAGTTTCGCTAATAAGTGTATAATTAAGTAATAGTGAGCCTGTCTCCAAAAGAGATGCAGCTACTACGTCAGTCACTCCTTCCGCAGTTAGTGCGGAATCTCCCACTTTAGTTGCACCTGAAGTACTTAGATTATAGTAACTTACAGGGGCAGTCTTACCTAATAGAAAGTAATTATGCTCCATTGATCTGAACATAGAAGCGTCCATATCAACAAGTGTTCGATATGTAGGTACCTTCACGCAGGTACCGTCATCTACATTGGCAGATGAGTTATAATTAGAAGATAGGGAATTTGTACACCCGTACACCCAAGGGTTAGTACTGTTGGTGTTTCCGTATAGTTTAATTATATGCCCTTTAAGAAGAATGTATCTATGTAAAACTACCTCTTGAATAACTCCCTCAGGGGTGTGTTTTAAACCATGTTTACTGTGGAATACCGTGGATATATACCCACCGTCTAGTACCGTGTTTCCTTTTTGGATGGCCAACCCGAACACCCTACCTACATTAAGAAGGGTGGCTGCTAAAATATTATTCTTTTTAGGAAGAGTAGTTGTACCCCAAGACACATCAGTGCTGTATGTGATAGAACTCCCTGTAAACTTTGTTTTTGTTCGTAAAGAGGAGAACTTTAAATTTAAATCCGCAGTATCTGCAGAGGAGGCCTCTAAAAAATTAACAGTTAAATTACCTTTTATATGAAGATTTCCGCTATACAGAGAAGATAAGAAACCTTCCCACTGAAAAAACGCGTTATTAATATCTACAATAACAGCCTCCAACTTACTGGGAGCCTTAGAAGAATCTTTAAAAGACTTTCTGTCTATGAAGTACGATATAGTTAAGACTGTGTCACTTCCCGACTTAACTGTATTTATAGCAGTTAGTAGTGGTTGGTATATACCTGAAGAATTTAATTTATAAGCCATCTCTTAATTAGATTATTTTAAAGGTTTTACTATAAACATATGCCCTATAGCGTCAACTAAAGATGTAGAGCAATTTAAGGTCGCTTGAACAGAAACAGTGTTAAGCCAGTTATCTAAATCCATACTGGTAAAATTGTTATTAACAACTACCCCATCTACCCCTATAGAAGAAACAACGTAACCTCTAAGGTCAGATGATTTAAGTACAGTTGCGGTTAGTTTAAAAGTACCTAACGATGTTATTACTCCAGTCGTAGCTATAGATACACTGTTAATCATAAGGTCTGCTGTGTTATTTGTAGTATCGGAAAAACTACCATAATATTCTATCTCAAACCCTTCATTAACATCGTACTGCGACAAGTCTATGTCAAAAGAGTACACAGGATCGTCAATATTTAAAGTTGAGGGATATGCCTTTGCTGCACTTTTTAATGTACCTGACCCCACCCCTGCAGTAGAATTCTCTCGCTTATTATGGGTATTACTTTCTATGTAGTAATTTTTTCCATCATTATATATAGTAACTGCTTGGAATTTCTGATTCAACGCTAACGAGGTTAGGTTCTCTATAACATCAGATGAACTCCCTTTAACTGTTATATTGTTTATGTCTGCATGCCCAAACTCATCTTTAATCGTAAACTTAGTTAGTTTAGGGTTAGAGAGAGAGCTTACGCTAGGTAATCTTATTTCTACGGCCCCTCTACGAGAGTCAACCCCTAAAATACCTTTGTCTGCTTCTTTGGCTTCATAATAGCCAAAGTCTATAAGTCTTCGGTTATATACACTACTCGACTCTAAAGCTTCCCTAACTCCTCTAGGGGACACTGCAGAGCTCATGGCATCCATGGTTTCCATTTCTTCAAAAGAAGAAAGCTTCAATGTACCTGCAATATCTTTTGTACCTAAAACAACATTAGTATTAATAATGGCAAATTGTTCTCCCACCTCTCCGTGAGTACCTCCCACACTTTTAGATAGGCATATTAAAATATCCCCCTTCTGTAGTTCAGGGCCATTCTCTGCAAATAAAGGATACCCCCTAAGAGCTATGAACACGTCTCCTGAGGAAGCTGCTGGGTATGCATTCGATGTTAATTCCTTAACCACCTTTAGTGCTGCATCCAGTAAACCATCTGCGTATTCTTTACTCACTAAGTCGTTGTTGTTAAACTTATCTACCCCTTTGTATGATAAAGGAGCTACAATACTAGAAGACCCGTCAACTTTAATTAGGTGAGACACCTTGGTGTCTATGTACCCTTTATTAGCCGCATCTCCTGAACCTTTAGGGGTAGGAATTTTTAATGGCTTTGTTAGTATAGGGTTATTTACATTTATAGTATTTTTAGCTAACTCTTTTCTAAGAGCCCTAACCTCTGCTGCAAGTTTCTCTCCTCCAGAGACAAGACCTTTAGTAAGATCACTTACACTTATGTTCTTAACTACTCCTCCCTGGACAATCATTACTAGATCTGCGCTGGAAGATTTAGCCGTTTTGGGTAAATTTGATATTTTCATTATTTGCTGTTTACACGTCTAATGGGCGACCATCTTCCGTAGTTAGTGTTTTGTTATTAGGAGAGCGTAAAGCCTGTCTTTCACCCTCCGACCCCTCTGATGCTTCAACGGCTAGTAGGTAGTCTCTGTTAGAAAACACTATCCCTAGCTCTATGGCTATTCTATCTAGTAAAGTTTCAATATTGTTTAGATCTTCAGATGAAAGATAGCTAGTGTTTGTATCTCCCGATACTCCCCCTCTAATTACAGGAGAAGTAATAAGGTAGACTTTAGTCATCATAGCCCTTCCTCCGTTATAATGGTCCCCTTTAGGGAAGGTAAAAACTATTAAGTTAGTTTCGGGAGAGTAGGCCGCTGTAATTTGTGGGTGTACATTCTCTAAACTAACTACGCTACCTGTACCCAGAATGGTAGCAGTAGCTACCAATTCTCTAAGACCGCTTAGGTTTGTTATAAAGATATTAGAAACAAGAGGGTAAGTGTATGAAGAGTCCGTTTCTATTGAGATTCCAATAGGTGCGGGGGACACAGCGGCGACAGTATAAGGCTCCGAAACCGAATTACCTATAAAGTCTAACCATGCTGATAGTATATTGTAAACAGCAGCACGACCCTTAGATGCCCCTAACAGGGAGAGTTTAGATACAAATTCCTGTGTGTATATATTAAAACTATATCTAGCCTGTATATACTTTTTATATATGGATAATTGAATATTGCTCATGGTATATTATAATTTTACAAACTTACAAATATTTTCTATATTTTCTTTGATTTTAAAGAACTTTATTATTTCCATAGTTACGTCAGGGGTAGAAATTTTAGCCCTCCTCAGTTGTTCTTTGGTGTATATCCTAAAAACAGTGTTGTGGATTTCTCCTGCCCACACTATTCCTCCTGATCTGTACACATACGGACCCGAGTATCTCTCACCTTTAGAAGTAAAGTATACGCCCCCTAAAGTATATAAATATGGGAATATTATATTCCCCTTCTTTAAGCGGTTACCTAAAGGTTGTTCTTCACAGTTTAAGACATACTCTACACCAGAAGAAATAATCTCTTCGTTAACGTCTTCTTGGGATGCGCCTCCTCCAACTAAACACCCTTCAGAGGATATAGTCCCAAATACACACACGGAAGAGTCTAATACATACTTAAAACCCCCTCCATCACACCCTTCGTATACAGGGTAGTCCGTACTAGATAGTATAGCACTTTCTGTAGCTCCTTCCTCAAAGTATTCTAAATAGAGCTCATTAGAAAGGACCTCCCCACAATTAAGAACTGATTCTGCGCACATACGCAACTCAACTGTAGGTAAGACACAATTTTCCCCAGGGAATATACATGGCCTTTCGCTTTTAATAGTTGCCTCTGGGTTATAGTTTACAGCCGCTGGGTTAGAGCACCCTACATAGGAATATGAACCTTCAGACTCCACTTCCTCTACGAGAGCTTCGTATATAGGAGTGAACATATCCTCAGAAGCTTCTGCAGTACTTAAACCCACCAAGTCTCCAAAAAGCCTTGCTTTCCCGAAAATACCTGAACCTACAGATACGCAGGCCTCAACAATAGCTATCTGGTCAGGGGAATACGAAACCCTAGACTCGCCTAACATAGTGAAATGTGATTCGTAATCTGCCACGGTTTCGGGGATAGTCTCAGAAAGTATAACTCCAAAGGTAGAATGATACTGCATACACTCATACATAGAAGTGTAGGTCAAGGGGTTTCCGTATACTTCTAACCCATCATAAAGAGTATACTCCGAAGGCAATAAATCTCCCGAAAAAGTATCATGAAAATCCTCTAAATCCCCCACCAGTCTGTAGGGGTTGTAGTACGGGGAGTCTGCATCCGAGCTCCCTGACATAAAGCGCTGTCTTTCAGGGTACTTTAAATCCCAGGTAGCGAACCCTCTGTTTTGAGGAACAGTATCCGTAACCCTATCGCTCGTGGGGTTGTCCTGCAAGTAGTCACCATCCTCATCAAATAGGGTTTCAATACCCCCTAAAAGAGAATGTTTTCTAAGTTGCATATGAATCCCACAGAAAGCAAAGATAGGTACATACCCATTATTGCTTTCGATAGTTAGTCCCTGCTTAGCGTCTATTGATAGATAATCTAACCCTGTATACAAAGCGCCCAATACGTACTCAACAATAGCAAAACTCATCTCTCCATCAATGTATTGATTAGCAGTATCCTTATAAATATCATGAAGAGCTATAGGGGAAACCAGAGGTATAATGCTAGACATTTCCCCAGCAGGAAGTAAGTAGAATTGAGCAGCGTGAAGGCAGGGACAATACTCAATGTTATGCATATCATTTGTAGATGTGTTTGGGGGGTACTCTGGGAAACCATCTTTCAGCCAGTTTCCGTTTATCGCCCAGAAATCATCGTACACGTCTGTTTGGTTACCCTCTTCGTCTAGTTTACAATATGGAATTTTAGTTACAAAATCTATAGCAGGAGTTGAGGTGTATATAGTTGCCTCGGAGGTGTTGAATATTATACTATCTATAAAAAACGTCATCGAAAAGCCTACTGTAAGCTGTATAGAAGTAACCCCCACTAACGCCTCAGAAGGAATATCTATAGTATAAGTATCCCCAAACCAAAGAGTATGATGTCCAAAGATTACGCCGTTCTGATCTCTAACAGTTATACTGGTCGTTTCAGGAGCGTGCAGTGAAATTACACAAGAGGTTAACACTCCCGCAGGGACATTGAATGTGGGGCCATTAAAATTTGAGGGAGTGTACCCGTACCCCCCAGACGAGGTGTCAGGATTTGCGAATCCTGTAAGGGGCGTAGATACCTCACCCGTTATTCCTTCTGTATGAGTTGTATATGTAGTTTTGTTTATGACTAATTGAGGGTTCCCTTCAGGGGTTAGTAAATGGTCTGATAAACTTCCTCCCCAAGTAACTCCAGAAAACATAGCGGCTTCGTACACAGCTCTCCTAAGTTTTAAATCCGAATACGAATACAAGCCCTCGCTATCGGTAATATGAGTGTATATACTCATATCGTCCAGTGAAGGTAGTTTCCTAATTATATTGCCTTCCTCAGTGTACGTTTCGAATTCATGTGGAGTTTGAGCTATACCTTCTCTTAGGTCTCTTGCATATTTAAGACTCCCCTCTATGTATAATTTATCGTTTGGAGATAAAACATTTAAAGGTTCTGCATCCCCCGTAAAAGGCAATGTAATATCCCCTATACGTTCAGGAGAATAGTTATTAAATAAGTACCCTCCAGAAAAAGTGTGAGTCAAAGTGGAGGCATGCCCCAACTCGTGGAGTAAAACTTGAGCGTATTCTGAAGGAGGTGGCGGTGCTCCTGCCCCCATATTCATTTTAATAACTCCGTGGGGATAGAGCTCACCAGCTCCACTAGTACTTTCTGTAGGAAAGCCCGCTACCCCAGCGTACCCTGCTGCTACATCCCCAATAAAACTATCTTCCCCCCTTAGGTTTATAATATGTATAGCAGGAATCGTCAACATATGTAGATGTTTTGCACTGAAGTTTACTGACATTTTTCGGGGAGACTCCGACCCTCTGGCATTATGGTCCTGCATAGGAAACACGTGGTCCCGCGCACTACCTGTACTTACCCCAGGCTCTTTTACTCGATACTCATACATAGACGCATAGGGTTCAGCTCTTCCCCACCCCCTGGCATACGAAAAAGCAGACAATGTATCCCCCTTCAGTGTAGCGTTATCTCTTATAAAAATGGCTCCGTCTTCCCCGCAATCTATAAGACCTCCCATATCTTTAATGTGCCCTGTGCGTACAAACTCTTCGTACTCTGGAGAGTTTTGGGAAGCTTCCAAATTCGAGGCTTCATCTCCTGTTAAGGTTTCTGTGTAGGCTATATAAGCCTCCTCCGCCACTTCGTATGCGGAGTTAGCCTCACTTGAAAGGTCGTTAAGTACAGAAGAAGAATCGTACCTAAAACGAGAGTGTCCTATAGGTCTACCCAGTGCATCGAATACGTCATCTACTGTTTCAAAGTTAAGGGCTTTATAGCTAGGGGTCTTTGCAGCATAGTTGAATTTTTTAAGGTAATCCACTGGAAGCTTAGTAGGTAATTTATACCTAATCCTACATTCCACCCCATGATCGGGGTGCTCAATAGCGGGGCCTAAACTATCCCCTTCCTCGTAATATGAAGGCCTGTCAATAACGTAAGTACCTGCAAGCATGGTGTTTAAATGTTCTAACACCTCTACATAATACTCCTTCCCATGATGGTATACCTCCCCTAACGCAGAGTCCTCGTATAGTATAAAAACTATAGGTATATAAATAAGCTCCTCTTCCTCGTATGTAACATAAGGAACAGATCTAGATTCCTTCCGCTTTTCTCTAACACCTTTAATCTTAACTCTCTCCCTCTCAAGCTCTTGCAGGTTCTCAAGGTCATTTAAATCTAAATCCCCTGCACCGCACTGCTCCACGTCTTCATCAGTATTAAAACTTTTTGTAGGCGAGTTATTGATAAATTTATTTTTCATTGCTTATATAGTGTGTTATGATTGCGTAAACCTACATATATTTTCTATATTTTCTATAACTTTAAAAAATTTTACCACATCCAAAGTTACATCGGGTATAGAAATTTTAGAACCTCTTAACTGGTCCTCGGTGTATAACCTAAAAGTGGAGTTATGAATGTTCCCTGCCCACACCATTCCTTCCGAAACATATGTGTGAGGTCCAATATAATATTCACCTGTAGCTGTAAAGTATGTCCCCCCAAAAGTATGTAGATTAGGTATAAGACTTCTTACAGGATCCTCATCAGGGCAATTTATAGTGTATTCTAATCCTGCCTCTACTGCATCAGCTATTGCAACCCCCCCTCCTACAAGACAATTAGACACGGTTATAGTTCCTTGCGTACATAGGGAGTTATCTATAACGTACTTAAACCCTCCCCCTAAACACCCTTCATATACAGGGAACTCTACACTAGACAGGATAGGACTCTCTGTTTCTCCGTTTAAAAAATACGCTACTAGGATGTCGGTAGGCATTGTATCTCCGCAGGTAAGGGCGTCGCCTGCACACAATCCAACGGTTGCTGTGTCTAGAACGCAACCCTCCTCTGGAAAAACACAGGTTCTAAAATCCCCTACTAAAATATTTGGGTTATAGTTAAGAGCGTTAGAATCTCTACACCCTACTAATCCTACTATATCCTCCCCCTCCACAAAATCTACTAAATCTTGATATATAGGGGTGAATAAATCTTCACCGTAAGGCGCTGCAGCTAAGTCAATAAGCTCTGAAAACCTTTTTAATCTAGAGAAATACCCAACCCCTACCTCTAATAGCGTTTCCGCAATGGTAATCTGATCAGGGCTGAAGGCCCCTCTCCCGTGGAGAGGGGAGAAGGTGGAAGTGGTGGCTTCTCCTGTGTCCTCATCTACTACCCGCACTCTCGCGCCATGGTTGTAAGTCATGGGGTCTACTATGGCAGGGTACTTAAGGTCGTAACCATTTATTACTAGTCCATACACCTCACTATCAACTACTTTACCCTGGAACATATTAGAGACCATATCTAAGTTAGTTTCTGCGAGTTTATAAGGATTGTAGTAGGGAGAGGAGGAGTCGCTACTTCCGTGTAGGAGGGCTGAGTACTCATTGGCCGTAAACCTACCAATACCGTTGTATGCTATAGTATCGGATGAAGGGAGCGCTGCCTCGTTAAGTGACCAAATCCCCGAATCGTATATAAGATCATTAGTAGTTTCAGCGATACTTTTAGGTAGCTTACCATTATTCACAACACCGAAATACCCAAAATCAGGAGCAAGCCCGTTAAGGGTCTCTCCTTTACCCCTAAAAGTCTTAGTAAGGAGGTCAACTGATACATTTACCCTACCCCCAAGTGAGTCCTCCGAAATATTCATAGCATCCCAAAGTAACCTATGATAAGGCTCATAGCTAACACCCTCCATTATAGAAGGGTACATAGTAAATGAAAACTCAAGCCCCTCTATACCACTATATAACTGCGGAGTATGTAGGCAAGGGCAGTGCTCTATATTATACATATCATCTGTAGGTGTGTTATTGGGGTACAAAGGGAAAGCAGGGTTAAGCCAGTTTCCATTTATATACCAAAACTCATCAAAAATATCAGTTACATTGCCTTCCGAATCTAACTCACAAAAGGGTATTCTTGTTTGGAAAGTATTGTCTACATCTTTATTAAAGATAAACTTAGGGTGCCCTTCAGGAGTGGTTTCGGTTGTAGATAGGTTTCCGTCCGAGAAAGTGTTATGATTAGCACATGTCTCCATAACAAAAGACCGCATTCGGGTACTCTCTAAACTCTGTATAGGGAGTAACCCTTCTGTATTAAAATTACCGTCCACAACTTTCCTAGTGACTCCATCAACTTCTATGGTGTCGAAGTAAAGCTTAGCACCCTCATCAGAAAGTAAAAAGTCCTCTGCAAACTTATACCTCCCCTGGATATATAAAAAGTCATCGTTAGATAGCTCATTAAATTCCCCTCCCCCAAAAGGTAGTGGGAGGTCAGCCACCGCCAGGGTCCCAGACTGGAAGGTATGGGTAATACCAAAGAAATGCCCCATTTCGTGTAAAAGAACCCCAGTAAACCGTTCCAGCTGTTCAAGGTAGGTTAAATCGCTTGGTGAATACATTCTCATGTATATAACACCATGGTAGCCTGAGAATTGATTAGTCTCAAATTCTTTCGAAGGAAAAGGAGCCATACCTCCAAATGTCTCGTTAGTATACCCTGACCACTGGTCATGCCCAATCAACTCTTTAACTTTTATAATAGGCAAATTAACAGTACTTCTATGGGAATGCGATCTTCGCGGGGCAAAGTCATGCCTATCTGTGCTGAACCCGTTAGAGTCGTAAATGTCGTCATCCCGTCTCTGACCTGTAGACACTGCCTGATCTTTATAGTACCTCTCCTGATCACCCCATAAGGTGAGCGGGTTATCTGAATGCCCGTTCTTAATACTAACAGCAGAAATTGTAGAGCCTTTTAATGTAGTCAGATCATTTATAAAGATAGCCCCTTCAGGACCGCAATCAATAAACCCTCCCAAATCAGCTATATCTTTAGCTCTTTCTGCAGCTATATATGCATCCGACTCTAGTAAGGCAGCCTCCAAACCCTCACTACTACCTGTCCAAGCGTATGTCAGAATATTTTTGTAGCTAATATATTCTGATTGTTTTACCTCATTGTCCGCTACAGCTGCATCATGTATAGAGTTTAAATACTCGGAGTCGTTATAGGGGATTCCAGGCAAAAAATCGGTTTCTCTACCCTTCGGCTCAAAGTCAACTCCCAAAATAGTTTCATGTTTTGAAGAATAATTGAACTTCTTAATGTAATTAACAGGAAGTTTTTGAGGTAATTTAAACCTTATATAGGAAGGTATCCCGTGATCAGGATGATCAATGGCAGCCCCTAAAGCTAGCCCGCTATTGATATACTCCCCCGCCATCATAGAGTTAAGCATATCTAAAGCATCTAAATAAAACTGCTTCCCCTTATGATGTATCCCTCCCGTCTCGGAGTTTTCGGTCAAGTAAAAAGATATTGGTAAATACACTAACTCTTCCTCGGAGTACTCAACGTATGGGGGGCCAGTTCTAGCGGACTTTAAGTGGTCTTGCAGCTGTTTGCGTTCGTAAGATTTGTTAAAAACCTCCCTTGCTTGCGTCATGTCCTTAAGTTCAACATGATCTGTCCCACACTCTTCA
>TARA_R110002096_G_scaffold101316_1_pt1 | contig 11565 bp, 8 predicted proteins | sample TARA_R110002096 | Tara Oceans TARA_R110002096 (sample SAMEA4397295) | marine metagenome | biome: Polar Biome; feature: [DCM] deep chlorophyll maximum layer (ENVO:01000326); material: water (ENVO:00002006), including particulate matter (ENVO:01000060) such as... | depth 35 m | reverse complement strand
TGTTCTACTGTGGGGGACGGTGTTTGGCGGTTCCCCGCACTGATTGTCAGCCAGTCACCGAACGAACCCGTGTTGGCTTCCAGATTTCTCGGAAGGCTTGGTATCCAAGCATCGGCCGCTTTTCACGGTATCGATCGTCGCAATCAATAATGACGCAATGTTTCGTGCCGCCGAATTTTTCCCCGCGCAATCCGCGGCCAACCATCTGCTCGTAGAGCACCTGACTGACAGTTGGACGAGCCATGACCAGATGCGTGACCTTTGGGGCATCGAATCCCGTGGTCAGCGCTTCGCAATTACACAGCACTTTGACATCGCCGTGCTTGAAGTCATCAACAACCTTGCGCCGGGTAACCTCGCGCGTCGCCCCACTCACGTATGCTGACGTAATACCGCGCAACCGAAGGAGAAACGCCATGCATTCGGCGTCGAGCACGCTCGGCCCGAAATAGATGATTTTCGTATCACCGTCCTCACACAGCGGCAATATTTTCTCCAGGATCAGCAGTCTCCGCGCCGGGTTGTCGGCACGTTTCTTGAGCGCGAAATCGATTCGTTCGATATCGTCTTCCGTAATCGTCTCTGGATCCTCAAGTGGTGGTGGCTTCAGCAAGGTTTTCGTTTCAATCGAATCCCACATAGGTTTTGCGAGATAACCCCGCTGCTGTAGTTCGATCCGAGGATCTGCGCCCAGCGTTCGCATGGGTTCGATGATTTTTCTGAATATCTGCTTCAGCTCCCGAGTACCCGACGTTTCGTCAGACGGGAGATATTCCGCGCGAAACGGTGTGGCGGTGAGACCGATAATCCGGGTGTCGGAGTCCGTATTCCCGAACGCGTCCAGAACCGCTCGATAAGAAGGCGCGGCGGCCCGATGAGCCTCGTCAATAATCACGAGCTGCGCCGTGGCAAGAATCTCGGCGCGAATGCCATGCTCGTCATCGTTGCTCTCGCCGATCAATTTGACCATGCGATGCGGTGTGGAGATCAGGCACGAGGGGCGCTCCCGCATTGCCAGCAAGTTCTCTCGATGTTTCGAAAAATCGCGCGTGTAGCGCCCCCAAAAGCGGAATAACTGGAGCGGACTGACATGTGAGGATGCCTGCCATACCTGCTTGAAACAAACATAGGCTTGTTCGCACAATTCTTCGGTATGAGCGAGCCAGAGAATGGTGTGACCATTACGGTAGTCGTTCTTTCGAGTCCAACGTGCAGTGACCCAATCGCGAATAGTATCTACAGCTGTGCGCGTTTTACCCGCACCGGTTGGCAAAGTAACGATCGCCTTGCCTTTCGGTGTATCGAGCAGTTTCAGCATGGCTTTGTGGACTTCAATCTGAAAATCCTGCAACGGTGCAAGATCGAGACGCCCCTCAAGATATTCGAAGTCGGGTGGTGCGTCGGCGGAAGGAATACCGGCTAGCTGCTTTGGGAACTCAGCGGTCTCGGTGAACTTCGGCGCGACACCTTTACCGGGATGCCATCGGCTCGGCGCATCGATTCGGAGCTTTTTGGCAATAGCCTTACGAATGTCGCCGTTCGCCAGCAGATCGATCCCGTGCTGGATCACGAGCGCTGCCGCCAGCTCTGTTTTCGTTCCGCGTCGGTCCGCACCGGTGAGTTGAGTCCTCGCTCGGCGGACTGTGTACACGAGTTCCCCCAGCAGCTTTTCCAGTTCCGCGTGAGAAAACAATTCGGCGAGCCGGGTAACGGTTGCGTTTTCCCAGTCGTTTTGTAAAAGCACCTCGCTTGCGATTTCGTCTGGCGCCGCTTTTGGGCGACGACGGACTTTGACGACGAAACCTCCCTTGCGTCTTGGCCCCGGCTCTATTAACCGGTTCCGGGCGAACGCGGTTTTCAGATCTTCGTATTCCTCTTCTGCCAGACCCCACATCGATAAGATGTCGTCTTTGCTCAACTCGCCAAGGTTGAATAGAACGTCCTGGATATCGTTGAACTGCGTCGTCATACCCCCACCCCAGAGATGCATTTGAGGATTTACTTGCTCCATTACTTGGCTACGCGGCAGAGACGCTCGCTCGCGCCAAGCCTGTGCAGTCAGATCCGGTCACTAGCAGCAATGATTATTCTTCTCCGCCCAATTGCTTGTCCAATGCTTGTCGGACAAGCCCTATCACGTACTGCAGATCTTCAATTCGGTCCAGCGGTACTTCGACGTTTCCGTTGCCCCAACGTCCCAGGCTCGTAACGTCCTTGCAAAGCCCGCGAGGGTCATCGATTTCTGAAAAATCGAGATTCAGGCTCAATCTCAGGCGCTTTGTCTGCGGGACGACATCGACAAAATTCGTCTCAGCCTTGTAGGCAACATAGAGTTTCCAGAATTCTTCGCTCACACATTCATCGAGAGCCAACACTTCGGAGCGAAATGCCTCGAATAACTCCCTCGGCAACCCGCCTTGCAAATGCGCATGGTCGGCCAGCGAATAGCGCGTTCCCTCCTGGACTTTCGGTTTGTAGGTTTCCAGGACTTCGTCGGGTAAGGTCGGCGCTACCCAGATACCCGCTGCCGCCTCGGCAAGTCGTTCAGCTCGTTGTTTGATCGAGGTTTCGTTCCAGATCTCGCAACTGCCGAGGCCTTCGTTAAGCTTCAACGGGCTGTGCTTGAAACCCTTCGGAGTATCGCGCTTCTGTCGAAATGGCCGGTCGCTGTATTCCGAGTTGTAACCCGTCAACGTCAAGTTGCCGAGCGTATGAAGGTAGGTTTCCTGAATTTCCTGCCAGTTTTCCCCAAGATCCTTTTGCCACTCAGGGCTGAGATTTTCGTTCTGCGGCATGATGTGTTCGATTGTGTAGTCCTGCACGTAAACACGTTCCTTACGGTCGTGATTCTCAAACCGACGCAACCAATAAGATCGGCGGTTGAATTTGTACAGATTACGGAGCTTGATAAGCCGAATAAACTCCTCATCGCCCGGAAAACGTCGATACGAGGGCAACAGGAGGAAAGCCGCTTTCACGCTTTCCAAGTAGTTTTTCTTGTTCAGTTGGCGCGAAAAAGTCGCGAACGTTTGCCCGGTGGAGTTGGTCGGTATGTCACAAACTGCACGACGAAAAACGTAGCTTTCAATCATGCGCGCGATTTGAACGAAATCTGCCTTTGTAAGCAGCTCGCCCTGGTAGTCCTTATAGACCTCCATTAAAAGCGGATAGCAAACGTCCGCGCGCAGCTCTCTTATATCGTGAAAAGCGTCGCCAAGTTCGCGATCCTTCTCTGCGCCCAACGCGATGCAGCAGTAGAACCCCGCGTATTCCTTTAGTGAAGCAAGTAAATCCTCCACCGCATGTTTGCGCGAATAAACTTTAAACTCATCATATATATCCTGTCGCCGGATCTTTTGATTAGCGGTGTTAACAACCAAAAAATACCGCATGAAGTCATCGAATTCGGTGATATAGTTTTCCGCACCGAACGCGACTTCCATTGGTCGCCAATATTCCGTATAGAGGCGCGTTTGCAGCTCGTGATCCAGACCCATCAGCACGAAATTCCGGATCAAATCGGCCTGGGTTAAAGCTTTCCCCGTCGAGTTCATACTCTCGAATATCATCTGCGGATTGTCGATGCCTTGCTGGAGGCGAACATCGACTATCATCAGTTTCTGTATGCCTTGGTAAACCGCATCGAGATCTGCGCTGGCCATTTGCTCTGAAAAATATTTGTAATTTTCCAGGATGCGGTGGGACGCGTCTTCGCCAGGTTCTTTGTTGTCGATCAGTGCAATGAGCGTATCCTTGTCCGTACGCGTCAACAGCATCTTGTATCCCAGATCACCTTTACCGTAGCGATTCTTGAGGTAATAGTCCTCAATTAGTTCCGGGCCTACGGGCTCATCGATCTGATCGGCCTCCAGGCGCCGCTTGAATGCAAGCAGGAGCAGCGTCATCGTCGTGATCCGCTGCTGACCATCGATCACTAACCAACGCGATATGGCAGCGCTCGTATCCTCTTCGGGTATATACACAGCTGAACCGATGAAATGACTGTTTAGCTCGGGATTCTTCCCGACGCGAACAATATCGGCCCAGAGTTGCTGACAGTGGCTTTGCTCCCAGCTATACGTCCGTTGAAAAATTGGGATGATGAACTGCTTCGAGCCTTCAAGAAGTTGCGTGAACTGGAGGTCTTGAGCTTTCATCGATTTATTCTGTACGTGTCGTTTAACGAGTGGATTCGATTCTAAGCTTTCTCATAGCATCGATCATTGCCCTTACCTGTGTGGCCGTGAGTAGACTCGAGCCCGAAACCCTATTGGGCACCATTCATCGTCTAGTCTGAGCTTCAAGAAACACGTCGCTGCGATGAAAGTCGAGAAAGCGCCGCTGCCCCTCCGAAAACCTGCCCACATTTACTGGCTGGTCTACTGCAACCCCCATTCGTTGTAAAGATGGACGATTGGCGCTCGGAGATATGATTAATCTGCCTGAGTCTTCGAAAGAGATAAATCCACGGTCGAATAAATGATCGATCGACGGGGTCAACAAAAGTCCGTTCTCTCCATCCAATCGCTCTTCATGGCCGGCGTGACGCCAGGGTTTGATGTGGCTCGCACGCAGGTGCTCGAGACGGTCAACTGCAGTGATACGGCAACGGGTTTCGATCAGGCGCACGTTTTCCTTGAACCTCCCCTGCCCTCGGCGCGCCATGACTAATTGCTCACGCTCGGTTTCCGGGATCGCCGGGTCTTCTCGCAGCAGGCTTTCCAACCGTTCTTCCCAGGCGAGAGGATCCGCGCCGTACCGAGGTATTTCCTCGTGTTGTTGAGACAGGGTCATAAGCTCACGAACCTCGGCGCCAATCAAGCCGGCGAAAACTTCCATCAATGTCGACGGGATCTCCGTGAGATAGGCGGACTGCTGTCCGTTACCGTTCGGCTGTAGCGGCGAATAGCGTACCGGCAAATATCGTCGCAAAATATTGATGTGATCCTTCGGCCTGATCTGATTGGTGAGCGGCAAATATCGTACATCCACCTTCCAGCCGATCGCACCCCAGTTCGTACCGATCGGACCGAACTCGGTCGGCTTCGGGGATTCATAACAATACGATTGCGCGATCCCGATGCACCGGATGTAGGTACCCTGGAATGACAGGATGAGATCTCCCGGGGCAAGCTCGCGCATGAACTCGTAAAAAGGATTTAGCGCATCGTTTGCTTTACGCTTCGGCGACCACAGATAGCCGCCGCTCACTTCCTGGCGATACGTTTGGTTTTGATTCACCCACCAGTAGCGCATCGCGGACCCGGCGCTCAGCCGACGTAGATCTCACTGCTGTGCCAGTCGAGAAAGTCACGAGCCGGTTGCTCGTTGACTTTCTCTGGCAGGTTTAAGAGCTTTGTGCCGTGGTAACGGTAATACTCCTTACCGTTCGCGTATTCCTCGCGTACCCGATCGCTGACGACGAAGTGCAGACCGGGATCCACCGTAACGTAGCCGCCGTCGAACAAGCGATGAATATCCGCGCGCAGCAGTAAGCCATTCTCGATGCGGTTCGGTCCTGAGCGGGCGTACGGCTGGATATGCGCCGCCTCCAGTACCGGTAACGTCTTTTCACCCGTTACCGCGCAGCGCCGGTGGTAAGCATCCGTGACGAGCACCCGAAACGCGCCTTGTCCCAACCTCGCCCGCGTAAGGTAGGGATCGCCGTAAGCCGGTTCCTCCGCGATGTCATCCCGGAACTGGTTCTTCTGCAGATTCGCGCGCACCGCCTCGTACAACGAAGCACCCGCATCCGTCTCGGTATCGTAGGCTTTGCCGCGCACGATATTCGGTGCCCAATCCGGTGGGATCGGGATCCAGTCTTCGCGCGGGAAGAAAAACGGCGCGTTCAACACGTTGCAGCCAATCTCGGCGTCGCCGCGCACGGGTTGTCGCCGGTAGCGCTCGATACGGCTCAAGAGCTCACTGTAGGTTCTTACTCCAGCGGATGCTTCGAACGTCTCCCATACGATCTTCACCGGCAGGGTAGTAAAACGCACGAAGAACCCGCCGCCGACGATAAAATTATTCGGTGAATGCAGCTTGAATAGAAACAGGTCGCCAGGTTTCAGCTGTTTCGTCGCAGGCCTCGGGCTCGGCTGCCAGAAGTTCACCTCGTCCGGTTCGATCGTCGCGAGATAATCGAACCAGTCCTTATCAGTAACCCCTACCCAGATGAGCATGTGCTTACCGCAACCGTTCGTATGGAACCTGTTTACAACTCATCGTACTTCACCGCCCTGCCCCGTACCTTGTCGGCCGGATAGCGCTCGCGGTTCTTGGCAATCTTCCGTGCGGCTGCTTGCAACAGATCGACGTCGAGCACATCACTCAGGCGAACAAGATAGATAAACACATCGGCCAGTTCTTCGGCGACCTCGTCGCGCTTCGCGGGCGGCAGAGAAGACGTCGCCTCGCCCGACTCCCACAGGAAGTGCTCCAGCACTTCCGCGGCCTCGGCACTCAACGCCATCGAAAGATTCTTCGGGTTATGAAACTGCGCCCAATCGCGCTCGTCAACGAAACGCCGCAATTCATCGCGCAGGGCTTCGATGGAATTCATCGGAGATCAGGGCCCGGTATCGACATTCAGATCCGCCTCGATCAGCCGAAACTGCTCCAGCGCCGCTTCCAGGTCTTCGACGATTTCCGCCGCAATTACGCCAGGCTCGGGCAGATTGTCCGAATTTTCGAGCGAATCATCCTTTAACCAGAAGATATCGAGGCTCGCCTTATCGCGGGCAATCAATTCATCGTAATCGTATGCCCGCCAGCGGCCGTCGGGCGCATCCTCGGACCAGGTTGGCTTACGGTTGTAGCGGTTGCCGGAGTTATAGCACTCGACGAACTCCCGCAAGTCGCTTTCCTTCAGCGGATTCGTCTTTAACGTGAAGTGTATATTAGTCCTGAGATCATAGATCCAGAGCTTCTTCGTCCACGGCGTTTCGCTCGCTTCCTTTTTATCGAAGAACAACACATTCGCCTTCACGCCCTGGGCATAGAACAGCCCGGTAGGCAGACGCAACAAGGTATGTACGTCGCATTCATGTAGCAGCTTGCGCCGGATCGTCTCGCCGGCGCCGCCCTCGAACAACACGTTATCCGGCACAACTACGGCCGCGCGGCCGTTGATCTTCAACAACGTCTTGATATGTTGAAGAAAATTCAGCTGCTTGTTCGACGTGGTTGCCCAAAAGTCGTCCCGCTCGTAGCTCTCCTTGCCTTTCGAGACCTGGCCCGCTTCGCCTACAATCGTGACGCTCGACTTTTTCCCGAACGGCGGATTTGTCAGCACCACGTCGAAGCGATCGCCAGGATCGGCGGCCAACGAATCCGTCACCTCAATCGGCTCGAACTCCTGGCTACCAATACCATGCAACAACAGGTTCATCGCACAGAGCCGCGCGACGGATTGCACGAGCTCGATACCTTTGAACGTCCCCTCTTTCAGCGCCTTTTTCTGATCCTTCGTAAGATTCGGATTTCGCGCGACCAGATAATCGTGAGCAGCCAGGAGAAACCCGCCCGTACCGGCCGCCGGGTCCGAAATCATTTCGCCCGGTTGCGGATTCACCACCTCTACCATCGCTGCGATGAGTGGCCGCGGCGTGAAATACTGCCCCGCGCCGGACTTCGTGTCCTGCGCGTTTTTCTCCAGTAACCCCTCGTACGCATCGCCCTTCACATCGGCGGACATGATGGACCAGTTCTGATTATCGACGAGATTGACGATCAGCCGCCTGAGCTTTGCGGGGTCCTGGAATTTGTTCTGCGATTTGTTGAAGATTAAGCCGAGCAGGCCTTTTTCCTTGCCGAGTGCCTCGAGGGCGTGGCGGTAATGATCGAAGAGTTCGTCTCCGTCTTTTTTCAGGAGGCTTTGCCAGGCCCATTGTTCGGGGATTGTGCTTTGCTGGTTGTACGGTGCTTGCGTTCGTTCGTCCGACATCTTCAGGAACAACAAATACGTTAGTTGTTCGACGTAGTCGCCGTAGCTCATGCCGTCGTCGCGAAGGACGTTGCAGTAGTTCCAGAGTTTTTGGGTGATCGAATTAGTGTTCATTTATGCCTAGGCACGCGCTTGTTTCTCTTCTTTCTTTTCGTTTTCTGCTCGCTCCACTCGTACCACGACGGGAGACCCAAGTACAACTGTTGGGTCGCGTCTGCCATCAACTCCGGTTCCGCATACTCGAAAGTCCGCTTATCGAATTCTTCGTATAGACCACCTTTTCCGCTCCAACAATCTGAAAGGCCATGCAACGAAAATAGCTCTACGCCAGTGAGAATAATTACAGGGCTATAAGGCTTCCCTCGTAGCTTTTTATCTCTTTCTGCTAGGGCGAAAGCCTTAATGATTTCGGTCTCTTCCGGGTTCAAAGAATCGTTTAGCGTGCCAAAAATCAAGCCGGAGCCGGGGAATTCTTGCGCCAATAGCTTCATTCGACTGATGTCATCTAGATCGAAACGGTTGAAGCTCTTGCATTCGGCGTGCAATACGTATGTAGTCAAATCGCGCCTCGCTGACGATTTGTACAAACATGTGAAATCCGCTTCTAATTTTCGCCCGTTCTTCGCGGCCGTATAACTGAACAACGGTGTAATGGCACGGTCATGATCGGCGCCTAAGAACTTGAAGAGAAGAAGAACCGTAAACGACCCCTGCGCGATCGAATTGACAAATGGCCCGTGCGCACGGTAAGTCCATTCTATTTGCTTCGGGGATTTCAAGGGCGGCTGATAACTCGACAAGCAAAATCGGCATTCCAGTTCATATTCAAGCCCGTCTAACTCGTACCAGTTGTGGCGGGTGCATACTGGGCACTGGATCTTTGCCCCCAAACGCAAAGCATTAGACTCTAAAAGCCCTTCTAGAAAACGATCTGCATCAAAGAACAGCCCGTCTTGTTCGATCACTTGTTTCAGTCTGCCAATTACCGCTTGCCGTGGCATACCGGCTTCTTTTTCCAGACTTCCAAGCAAATCGACGACACCACGATGTGCCAACCACGAAGTTCCAAACGTGCCCCCGAGCTGCTTCAAGAGTTGCACCGCAATGCGACCAGGCCCGGACAATGTGACAGACCATCCCCGTTCTCGGAACCACTCGGTCATAACTGCTTCGGCTCGAGGCAGTTCAAGAAATATAATTTGGGACGAATAGTGCGAAAGGAACGCTGGGCCAGACTTCGAAAAGCGCCAGTTGGAATACCCTGTACGTCCGATGGCGGACGACAACTCTCGCCCCCCTTCAGGGAACACCTCAGTCATCGGTTCTTTTGCGCCGTAAAATTGAAAACTAAAATCGTTTGCATACTTCGTAGCGCCGGCACGCCCTCGAAAAATTTTTATTTTCGGATCTATCGAGCGTAAGTTCAGCGTCACGTCACCCTCTGAAACTTCACGTTCCTCTTCATGGGAATACGGGAATTCGATATTCTCGGAAGCATGTTCCCTCGCCCATGGATCCCACAATCGCGGGTACCACCAGCGCAGCAAGTACTTTGGGCTATTTGATTGCTCTCCTTCATCAATGTTTAAGGACTTACAAAATTCTTGTGCCGTTTCAGCATCCATGTTGCGGGATATCTGCACCGTAGTGACGTGAAACATTGCCGCGTTATGCCGATACGGTCTGTAGTTCGTATTTATAAATTCGCGGGCTAATTTCTGTACCGAATCGTTGTTGATCGCCTGGACCGGAACCGGCACTACCTGATGGCCCGCCGACCTCAGATTCCAAAAATCAATAATGTCTAGTGACTTGGTAGCGTCACAGATAAACAGAACCGGATCGCGAAACGGCCTCCCTTCGAGGGACCAGGAAGAGAGATGCCTCGGAAACAGACGTTCGGGCCGCAAAAGCGAAGAGAAATTATTCAGCTTTACCTCGACCTTCGACACCTCGGCCACTGATTCGCAATATCTGTCGGCGATTTTCTTCGCTTCGATTGGCAACGCACCGAAAATACTGGATAAGAACAAACGATAAGCGCGCGGGAAAACAGGAAACGCAATGTGAAGTTTATCGTTTCTCTTATACTTAAGCTCTTTCTCGATGAAGTCTTCTAACACTTCGACCAGCCCAATTCCGTAGCGTGGTGCGTATGAATCAGAGATATTGCCAACTAATTGATCAGTTGCGATAAGCTCTCTATTGCCAATATCGAAAATCCGTTTCGAACATTTTCCGACCGGCACAACGAAATCCGGATCAAAGCCTCCAAGATACCCAGAAACTATTTCCGCTGGCGACGGCATTGGGCCTGGGTGATGGACTTCCCAATTTGCTGGAGTGCGCCCGAAGGACGGAATAATGGGATTGTAGGTCCCGCCCCATAGGAAGGTGCTTAATTCGAGTGCTCTAGCTAGCCCAGCGCGGTCCGTTGGGTCAACAAGAAAACCAACCCTAATTGGTCTGACTCGAATGGTGATCGATCCGAACGCCATTGATATTAGCCCGAAGAGACCTCTTGCTCCCCGACCAAGTCGTCGAGTCTTCCTGCGAACGCACGCGCCAAAATTGACTGGCGTTGGCGGTCAGCACGATTGATGTTAGCGTCGACTTGGTAGTCGATTGAATTGATGATCGATACCCTGCTTTCTACTTCCGCCGCAATTACCCTTTGTTCTTCCGTCGGCGGTATCGGTAGCGCAATTGCACGGATTTTCCCTAAAGGCACGCGCGGCCGACCAATACCCCGCAGCTCATTCTTGACTTGGAGCCGGGTAGGCTGGCAGTTCAACGCCATATTAAGATAGGCGACGCTGAGGGCACTATGCGGTTTAAATCTTATGCAGTCAGCCTTAACGATTGCCGGGCCGACGCCGGGCGGAACAATACAAGCACGTGGAGGGTTTTCTCCGAGCGTCGCAATCACAAGGTCGTCAGAAAAAACCTCATGTTTTCGTAATCGATTGAAGTGAACTTCAGATATGTGCGCGTACTCATCCGAAAATGTCCCGTCTTTAATATTTTGAAGTCTAATTACACGCGGACCTGAATCTTGATAGTGTTCTGTCTTCAAGTTAGACCCGAAAGGCCCGTCAGTAATGGAATTTGGATGTGGATTTGCTAATTGATCGACACTGGCCCAAGACCAACTGTCCGCCAAGGTAGGCAAATTTTCGATCTTCCAAGGTGTGGGACCTTTATACCTTCGCTTCCACTTATCATCCTTCGGCACTTTCCCCTTCTCCTTCATCTTAGCCAGCTCCGCTTCTTCCCATTTTGCGCGGCGTTCGGCAAGGATGCGTTCGAGGAGTTTGCTCGCGGGTTCGACGTCGGGATTTTGCTTGCGCCATTGTTCGGTGAGCTCGCCTTCGACGGCGGCCTTGAGGACGGCGGCTTTGTAGCGCTTGAGGTTGCCTTTGACGCGTTTGAGGTTGGCTACGGCTTCATCGAGGCGGGAGAATTGTTTTTCGATTTCGGCAACGATGCGGCGTTGATCTTCGAGCGGTGCGACCGGGATTGATGCTTTTTTCAAATAAGTAGTCGGGACGCGTCTTTGCCCGACTGCCCCTCATGGAGGGTGTCCTGATTTCTGTGTGTGAGCCGGTTAGTGATTTCAC
>TARA_R110002096_G_scaffold5788_1_pt1 | contig 11571 bp, 11 predicted proteins | sample TARA_R110002096 | Tara Oceans TARA_R110002096 (sample SAMEA4397295) | marine metagenome | biome: Polar Biome; feature: [DCM] deep chlorophyll maximum layer (ENVO:01000326); material: water (ENVO:00002006), including particulate matter (ENVO:01000060) such as... | depth 35 m | reverse complement strand
CGGCAAGCGTCAGCCGACCCCCCCGCCTGAGGATTTCACGGTCGTTCAGCGTAAAGCTGGTGATGTCTGACCCGGCGGGGGCCATGGCATCGGTCACAAGAAAGATATCATGCTTGCCTCTGTTGGCGGCAAGCGCGGCTCGAATCATCGCTGCATGTACATGTATGCCATCGGCAATCAGACCGGGGGCGATATCGGGGTGGTCCAGCGCTGCGCCGACCAAACCGGGCGACCGGGCGCTGGCCTGGCTCATCGCGTTGAACAGATGCGTCGCCATCCGGGCACCCGCATCAAAAGCACGCATCGCGGTGTCATAATCGCAATCGCTGTGCCCGATAGAGACAAGGACCCCAGCGGTGCTGAGCGTCTCAATCTGCGCGAAGGTAATGTTCTCGGGTGCGGCGGTCACGAACAGGTTGGGGATGTCCTGCAATGTGTCCAGCAACAGTGATACGTCGTCATCTTCCATCGGGCGGATCAGATTGCCATCATGCGCACCCTTGCGCCTGACCGACAGGTGTGGCCCTTCAAGATGCAGACCGATCACACCTGGAACGCGCTGATCAATGGCTTGCGCGACGGTCTTGATCGCGGCGACGCTATGGTCGCGGGTATCCGTGATCAGCGTCGGTAGAAATGCCGCTGTGCCAAGGCCGCGGTGCGCGGCCGCGATTGTGGCCAGGGTTTCCAGATCAGGTGCGGTGTTGAACATGACCCCGCCGCCGCCATTGACCTGAAGGTCGACAAAACCCGGTGTGATGATACCTCCATCAAGTTGATAAATATCACTGGTTTGCGGAATTGCAGTTATCGGGACTGCCTGCGTCTTGCCGTTTTCCTGGACCAACAAGGCATGATCTGTGCACAGAGCCGCGCCGTCAAAAATACGAGCACCGGCAAAAGCGCGCTGGCGTTTCATCAAGGCTGCTTGGCGGCCTGCACCGCCAAAGCGATGGCCCCATCGACCGCCCGGCCTCTGGGAGGGGTCAGATTTTGCGTATGGTCTGACGATAGGTAGGGCGCATAATGCGGACCTACCCCCCCGGAAAGACACAAGATATCTCCGGGTTGGTGGGCCAGCGCACGCAGCGCGCTATCGACATAATCGGCACCGCGTTTCATCAGCCATGTGCCTACCGCATCCCCTGCGGATGCGGTTTCGATCACGTCGGGGGCTATCGTGGCGAAATCTCTGGGCTGTGCCTTCAGGCTGAACTGGACGATACCAGCGGCACCGTCGAATTTCTCGAGTATGCGATGCGACAGCGGGCTGGCCTTGACGATACCGTCCACCACCAACAAAGTCTGTTCCAATGCGCCGTGCCCCAGCCACGCGCCCGAAGCCTGATCAGACACCTGATAACACCAACCGCCGATAAAGGTTTGCTGCCCAGCTTTCTGACGTGCAATGATCGTGCCTGTCCCAAGCGCAATAACAGAGCCGTCCTCTTGTTCGATTGCCCCGACAATGGTGGTATGAGTGTCTTCTGACACTACGGATTTGGCAAACGGAAGGGCAGCCTTGATGAGTCTGCCGATTTCCGGACCAGTGTACCCGGCCAATCCAAGATGAGCCACGGCCCGGTCTATATCAGCGATGCTCAGTCCGGCTTTGTGCACTGCCTCATGGGTTGCGCGCATGATATTGGCGATGGCTTCTGCGCAATCCGTACTGACATTGGCGCGCGCACCTTTGGCTTCGGCCAATATTCGCCCATCAAGGGTGGCCACCGCAACGCGGCATCCGGTTCCGCCGCCGTCTACGCCGATCAGATATGAAAAGTCTTTATGTGTCATTGGGCGTGTTTAGGATACCTGTTTTGGCGGGGAAAGGAAATTTTCACCTCGGGCGTTACAAGCTGCGCATCGGGTTTGCAAAATGCAATGTACAATGATAAGTTAGCGCTAACATTGTCGAGCGGGGCTATCGGATTATCCTCAACCCCCAGCTGGTCTAGATTGCAAAGGGAAATTCAATGCCAAACGATACCGTATTGCGCGTGACCGAACGGATTATCAAACGAAGCGCTGATACCCGTGACGCCTATCTGGCGCGGATGCGCCGAGCAGCCGAAGCAGGCCCGGCCCGAGCGCATCTGTCTTGTAGTGGGCAGGCACATGCCTATGCGGGGGCTGGCCCTGATCAGATGGCATTGGCAACCAAATCAGCTGGGAATATCGGTATCATAACGACCTATAATGACATGCTATCTGCCCACCAACCGTTCGAACGCTTTCCCGAGATTATCCGCGCAGCAGCGCGCGCAGTCGGAGGGACAGCACAGGTGGCCGGTGGCGTCCCCGCTATGTGCGATGGCGTGACCCAAGGCACTCCGGGTATGGAACTTAGTCTTTTTTCACGCGACATCATCGCGATGGCGGCTGGGGTTGGGTTAAGTCACAACACGTTCGACAGCGCCGTTTTCCTTGGCGTGTGTGACAAGATCGTACCGGGTTTGGTAATTGCGGCGCAGGCGTTCGGCCATCTCCCGGCTGTATTCTTGCCAGCGGGGCCGATGACGTCGGGAATTTCCAACGATGAAAAAGCCATTGTTCGCCAGAACTTTGCGGCAGGTGAAGCGACACGAGAAGAGCTGATGGCCTCGGAAATGGCGGCATACCACGGCCCAGGCACCTGCACCTTCTATGGTACAGCCAATACAAACCAGATGTTGATGGAATTCATGGGTCTCCACTTGCCCGGCGCTTCTTTCGTCAACCCCAACACGCCACTGCGTGACGCACTGACAATATCGGGGGCACAACGCGCCCTAGAAATCAGCCACTTAGGCAGCAGTTACACCCCTGTATGCGATGTATTGGATGAAAAAGCCTATGTGAATGGGATCATCGGTCTGCACGCTACGGGAGGTTCTACCAATCTCTTGATCCATCTTGTTGCAATGGCCCGGGCTGGCGGGATCGTGCTTGACTGGCAGGATTTCTCGGAGCTGGCCGACGTGACCCCGTTGTTGGCGCGGGTGTACCCAAACGGATTGGCTGATGTGAACCATTTCCACGCGGCCGGTGGGCTGGGCTATATGATTGGTCAGCTTCTTTCGGGCGACTTGCTGCACAATGACGTCAAGACCATCGCAGGCGAAGGTCTTGAACGCTATACTCAGGATCCAAAGTTGAAAGAGGGTGTGGTGGAATGGGTCGCCGGTCCGAAGGATACCCTAAACGACAGAATTTTACGCCCGTTCGATGCCCCGTTTCAACCTACTGGCGGCTTGAAACGTTTGTCCGGTTCGCTGGGTAACGCTGTGACAAAGGTATCTGCCGTCAAGCCGGAACATCACGTGGTTGAGGCCCCGGCGCGGGTGTTTCATGACCAAGAGGCGGTCAAGGACGCCTATAGGAATGGTGAATTCAGCGAGGACTTAGTCGTGGTCGTGCGCTTTCAGGGGCCCAAGGCCAATGGCATGCCCGAATTGCACAGCCTGACGCCGATTTTAGCTAACCTGCAGGCACGCGGGCTTAAGGTGGCGTTGGTCACTGACGGGCGCATGTCTGGGGCATCTGGCAAAGTGCTTAGCGCGATCCATGTTTGCCCCGAAGCCTTGGACGGTGGCCCCATTGCTCGAATACAGGACGGAGACATAATACGGGTAGATGCGCATGAAGGACGTCTTGAGGTGCTGACCCAAGGCGCGTTGGATCGGCCCGAAGCGGTTGCTGACCTGTCTGGCAATGAGTACGGACAAGGGCGCGAGCTTTTCGCTACTTTCCGAAGAACCGTAGGCGCGGCGGATGCCGGTGCCAGTAGTATCTGAATTTGATCGAAGGATAACCCATATGACCCCCCAAGACGCCAGCGCTGCTGCCTACGCGATATGTAAACGCGCACCGATCATTCCAGTATTGGTTGTGCATGACGTGCTTCATGCCCGCCCTCTGGCCGAGGCCTTGATAGCAGGCGGCCTGCCCGCACTCGAGGTGACACTGCGTACCGATGCCGCACTTGAGGTGATCGCCGAGATGGCCAAGGTCGAGGGCGGTATCGTTGGGGCGGGTACGTTGATTACACCAGATGATGTGAAACGCGCCGTTGATGCGGGTGCAAAATTCGGCGTGTCGCCGGGCGCAACTGACAAGCTTTTACAAGCTGCCGAAGATATGGACTTGCCCATGCTGCCCGGCGCGGCAACGGCCACCGAAGCGATGCGCCTGTATGAACGTGGGTATAATATGCTCAAGTTCTTTCCCGCCGAAGCATCCGGTGGGGCACCTGCGCTGAAATCCTTGGCTTCACCGTTGCCGCAAATCAGATTTTGCCCGACGGGCGGGGTCAGTCCGGCAAATGCCGAAAGTTACCTGTCACTATCCAATGTCGTTTGCGCAGGGGGCAGTTGGGTCGCGCCCGACAACCTTGTGCGCAAGGGAGACTGGAAGGCTATTACCGAACTGGCGCGCGCCGCCAGCAATCTAGGTGCCGGCAGCTAAAGCGATGCGGCTGCGCGGCTAGCCTGATCATATTGTCCCGAAATCGTACGTAACTGCGCCGCAATGTCGCGTAGATCGTCACCTTTGATATCGGTGTGGCCCATGCTGTCGATCAGGCAGGCATTCCGTACCGCACGGTATGCCTCTATCAACTCAGTGCCACTGCTTGATGTGCGGTAAAACACTTCTTTGCCGCGTTTTTCGGCCTCTAGCAGGCCGGATTTCAGCAGCTTGCGCAAGGCGTAGTTGACCGTATGTGTATCTTCGATGTTCAGCAAAAAACAAATATCCGTCAGGCGCTTTTCGCGGTCGCGGTGGTTGGTGTTGTGCAGCACCAAGATTTCGAGAGAGGTCAGGTCGGGGTTGCCCGCGGCTGCCATACACCGTGTTATCCAACGGCTGAAGGCATTATAGGCGATTATCATTCCGTATTCCAATTCGGATGCTTCCCACCCTTCACCTTCGGCCAGATGGCGGGACGATACGATGCGACGAGTGGCAGGTGGTACTGAGCTTGACATCGGGGGGGGTCCAAACTTTGCTGTTTCGCTGTCGTAACGTTAGCGTAATGTCGGCGTATTGCAACGTTTTGAAAGTATCTTGGCGTTAGCGCGGGCTTAGTGTTTTGTTAGCGGCAATAAGTTGCCATCACTGATCTAGCGAATCTCGATCGCCTCCCTCCAAATGGCATGGGACGGCCACATAATCTTCGGAGTAATGATGTTTCGATCTTTAACTGTCATACTGATCTGCCTGATGACTGTACCATTCAGCGCCAGCGGGGCTGAGCTTACCCGGCTGGGGTATGGGCGCTTGATCAATAACGATTTGCTTGGTGATCTAAGAGACCGTGAACGTACGGGGTCGTTCTCTTCCTCGCGGGTGTGGGGCCGGGAATGGGATGGGAACCTGCCGCATGCAGCCGGTGCCATCGTGGAATTGCGCTTCGGGTTGGAGGTATTGGCACCGGATCGCTTGAATAACCCCAGGCTGGGGTCTCGGCCTTGGGCAGGTGCGCTTTCGGTTGGCGTTCATACGCATTTCGAACGTGACAGCATCGAATTCGCGATGGGTGCGTCGATCTATGCCACCGGACCCCAAACTCAACTGGGCGAGTTGCAGCAGGAATTTCATCAACTGATCGGCGCACCCGCGCCATCTGATCGCACCCTTGCCGGACAAATTGGTAATGGATTTTATCCGACGGTATTGATCGAAGCCGGGCGGCGGTTCGATTTCGGGGCCATGACTAGTCTGCGGCCATTTGTCGAAGCGCAGGTAGGCATTGAGGATCTGGTCCGCGCTGGTTTCGATCTCACCATCGGTGGTGTCGGCCAACAAGAGCTTCTGGTCCGTGATACGACCACCGGTCATCGCTATCGCGTGATTAAAAACGACGACGTGACTGGCTTTAGCTGGGTCGTAGGGGCCGACGTCGCCCATGTCAGTTCAAGCACCTATTTGCCACGTGATCGCGGATACGTACTGACCAACCAAAGAAAGCGGTTACGGATGGGCGTTCATTGGCAAAGCGAACGGCTATCGGCATTCTATGGGCTGACTTGGTTGGGTAAGGAATATTCAACCCAGCCAGACGACCAAATTGTAGGATCAGTGCGCATAAATTACGCATTCTGAGGCCTGGCCGATCTGGTTCGGCAAGCGCGGGCACCGACGTAAGTCACATCCGTCTGCATGTTATGGCACAGGTCCGCGCGCGCCACACATTTCACCTTCCCACAAAGCCGCTGCTTTGCTACCCTGTCGATAACAATAAGAAGAACGAGGCAGGTGAACAGTGGTTAAAACGGGCTTTTTGGGCACGTTTGTCATAAGCTGGTCGCAAACAGAAATAGACGGGCTAGAGGCCGCGCCAGTTCAGTCTCTCAAAGTGGGAGCGGCTTGGTCATGGCGAGGCGATACAATTTGTGTCGATGGTCCGAATAACGTGTTGCGACTTGGTAGGGCAGATGATGCGGAACAGCTGCGCCGGCGTGCCGCGCGCAAGGTTCAACGACTCGTGGGCGCTGCGTTGGAAAAAGAACCTCCTATCGAGCGAGACCCGCACAATGGCAACACGTACGAGCCTTTGATGCATAACAGCTTTACCATGACGGATGGGGTGGGGCGCTATACGGCGACCTTGATCGAAGTGGGCCGGGGCAGTCAGCCGTTGTTGATGTTTCTTGATCAGTTGCCGCCGCGCGACACCGATCTGTGGGTCGTGGATCATACGCTTGCAACCATATCGCCGGACCGGCTGGACCAGAGCGGCGCGGGTGTGATTTGTTTTACGCCTGGTACGATTATCCGAACCGGGGCAGGGACGTCGCGTATTGAAGATTTGCGCGAAGGTGACTTAATTCAGACCAAGGACAACGGAGTTCAGCCTATCCGTTGGATCGGGCAACGCCGCATGAGCGGTGCTCGGCTGTTTGCCATGCCTCAGCTGCGACCTGTTCGATTTCATGCCAACGCATTGGGCAAGACCCGGCCTGACCAAGATTTGCTGGTGTCGCCCAGCCATCGGGTGCTGATCAATGGCGAGGTGGCGCGTAGCCTGTTCAACACTTCCGAAGTGCTGGTCACCGCGCGTGATCTTGTGAATGGAACCAGCGTGACGATAGATGCTCATGCGCGCGAAGTGACGTACATCCACCTTCTGCTCGATTCTCATCAGGTGATGTGGGCCAACGGCCTCGAAACAGAAAGCTTCCACCCCGCTTCAGCAGCGCTTGAAACCTTGGACGCAACAGACCGTTCCCGTCTGCTCAAGCAATTCCCTCGAATTGGGTTTGACCCCTACACGTATGGCAGCTACGCCCGACGCAATCTGAGCATGTCGGAAGCCGCGATACTGAGCCACGCAGCTTGAAGTGCCAGCGATTTAGCAACGTAGCCATTTCGCGGTTCGGCAAGGGCAGATGAAGTGGCGCAATAATAAGTCAAAACACGGTGGTCGCGTCGGCAACATTGTTTGCATGCTCGAGTTAGCCAGTAAAAAGACCGGCGTGGGACGTCGGCAAGCGTCAGGTCATGCACTATCGGCTTTTTTTCGCCCTTGCCCAATAACGCAGAGTCGGCGGTTTCATCCAAGCCGGGGTTTGCACCGAACGTCAGCGCAGTATAAACGACCCCGAGCATTACTTTTTTACATTTTCCCTCCAAGGGGTTTGCCTGATGACCGATACAACTTCGAACAAGATGTGGGGTGGCCGTTTTGCTGCCGGACCAGATGCGATCATGGAAGCGATCAACGCTTCGATCTCGTTTGACCAGCGTATGGCTGCTCAGGATATTGCCGGGTCACGGGCACACGCTGCCATGTTGGCAGCTCAGAACATCATCAGTGATAGTGATGCGGACGCTATTCGCGAAGGGCTGCTCACGGTGTTGTCAGAGATTGAAGGCGGGACGTTCAACTATTCGACCGCGCTTGAGGACATCCACATGAACGTCGAGGCACGGCTGAAGGAGATCATCGGAGAACCCGCCGGACGCCTCCATACTGGAAGGTCACGCAACGACCAAGTTGCGACTGATTTCAAGCTTTGGGTGCGTGACCAGTTTGATGCTGCCGAAACCGGTCTATTGGCATTGATCAAGGCCCTACTGGGTCAGGCCGATGCTGGAGCAGGTTGGGTAATGCCAGGATTTACTCACCTTCAGACAGCCCAACCCGTGACTTGGGGCCATCATATGATGGCCTATGTCGAGATGTTTGGCCGCGACCTCAGCCGGATGCGCGATGCACGGGCGCGGATGAACGAATCTCCTTTGGGCGCTGCCGCACTGGCGGGCACTTCGTTTCCGATCGACCGTGAAATGACCGCGCAGGCGCTTGGTTTCGATCGTCCTTCCGCCAATTCGCTGGATGCAGTCAGTGACCGGGATTTCGCTTTGGAATTTCTGTCAGCAGCGTCAATCTGCGCCATGCACCTGAGCCGTTTTGCCGAAGAGCTGGTAATCTGGTCCTCAGCGCAGTTCCGTTTCGTGACCTTATCTGACCGGTTTTCCACCGGTTCCAGCATTATGCCGCAAAAGAAAAACCCTGACGCGGCAGAGCTGATCCGCGCCAAGATCGGTCGCATCATGGGGGCCAATGTGGCGCTGATGATGGTGATGAAAGGATTGCCGCTGGCCTATTCCAAAGACATGCAGGAAGACAAAGAACAGGTGTTTGATGCCGCCGACAATCTAATGCTGGCGTTGGCCGCTATGGAAGGCATGGTCAAGGATATGTCTGCCAACTGCGACAGCTTGGCCGCCGCGGCCGGGTCAGGGTTTTCAACAGCTACCGATCTTGCCGATTGGCTGGTCCGTGTGCTTGGTCTGCCGTTTCGGGATGCGCATCACATCACTGGGTCGCTGGTTGCGTTGGCTGAAAAGCAAGGCTGCGATTTGCCTGACCTGACGATAGAACAGATGAAATCCGCTCACGATGGGATCACAGTAGATGTTTTTGACGTTCTGGGCGTAGAAAATTCTGTGAATTCGCGTATGTCTTATGGCGGAACCGCACCCGAGCAGGTGCGCAAGCAGATTGCCCGCTGGAAAGGTCTTGTTGGATGAAACGCCTCGTCGCCGTTCTTTCGTTGTTAACGCTCGCCGCGTGCGGCGCTGACGGCGAACCTCAGCCTCCCAAGGTGCACAGTTCGGTCACGTTGTCGAATTCGGGCGTATCTGTTGGGACAGGTGTCAGCATGGGAAGCGGGGCTTTGCGTGTGGGCGTGGCAGGATGGAAGCTGTGAGGTGCGCAGCGGCACTGATTTTTACGGCAACCCTTCTGACCGCTTGCGTTGGCGACACCACGATAGAAAACACCCAAGCATCCAATTGGCGGCAACAGACCGATAACCTTGAACAAGGGATTCACGTTTCCGGTCAGGGCACCGTCGGCATATCGGCAGGGCATTGACCGTGTCTATTTTGCGAATGACCTATCTCGCCTTGGCCGTTTGGGGCGCTGTTCATCCGATGTATTATTTCGTTTCCTGGTTTCTGGTCAACGGGGTGGATCTGGGGCGTATGGTCGATGCCTGGCATGCCAATGCAGCCACCTCGGGTCTGGTTTGGGATCTGACTATCGCGGCTATTGCCCTGACGATCTGGGTGTTGGCCGAGGTTTCGGTGCGACGGAATTGGCTGGCGCTGATTGCCATTCCCGCAACCTTTGCTATTGGGGTCAGTTGTGGCCTGCCGCTGTATCTTTTCCTGCGGTCCGCCCCCGTAAAATAACGCCGGCATCTTCGGCGGGAATAGGCTAGGAGCCCGAAAATATGGATCATTTCCTGTATCGCGATGGCGCTTTATTTGCCGAAGATGTTGCGATTTCCGAAATAGCGGCGGCGGTCGGCACGCCGTTCTACGTGTATTCTACTGCGACGCTGTTACGGCATTTCAAAGCATTTGATGACGCGCTGGATGGGATGGACCATTTGGTGTGCTACGCGATGAAGGCCAATTCGAACCAAGCGGTTCTTAAGACGTTGGCGCAGGCGGGCGCGGGCATGGATGTGGTGTCTGCTGGCGAATATCTGCGCGCCAAGGCCGCAGGCGTACCGGGCGACAGAATCGTTTTTTCGGGCGTGGGCAAAACGGCGTCGGAAATTCGGCTGGCGCTGGAAGGGGGAATTCGACAATTCAACGTTGAATCCGAACCCGAGATGGAGTTGCTAGACGCTATTGCGCAATCTCTGGGCAAGGTCGCACCCATCACGATCCGGGTGAACCCCGATGTCGATGCCAAGACTCACGCCAAGATTGCTACGGGCAAATCAGAAAACAAGTTTGGTATTCCCATCGCGCGGGCCCGGGATGTATATCGGCTGGCGGCCTCTATGCCGGGCCTTGAGGTTATCGGAATAGATGTTCACATCGGTAGCCAGCTTACTGATTTGGCACCGTTCGAGCTGGCCTATCAAAAGGTGGCTGAGCTGACCGAGCTTCTGCGTGCAGACGGTCACGACATACGTCGCCTCGATCTGGGCGGTGGTCTGGGAATTCCCTACGAGCGCAGCAATGCCGCTCCACCGTTGCCGACGGATTATGGCGCTATGGTGCAGCGTACATTGGGACATCTTGACTGCGAGATCGAGATTGAGCCAGGCCGCCTGATCGCGGGCAATGCGGGGCTGATGGTGAGCGAGGTCATCTACGTCAAATCCGGCGAAGGCCGCGATTTTCTTATCATCGACGGCGCAATGAATGATCTGATCCGGCCTGCCATGTATGACGCGTATCACGATATAATCCCGGTTATAGAACCTGCGGTAGGGGGCGAGCAGCGCCCTTATGATGTCGTTGGTCCTGTTTGCGAATCTGGCGATACCTTTGCCAAGCAGCGAATGATGCCCCAGCTTTCTGCGGGTGATCTGGTCGCCTTTCGCAGTGCCGGTGCCTATGGTGCGGTGATGAGCAGCGAGTATAATTCGCGCGCTCTAATCCCCGAAGTTCTGGTAAATGGCGATCAATTTGCAGTTATCCGCCAACGTCCGACATTTGACGAAATGATAAATCGCGATATCATCCCCGAATGGCTTTGATCGCGCGCCGCGTGTGAAACCCCCTTGGGAGCACAGCACCAGATGAAACTTTTTCCCGATTTCAACCAGCAAGACGGGCTGGCCAACATACGCTGGCCGCTTAGGCTGACATGGCTGGGGATGTGGGCCGAACAACTGGTGCAGGGGCTATGGCCGTTGCTGGCGTTGGCGTTGTTTGTGCTTTCGGGTCTTATGTTGGGTCTCCAAGATATTGTCGCCGTAGACTTTGTTTACACGGCTGCTGTCGTGGTGCTGCTCAGCGCGATTGGCGGAGTGATCTATGCGGTTCGCCATATCAAGGTGCCGTCACGAATTGAGGCTTTGACTAGACTGGACGCAAGCCTGCCCGGTCGGCCTATTCAAGCGTTGATGGATAAGCAGGCGATTGGTGCGACAGACGCGGGATCTATCGCTGTTTGGCAAGCGCATAGAGCGCGGATGGCTGAACGTGCCGCGACCGCCCAACCCGTTCCGGCTGATTTGCGTGTGTCACAACGTGATCCTTATGCACTTCGATATGTCGCAGTTCTAGCCTTTGGCGTTGCGTTGATATTTGGTTCAGTGTTGCGCGTCGGGTCAG
>TARA_R110002096_G_scaffold159532_5_pt1 | contig 11572 bp, 14 predicted proteins | sample TARA_R110002096 | Tara Oceans TARA_R110002096 (sample SAMEA4397295) | marine metagenome | biome: Polar Biome; feature: [DCM] deep chlorophyll maximum layer (ENVO:01000326); material: water (ENVO:00002006), including particulate matter (ENVO:01000060) such as... | depth 35 m | reverse complement strand
AGAGAGTGTGGGGGTATGGATTGACGTGGCTGTGACGGTCCCAGCAATGATGTTTGTTGCTGAGAGAACTGGGGTATGGATCTTCGTCGTTGCATGAATATTAGATGCCGAGATAGTCGTGGCTGAGAGAGCCGGGGTGTGGATCTTCGTAGACGCATGGATATTCGTGGCTGAGACAGTCGTGGCTGAGATAGCCGGGGTATGGATCTTGGATGTTGCCGTGATCGTCGCAGCAATAAAGTTTGTCACGGAAAGTGATGGAGTATGGATTGACGTGGCTGTGACTGTGCCCGCTGTGATGTTTGTTGCAGAGAGTGCCACGGTATGAATCTTTGTGGTCACCGTTACTGTGGCAGCGGTGATGTTCGTGGCCGACAAGGATGGGGTATGGATGTTCGAGGTGGCAGTTACCGTGGCACCGGTCAGGTTTGTTGCTGAGACAGTCCCAGCAATACCAAGGTTACCCGAGGCATCTAGGTAGACAGATTTTCCGGCGGGGTATCCGCAGAAGACAACCTTGGTCCCTGCTGCAAGATTAACCGCAGACCCACTGTTGGACGATGACAGGATAGTGTCTCGTGAAAGCGTGGTGCCTGATGCGGTATAGGTACCAAGGCCCACTTCCCAGTCACCAGAGCCACTGTCTGAGATTACATAGTACGTGGTATTGGTGTTACCAATTTCAGAAAAAGTATCAAAGCCACTATACGAACCACTGAGCGTAACAGAGCCCGTTCCTGTGGTCGTCGTATCTTGCTTTACCCTGTCTTTAACAACGAGAGCCATTCTTGGGCTCCCTTCTTACACTAGGCGGATGATGGCTGTGGCAGCAGCAGGGGCTGGGAATTGGATTGTGAATGTGCCATTTTCTACAGACTTGTTACCACCGAAATCAAGGACAGCAACCGTTGAGTTTGACTTGGACGAGTTATAGATCAGTCCGCCCCGGGCAGTGAAAGTTGCAGTGGTCCATGCCGTATTGCTTACATCAACAATTCCCACAGATCCATCTGCTACAACTGTGACAATGCTTAGGATGTTCCCACCTGCTGTGTAACCAACACCACTGACTTCTGCTGAAGTATTGTAGACTGCGGTACCAGAGCTTAAAGATGCAGCGTCTGTGAATAAGGCGAGCTTGAAAGTATTGGCGTCAAAATCCTGATCACCTTTTAGAACCTGTGTTTTAAAGGAAATGCTCATTCCCTGTGAAATAGCCATGATTAGTTTTTAACTCCCTATGTTGTGTTAGTATAGCACTCTGTCAGTAATTTAATCAAACGAAGTCATTAACGGATTCCACACAAGAGGATTAGCTGTTACGGATACTTCCGGACGGGCATCCCTTAACACTCTGGATGGTCCTATTCTTGGTGATTTATTTTGAGGATGGTCTTTAATATTAAAACCCCCGTCTGATTCAGAAAAATGAACAACCATACCGGTGCTTTCTTTTACCCTCTGATCATAGGGAAATCGAAAACCTGACCTATCGCTGATAAACCATGGTGATTTTCTAATCATAAGATCTTAAACAACTCTAAGTCGGGGGACTGCTCTGAAGGGTGCCCTCTCTCTGTCTTCTTCTAGGGCGTTCATAAGAGCTTCCTCATAGACCTGTTTTAGAAAAACAATACGAGTAGGATCAACCCCGGGTCTCTTAATAGCCATATAGTAGGCAAGACCATAGACCAGACAGGGAAGAAATCTATAGGGAATATCTGCTGTATCTACAGACTTTGTAAAATCTTGGTACCTACTTACATGCCAGTATCTAAAAATATCTGTGGAGTTGTCAGGGACGGGCCAAAGATAGACCGTAATGTTGTCACGTTTTCTATGTACAGCGTATTGGATAGGTCTGCCTGATGAGCTTTTGTTAGGGCGTTCTTCATACTCTTCCATCGACATTCTGGACATCTCAATGTCATTACCGTTTCTTCTTATCGTTGCCTCAATGATGTCAACAACAGAAGGCTCCATATCATAAGTTGCCACACCATCACTAACTGTCTCAGAGCTGAGGAGTGTCTTCCATAAAAGGATACCCCTGTTCTGCCAGTCTGTCATAATAAAGTTAAGGCTACGCCGGGCAGATCTAGGTTCTTTGCCAAGATCTGATTCACCCCCGATCATATCTAGGGCTTCATCAATGATCTCATCAATATCCATATTGAAGGCTGTGGTTCCTGATGTGGTCATCTACTTATCTTTTCCTACCCATTTTATTAGTCTTAGCACTACGAACTGCCCCACCCATTTTATAAGAGGATGGCTTCATTGGTTTCTTCTTTGAAGCTTTTCCTGAGACAAGCTGCTTTGAAGTCATATTTCTGGAAATGGCCATATGTTTTACTCCTAGATAAACCGTCTGTTGCCTTCGTCTTCCTCGTCATCTTCTTCAATATTATCAGAAATAGGTCCGCCCTTCATCCAAGAATCACAAGTATTTCTGACAGAACATGCAAAATGATATTGCGTACAATACCCTACATCAGACTCCTTAGAGTTTTCCCTTCCCACACCTTCTTCAATACATTCCACCATAGCCGCAGTCTTATTAAAGTAACCGCAATTACCACATGCTTTATCAGCTACCTCAGCAGGACCATAGTTATGATCCTCAATAGTTTTATCCCTGTTCGTGGAATTTAATAAGTCGTCCTGTGTTGCAACAGGACATGTAATATTAACATCTGTTTCATCGTATAGCTCTGAAAGCGCAGAGTCGTCAGAATCAGACTTACCATTTTCAATAATAATTGTAATTGATGGTGTATTCATTTCTATTAACTAACTAGTACTGTGGCGTGTACTGATGTGGGGACAGTAATATAGAGACCATCGTTAAAACGGATACCCATTTCTGGGATAAAAATGTCATTACTTCCATTGGTCATTGTAGGTGCTTCCAGAACAATGTTGCCATCGGTCTGACCGCCTTCTCTGAGAACAACCTTTCCCAAAGCTGCTGTCCCATTACCAACGACATTGACACCACGGAGTCTTCCCCCGGCATCTGTCAGAGTTGTGGAGGCACTAACATAGTAGGCTTTAATATTTGATGACATGGTATTAAGTTCCTTTATACGTTACCCTGAGTATAAATAGAAAAAGGGGGAACTCCAACAGGAATCCCCCCCTCTCTCACACTTTAGTAAGATGTGAATAAGTTTGTCTGATTAGACGCCCTTATTACCTCTGTACTGACGCCAATCACTCCAACCAAAGCTATAACGCTCACGAGCCTTAAAGCGAAGGTTACCAGTATCAAAGTCAGGTTCCATCTTGGTAGCAAGAGGCGCTCTGATAAAGAGCTTTGTACCATTAGGAGTATCATTCCGGAGGAACCATGCGTCTGCGTCGGTGAAACGACGGTTAACAGTGTAACCCTGTGGAACAATACCAAGATTGCGAACAGCGTTGATATCGTTGTTCGGACTTGCTGAGCGACCCGGAGATGACAGGATTCGATCTGCATCGAACTGGCCATCAGGGGCAATGTGTAGTGACGTTGGTGAGGCACCAATAAAGATACCACGATCATCCTTCATCTTATGAGTATTGATGATAGCAGTCTCAAGAGTACCCTCTGCCAGATCAGCAGCCGTCTCTAGGTTTGACTGATTGCCGTCGCCAACAGTAGGATGAGCGGCTGAGAAAAACGCAACCGAATCACCGCCAGTGTAGGCAGCGTCAAAACCATTATTAAACGTATTAGCTGCCTTGACCTGCTTAGTCTGAGCCATAGCACGGGCTAGGGCACGGGCACGGATCTTGGCAAACGTATCATAAAGGTTGTCCTCCATTGCTTCCTCAGTAACTGCGAAAGCCAGAGCAACAGTCTCGTGGGTGTAGCGAGAAGCCCATGATTCCTGAGCGGTATCATAGACAACAGCCGAACCCTCTGCTTTGGTAGGAGCGGCACCAAAGCCCGTCATTAGTACTTCTTCCTCAAACGCTCTATCTGAGTTTTCGACATCAAAGAGGGACGTATGTTCCTCATCTACAGCAGCATACTCAAGACCAAAAATTGCATTCAGTCCGGGAAGTAGCTGCTTGGCGATATCAGCACGATTAATAGCCATGATTTATCTCCCCTTAACGAGCTGCTGAGGTATAAGAATCGACATGCTGTACAAGCCTTACCTCAACTCTTGGATTAACATCGCCAAAGGCATTATCTGGGACATTACTTAGCCCAATAACCTGTAGCATTGCCGTTGTAGCAGCACGACCTGCAACCTTAAGACCAAAGCCGGAACGGCCAGTCATGGTTGAACCCGCACCTAGCGTAACAGTGTAGTTCATACCCACATCACCTGCAGTAACAGTAGCATCTGCCTGAATCGTATAAGTAGATGCAGGATTATCCATCACTGTTGCGTATGGTGTGGCATCAACAGACGACGTACTGGCTGGCCAATAACGGCCAAAAATTGGTTGTCTGCTAACGGGATCGACATATTCTACACCCTGAAGAACGCCAATGACGTGATCAGTTGTAGTCGTGATAACCTCTACAGTCCCGCCTGAGCCAAGCTTTACAACATCACCAGAAAACATGCTGGTGGCGAAAGTATTGGCAATGCGATAACGGGTGGTGCCACCTGAGTTTGCACCGGAGCCACGCATTCTAGCAGGGACTAGGCCATTTAGCCCTTTACTCAAAGCCATTTTAATTCTCCTTAATAGCTTTAATTGGCAGTGTCTTACCCATCGAAATGAGCAGACTTGCCTGTCCTTGCCCTTGTTCTACTGGCATTTGTAATAGGCGCTCGTGAATCGTTATCCCGCATAAGGGTGTTATTAACAGCCTCATTAAGGATACGTGTTCTTTCCTGCGTCCTAGATAGCCGGGCTTCTCTCAGATCGAGGGGCATTTTTGCAAGGGCCACATCCCCACGAATAACACAACCAGAGAGTCTTCCGGTGTCAAGTCCTTTAAAGTGTTGAGCCATAGCGGGACACTCTTCTTCCGTCACAAATTCCCAACCTTCGTTGAGGCGAACACCAATATTCTTAGTATCTTCTTCGCCTCTGACTGAAATTCTCACCCACTTAAGGGCATAGCCCTTGTCAAAGAAAGAATCTTTGACTGAGTCTGGAATATCTAGCCAGTTAGGACGCTCAATTGTATTGAGACGTGAATCCCTATCTCTTTCACTATCAGTTCTTGACTGTTTTTCAACTACACGTGCCATTATATTTGTCTCTCCCACACATTATCCAATTTGAGTATACTCGCCAGCAGATCTCTCTACTTTCTTTTTCTCGGCTGCATATCTTTCAAGTGATAACCCCCATTTCTTGGCAAGGCTGACATCTTCTTGTGTCAGTCTAACTTTGTTAGAGGGGGCCGACCTGCGTGATTGTCCGGCTACCACCTGAGCAGCTTTTACGTCTCTGCTAGGACGAAGTCTCTGTGGAAGCTCTTCCGACAAACGTCGGTTAAGCTCCGTATAATAGTCACTACCTGAAGGATCAAATCCCTCTTCCTTAAGGCTCTGGTCCACGGCAAGGGCGATTGATGTTCCGACCTTATCTTTACCAAACCATTCATTCTCCTGTGCCCATTCAGTGGCACCCTTATCAAACTGTGGTCTGGGAGGGGCTACCTGTTGGGGAACTTGTTGGGGAACCTGTTGGGGAACCTGTTTAGATTCGCTCATAACCTTGGCAAAATCAAAGATCTTTAGTTCTGCCTGAGCCTCTGATAAGTCTGTCTGAGACTTTACAAGAAGATCTTTGTCACCTTCGTCAAAAGCTGTTGAAAAACTTTTCTGTGCAGACTCAATACGATTCTTAAGTTCTTCCTTTTTAGAATCAAAACTCTGACGACGATAGTCAGAGATATTCTTATCCTTGTCAGAAAGCATAGACTCAAGAGCATTAATCTTCTCTAGTGAGATTGCTAGTTGTTCGTCCCGTTCTTTACGCTGGGCGACTAACTTTCTAATTCTTTTTTCAGCACCCTTAGTCTGAATGCCCTGAAGCTCTTCAGGTTCTTCTTCAGGTTCCTCATCTGTTTCATAAGACACAGGCTCGCTAATAGATGTCTCTGCTGGGGTGTCTGGGGCCTCTGACTCGTACTCAATCTCTAGCTCTTCTTTGGGAGAGCTAGGGGGATTTTTTGGGTCAATTTCTGACCATCCATCGTCGGTATCTTCATCAATCATTTTGTATCTCTATTCCTCGTTGGGGGCGAATCAATCGAATTACGCCTAGTTAGATAGATTAAACATTGGGTCAAGACTAGAAGGATCTTTTACCACCATGGTGATCTCATCATCATAGCAGATAATTAATCTTACACCCTTATATAGAAACTTATCACCTGTATGCTTACCGTAGCAAACATAGTCCCCGGGTTTACACCAAGGACCTTTTAAAAACTTCTGTTCGTCAGCGTAGGCTAAGTCTCCCACAGATAAAACACGTCCTACTGTGGTTAGATACTTCATATCATCCTTAGCCTTTTCTGGCAGAATAATACCGCCTTTTGTCTTAGAACGGATAGGGACTGGCCGGATAAGAATTTTATACCCGGGAATACTTGGTAGTGGCTTAGGATCAGGGACAGTATCCTCTGATAACCATTCATCATTAAGAATGGATCGGCTCATTTCTGGTTCAAACATAGTACTTAAAAGTCGTCCTTGTCATCTTGGATGAGTCTTCTCTCAATATCAGAACACATAGTAATTACCTTTTCCATACCATGGATAAGTCCTACCATATGCTGATACTCTGCATAAGTTTCACATACACCCTGAGAAAGACTCGACTTGACACCTTCGATTTCTTGCCGAGCTTCTCGTTTTAAATCGTCGTACTCATCCATACTGGATTAGTCGTCTCTACTTAGCAATATAGGCAGACGGATTAGCCATGCTTGATTTAACATTATCACTGTAATTGCTCTTATCGTCCCCACGAAGCATAGATAAACGCTTTCTACTGTTCCACGAATCAGAGGGGCTCTTCGACCAATCCTTAGATTTTTCAACAGTGCCGGGACCGCTGGGGATCTTACCTTCCATCATATTAATATTCCTTTTGTTATTTACTCTGTACCTTTTGTACCATACTCTTAAGATTAAACCAAGGCGTCATATACCCATTGCCCATTTTCTACGTACATAGAACCAATTTGGGTTGATGTGGTTGGTTTAGTCCTTGTAAAAAGTTCTTTTCCTTTCTGACTGTAGACTGTAAAACGTGTTCTTGTCTGGTCAGGGGTCAGTTCGGTTTGGATAGTGTGGGCACGGTCTTCTACCGGGGCTATACTGTTGTAGGAGGTTAGACGTCTTCGTAAAAGACCCGGCAAATAAACAGAACCGGTTGATGATGTCCCTCTAAAATTGTTAACAAACTCAATAAGCTTAGCCTGAGTTTCCTCCGTGTATTTACCCTTGTTCAGTTCTTCTGCCCCGTCAAGAAATGTACGTACATCGTTCCATCGGGCTGATCCCGGACCTGCGTTATAAAATAAATCTAACGCTGCGGCTCTGGCTTCTAGGCTGTAATTATTAAACTCGATATCACTATGACGGTTGTTGAAAATTTCTTCACCAGCCAGATAATATTCTGCGGCTACAGCCCTTGCAAAGTCTTGTTCATCACCATCATAATCTGCTAATGCTAAAACTTTATTAGTTTTTGATACAGTATGGGTAGCACCCTTAATATTATCTATTGTTGCTGTACCCTTATCAGGGACAACCCCATAACCAAGAGTGAGATACCCGAGAGGGTCTACGTGTGTCTCCCGTCCTTCTCTCTCCCCCAGATTTTCTAAGAATATATCTACTACGTCTGTTACCACCTAATTTTCTTCCAGAGGGGGCAGCTCATCAATGGTCTGCTCGCCCATGATGTTGGATACATATTCTTCAGCCTCGTCAGCCCAACCGTGGACCTTTGTTCCATCAGACTCCGTATACCCTCTGAACGGTTCATAGTCACGGCCAGCTTCTACGAAAGCGTCAGCCCGTGTGTAGCCTGCATTGTAAGCAATCAGGGCAAGCTCTACATCTCCGTTGTATCGTTCCAGCATGGCGTCCATATACTCTGTCCCGAATCTCCGGTTTTCCACTGGATCAAAACGGTCTTTTTCCCAATCCATAGGTGTGACGCCAAAGCCGGGTTTTCCCGCTGTGGGTTCCATGATCTGCATAAGGCCAGCCGCTCCCACATCGCTTTCGGCATTCGGATCGTTCTTGCTCTCCTGCCAGATCATACGGTCCATAAGAGACATGGTGTGTTCTACCATAGGTTCTGGCGTGGGTTCTACCGAAAGAACTGCTGCTGTCTGGGGGTCCTCCCCCTCAGCAAGAAGATTTAAGTAAGCAGCCTGCTGTTGGTCTGACATGGCAGGGTTGTCCACAAGATTACTACTGATTTCGGACTCGGAAAGTGGAGGGGCTGGTTTCACCATAGGGGTGTCTACCAGTCTGTCAAACAATCGTTTAGCACTGTCTGTCATGCTTGTAGTACTATCAGATGATAGGTCTGCTACTTGTACTTCTTGTCCGGAAATCCTTTCCCTGAATGGTGTCTCGGTAGAGTTAACAAGGTTATTAAATAGTGTGGTTAATGGTATAGGAGATGCGGCTGTCCGAGGACTAGGACTAATGTCCAGATTTCCAAGTACCTTCTCCGTGTCAAACCCTTCAGCGAACGATGCTTCACCACCTTCTGCAAAGTTGACTACCCCTGCGTCTCCTTTAGGATCACCCCCTTTTAAACTTTTCATTTTGTTCAAACCCTCCAGAAGAAATTTCTGAAGCATTATCTCTTTTTTATTTTCGGCTTCCTTATTTTTAATAGTGTTCGTGCCGATATCCCCGGCAGCATCAATATCCTGACCTCTTTTGCGTAGATCAAGTTCCTGCTTTTTAAGTGCAAGGTCTGCCATATCCTTAGCATTAGACTGGGTAAGACCTCTTTCCTTAAGTTCAAGACTCTTCGACTCCAGCATCAACTGCTGTTGCTCCAGTGTCTGATACTGGCCTAGCTGTTGATTAGCATTAAGAATCTGCTCAGCAGCCTCAGCCATAATCTGGGGCATAACACCCGGGTCTACATTACCGGCTTGCTGGACTGCCCCACCCATAGTCTCCTGATACTGCATAAGCATATGCTCATTAATACCGGCCTGCAGGATAGGGACTATATGCTGTAACGCAGGAGTCTTACCCAGACTAGGATCATTAATAAAAGAGGAAAACACAGTGATATAAGACTTGTGGTCCTGACCGGGGAATGCCGAAATAGGCATACCCTTGGATGCTGCAAGAATATCCGAGACAGGATCTTGCGGGGCAGGCTGCTTCTCAGGGGAAAGGTACCTAGTAGGATCAACAACCCCTGATGCTGAAAGAAGTGTTTTGTGAATTTCCCTCATATTAAAAGTATTAGGGGGAGACTGTGACGAGATCTGTAGAAGCATCTGTGCCTGTGCCAGTCTGTGAGCCTGTGAGGGTACGTTAGGATCAGAAACAGGGATGATATCGACCCGTCCATCAAAGTCGCTCCGGACAATCTGTAGTTCGTTCCCGGGGATGGACATCATCATAGATTCGTCAGGAAGATTCTCGTAGTTCAGCCGGGCAAGAATTCTGAGTTCGTCCTTCTGACTTTTATGTAGTCTCTTATGAATAGCAGAGAATAGCTTGGCAGACGCCTCAATAAGGGCCAGTGTTGTCCCCACAGGTCCATAGTTTGTGGCGTCATTGACCACAGCATCTGTGGAATCCGCAAATTTCTGACCGGCTTGTGTGATAAAGCCCAGAAGCTGGAACAGGGTCTGGGAAGGCTCCTTGTATGGTAGTGGGACAATGGCCTTGTTCAGGTCCATCCCTGTTGCTTCGACTTCTTTAAATTCGCCGGGGGCGATAGGATCATCACCGCCAACAATCCTGATGCCACGGGCCTTGAAGCCGCCGGGTAGGTTGGCAAACTGTCCGGCATCAAGGAGGGACCGCATAGCCAGTGTGGCGGACATAGTCATGTTACCAAGGAAATGGATCAGGCCTAGACCGTAGAACCCGAAACCGGGGACGTACTTGTAATGGGTGAAGAACATCTTCTTAGCCCGGGCCGGGTCACCCTCGTTCCAGTTACGACGGATAGAAAGAACCTGTCCGCTGTCTTTCTCGACAGTAATAATATAAGGGGAGGGGAAGGGATCGTCTTCCAGTTCTAAGTAGAGGTGCTGTTCAAGGAGGGTGTACTGTTTATCGAACTCAGCGTTAAATTCAATACCCATGATCGAGTTGATCGTCTGACTCATTGTGGAAGGTTCGAACCCGTTCGGTTCTGTCAGGTCAACATCCCGGTATAGGCCCGAAGCAATCTGCTTCTGGATTTCGTGCGGGGTCATATAGATAACGTGGGTATACCTGTCTGCCCTGTTCAGGTCTGTGGCGTTGTACGAGACGTAGAATTGATCTACAGGGACAAATTCAGACACGGGCCGGTCGCCCGCAGGATCGTAATAGATTTTCTTGAACGCAGAACCTACGAGTGGGAGGTGGAAAAGCATTCTTTCGGACTCGTCGAAGTACTCAGTCATAACCTCAGTTAGCTGGTAGTTCATAAAGGTCTGGACTCGGAAAGCCTGCGCTTCCTTCTCGGCGCTACCCCCACCAATAATCTGGGTCTTTACAGGACCTTGTGGGGGGAAGAGTTCCTCAGACGCCTTAGACTGGAACTTGACTGCGCTCTCCACAAGGAGGGGGTGGACAGCCGTGCAGGCACCCTGAAAAGGCTGTGAGGTTGTCTGCAGCTTCAGGCCGAGAAGTTCAAACCCTTTCTCGAACATGCTCTCCCATTCGCTTCTTGATTCCTTATCAGCATCGAAAGCGTTGGATACTGTATGACCAAAACTCTGCACGTCTTCTTCAGAGAGAAATCCGTCAGCAAGATTATCGTAGAATCCAAACTGTGGGACCTCTTCGTACAGATATGCTTCTTCTGAATCATCGGTCGGAAGAATAAAGTCGTATACATTTTCAGGAGTATTAATAGGCATGTTTTTTTAAATTCCAATTTAGCTGTTAAGCGGCTGTTACTGCGTCCCAGTAGGATTTAGTTGATCTGGGGAGACTACTACCTGAGTCTGCTTCATCCTGATAATTATATGATGAATCGAACGGATGCTCAAGTCTCCAAGATTCTCTCATAAAGTGGATAGCCATAACCATAGCATCTACCTGATCGTCATGAGCCCCGTTAGGGAATGAGACCGCTTCCAGAAAGAGACTCTGTGCCCAAGTTTTTTCGTGAGGAATCCAGACACGTCCACTTTCAATAAGGGGGGACACCGCATTAACCCGGGATACCTTGTCCTTGTCAGGGTTATACTCCCTGATAGGAAGACCTGCCCGGCGTAGATCCTGAATAAGGGACTGGCCGGACGCCTTCTTCTCGATGATGACAACATCAGGTTTATGTTCCAGATACGAATCTTGTGCCATCAGGCGGAGTTCGGGGTATTCATATTTACCTACTGTGTTACCCAGAAGAATCAGGTTACCAATATTATGTTCAATCCCTGCTGAGTCGG
>TARA_R110002096_G_scaffold104_1_pt1 | contig 11572 bp, 4 predicted proteins | sample TARA_R110002096 | Tara Oceans TARA_R110002096 (sample SAMEA4397295) | marine metagenome | biome: Polar Biome; feature: [DCM] deep chlorophyll maximum layer (ENVO:01000326); material: water (ENVO:00002006), including particulate matter (ENVO:01000060) such as... | depth 35 m | reverse complement strand
CTACGGGTTGCGCTACCATAGTCCCTTTTGAAATTCATACCAACTTACTACTAACAGGAACAGATACTGGGGATTTTGCCCTTTGTGATACTAATGATAATAGTACGGATACCTTAAATTTTGATTTAAACACTGTTGAAACATTTATTGCCAACGATTTACCCAACTCAATAACAGTTGCTTTTTACGAAACTGAAGACGATAGAGATAATGGTGTAAACGTATTAGATCAGACAACACCCTACGCGGCTGTAAGTCCTCAAGTATTATATATTAGAATAGAGGATGGTGGCTGTATTGAGAACACAGAAATTACATTATTAGTTAACCCAATAATACTATTTGCAAATATTACATTACCCTATTGTGATGATGATGATGATGGCATAGCGAGCATAGATTTACAATCTTTAGATGATATTATTACTGGAGGAAATACCAATTTTACAGTTTCTTATTTTCCAACAAATGCCGATGCTCTAAGTAATAATACGGCAAATCAATTACCGCCATTTTACAGCAATACCAACCCTGTTGAAACACTTTATGCCCGTCTTGAAAGTATAGACTCTGGCTGTTCTACAGTCAATCCTTTTCAAATTGAAGTGTTAGTTGCACCTACTACTAATCAAGCGGTAGATGAAATTATTTGTGATGATGATCAAGACGGTTTTTCAATAATAAATCTTGAAACCAAAATTGATGAAGTTGTTCCAAGTAGAACGGGTTTAAATATTGATGTTTTCACATCATTTGACGATGCAGATAATAACGTAAATCCAATTCTTGTAACAGATAGAAATGCTTACAATACAAATACACAAACTATTTATATTCGTTTTGAAGATGCTTTAAGTGGCACAGGTTGTTATTCCATAAGCTCATTTGAAGTTATAGTAAATACATTACCAGTATTTCCTACTATAAGTAATTTCCAAATTTGCAAGAATGATGGCACCAATGTTGCAGATTTTTTATTAGTTGATAAAGATGCTGAAATTCTTAACGGGCAAACAGGTAAAGAAGTATTTTATTTTGAAGATGCTGCTTTCACAATTCCAATTGATAAAAATAGTATTTATCAAAATACAACAAGTCCACAAACCATTTATATTAGAGTTGAAAATAGTACTGACCCAACCTGTTTCGGAACTGAATCTTTCATTTTACAAGTATCACCAGACCCCATTTATAATCCTGTAATAGATTATTTAATTTGTGATGATGACAGTAACGATGGTTTACATGAGTTTAATCTTGATGAAAAAGCTACAGAGATAAGCACAGGTTCTCCTGATATGCTTAATATTTCATTCCACCTATCAACACAAGAAGCTGATACAAATTCAAACCCATTACCTTCAACCTATACTAATGTTTCTAACCCTCAGAGTATTTACATAAGAATTGAAAGTGATGATTCATTATGTTACATTATTGAAGAACTTGGAATAAACATTATTGCAACTCCTGATATTACTGACGCATCTGCACTAACTAGTTGTGATGAAGATTATGATGGCTTCACAAATTTTGACTTAACAACGGCAGATTTTCAAATTCTAGATAGAGTTCAAAGCAATCTTATAGTCAACTATTTTGAAAACTTGGCTGATATAAATCCTAATGATGGTTTAGATAATTCAAATGAAATTTCAAATCCATCTAGTTTCAATTCAAATGCAAAAACGATTTTCATTAAAGTCGCTAATACATTAACAGGATGTTACACCGCTATACCTTTAGAGCTGAGAGTGAATTTACCACCTGCTACAAATGCTTTAGGCACCATACAGATTTGTGATAATGATACTGACACTTATGATTTATCACAAGTTGATAGTATGATTGTTGACGACCCTACGTTAGTTAACATATCATACCACAATACACAAAGTGATGCTGATGATAACCTATCATCAATAAACAACATTTTTAACTATACGGCTAACAGCCATACCATCTTTGTTAGGGTTTCAGATATAACCACTGGATGCTATTTTGCACCTTCGTTTGTTTTACAAATAAATCAAAATCCAATTGCAAATACACCTCCAGATTTAATAGCATGTGATGACGATTATGATGGGAATCAAAATTTTGATTTAAGAGATAATAACAATATCATTTTAGGCGGTTTAAACCCTTCTAATTATTCTATAACATTTTATGGTAGTTTAAATAATGCCGAAAATGAAACTGATGCTTTCCCTAATATATATTCTGCTGTTAATGGCGACACTATATATGCTAGACTTGAAAATAACAATTCGGGGTGTTTTGATGTTACACAATTTAACATTCGTGTAAACCCACTACCTGTTATTCCAATAAATGAAATTGTACCTTTATGTAATAACCAACCTGTAACAGTTACTGCGGATACAGGAGTTGCAGGAGATACTTACCTTTGGTCTACTGGAGCGACTACAAGTGATATTGTAATTCCGCCAACTAGTCCTGGCACATATTCTATAACCGTAACAAGACCAAACCTAATTGGTAATGATTGTTCTTACACACACAACTTTAATGTTATCCCTTCAGATGAAGCCATAATTAATTTTACACCAACAGTTAATTTTGCTGATCCTAACAGAATTACAGTGGAAATTGACATCTCTAGAATTGGAGATTATGTTTTTATTTTAGATAGCGGTGAACCTCAAAGCTCAAATATTTTTGAAGCTGTTTCCTTTGGACCACATATTGTTACCGTAAGAGATTTAAATGGCTGTATGGACATTTCTAAAGACGTTTTTGTGTTTGATATTCCAAAATTTGTAACACCAAATAATGATAATGCTTATGACACGTGGCATATCGTTGGAGCCAATCAATTACCTGGAACTGTAGTCTATATTTATAACAGACATGGCAAATTAATTAAAACGCTTCCTCATTATTCTAACGGTTGGGATGGCACATATAATGGACAAAATATGCCCTCAGATGATTATTGGTTTTCAGCTGATATTGTTCAAAATGGGGAGTCTTTCAATATTAGAGGTCATTTTGCTTTAAAAAGATAAGCTTTCGTTTACAACACATAAATAATTCTTTGGTATTTTAACCTTCAAAATTAAACCTTGAAAGGTTTTATAAGTCCAATAATATTAAATGTCATATTTTAGTTTTCAATAAAAACATTTAAATTATTACTTATCTCAAAGAAATGCCCAAGAATCATCTTATAAAATTTTTTTTATTTGTTCTTACAATACTTCTCAGTTTTAAAGGCTTTTCTCAACTAAGTAAAAAACATTATATCCCGCCATTAACAAGTGCTGCCTTTGGAAATGCTAATGTGGAAGATCAACATATTTATTTATCCACTCCTAGCAATTCCAGCATTCCATATACCATAATACCTGTGGGCCAACCAACCACAAGCTATATTACTGGAACAGTTTCAAATGCCACACCGCAGCAAATATCAGTTGGCACTGGTAATGGGCAATTATTTATTCCATCAACACAAACCAGTGTCATTACAAATAATAGAGGCTACATTATAGAAGCCGAGGCACCTATTTACGTTTCCGTTAGAATGAATGCTGGTGGTGGTGCACAAGCTGGTGCACTGGTTAGCAAAGGCATTTCTGCTTTAGGTACTACATTTAGAGTAGGCAGCTACACAAACGGAAATCCTCAAAGCAATTATTTAAATTTTGTCTCTGTAATGGCAACAGAAGATAATACACAAGTTAATTTTAGCAACTTACCTTCAGGATTAATTATAAAGAATTATACTGGAGCAACTCCAATAAATATAACTTTAAATGAAGGAGAAAGTTACACTATAGCAACTAATAGTGATGATACAACAGTTAATCAAGACGGTTTAATTGGCTGTTTAGTTAGTTCTGATAAACCAATTGTAGTTAATTGTGGTTCTGCAAACGGGAGTTTTGGCACTGGTGGCGGAAGAGATTACGGTATCGATCAAATAGTTGATTTAAGTAAAGTTGGTACAGAATATATTTTTGTAAGAGGTGATGGCGATAATGCTTGGGAAAACATTCTTCTTGTTCCCCACACACCCGGTACAACTTTTAGCATAAATGGCGGAGCTGCCATTCCGATTACTTTTCCTTATGAAATAATTGAAGGGAATCAATATAACTCAAATGGCAATTTATACGTTGAAACATCTCAACCAGTATTTGCATATCAAGGTGTTGGTGGATTAGGAAATAATGGTTCTCCCAGTGAAGCTAATCAAGGTATGTTTTTTGTACCGCCTTTAAGTTGCGAAACACGAGGAAATCTAGATAATATTGCAAACATAAATAACATTGGTAATACTAATTATCAAGGTGGTATTTCAATTGTTACGAAAGTTGGAGCAACAGTAACCATTAACAATAATCCAATCGCAGTTGCACCCAGTACAGTAACTGGCAAGCCAGATTATATAACTTATAAAGTAAAAGGTCTTAACGGAAATATTTCTGTTCAAAGCAATGATGAATTATATTGTGCTTATTTTAATTATAACGGTGCTGCTACTTCTGGTAGCTTTTATTCTGGGTTCCCTTCTCCACCAGAAATTAATTTTGATGCACAATTTGTAACTTTAGGAAACTGTATTCCAAACATAACTCTCGAAGCTGCAAATGCTCAAAATTTTGATAGTTATGAATGGTTTTATGATGATGGTTCTGGCTTTCAAATTTTAGCTTCAAATGTCCCTACAATTACTCCAACAATAGCCGCAAGGTACAAGTTAATAGGTATTATAACCTGTACAGGAGAAACTTTAGAATCTGTTGAAGTTCCTATAAGTATTTGTCCTGATGATAGAGATAACGACGGAATTATAGATAATATTGACATTGATAATGATAATGATGGCATTTTAAATTGCACTGAATCAAGAGGTGATGTTGCGTTAAATATAAGTAACCTTAGTTCGCCAGAATTAATTTTTCAAGATAACACCAGAAACAATACAATTTCGAATGGAAGCTTTGTAGCATCTAATAGTTCAGGAAATACTAATATATTTAGTGCAAATAGTTCTGGCGGTTTTACAAGTATTTTAGGAGATGCTACAAATGCTGAAAATTTATATGCTGTTTCTTTTACAGAACCTGTGAATATTAAATTTGAAGAAACTATTTCACTCCCAAATAATAATATAGATGGTGAATTTTTTATAGCCAGAATTCTCCCCGTAAACAAAAATATAACCTTAATAGACCCTGATGATCATTTATTAGTCGATTCAAATTTTGATGGTATTTTTGAAGTTGGCATAACTCAAATTTCAGGATCAGAAATTCATTTCAAAGTTAATCCCGCTCCTAATGGTAATATATCATATCAATTCTTTGCAAATCAAATAGATGGTTTTTCATTTGTACACAAAATAGAAAACGGGACTACGTCATCAACTTTTACTGGAGGATTATCTCTTACCTGCTTTAAAAATGACAACGATTTAGACGGCATTAAGGATGAATTCGATTTAGATAGTGATAATGACGGGATTCCAGATAATATTGAAAACCAAGGAACACTTATAACTTTATCTTCAATAGATGCAAACCTAGATGGATTAGACGATATTTTTGATATTTCAAATTTACCAATAGACAGCGATAACGATACCGTTTTAGATTTTTATGACTTAGACAGTGATAATGATGGTATTTCCGATTTGATAGAAACGGGCCAATTAGGGATATTATCAGACACCGATTTAAATGGTGTTGAAGATGGTCCGACTTTTGGCGTTAATGGATGGGCCGATGCTGCGGAAACTTCTCCTGACAGTAATGAAATTGGATACACAATAAATGATTTAGATAATGATTCTATTTTTACATATTTAGATTCTGATAGTGATGGTGATGGATGCAGTGATGTTATTGAAGCTGGTTTTTCAGATGGAAACAATGATACTATTTTAGGTGATAATACAGCAACTACAGACACATCAGGATTAGTTAACAATGCGAGTGATGGTTACACTTTACCAAATGCTGATTATTTAGATTTTGCTCCTCTATCTATTACAACACAACCAGAAGATACAGAAGTATGTGAAGCTTCTAGTACTTTAATATCTATAGGTTCAGCTGACGCAGAAAGTTATCAATGGGAAATAAGTAATGATGGTATTAATTGGAATTCAGTAATAGATGATGCTAATTACAATAATTCGCAAACGGCAAACCTAGATTTAACAAATACACCACTAACTTTTAATACTTACAAATACCGAGTTCAAATTAATAGAAACGGAAACAGTTGTGGTTTATATTCTAATGAAATTGAATTAACGGTTAACCCATTACCTATTGTAAACTCTCCTGTAGTTTTAATTCAATGTGATGATGATGACCTTTCCACATTAGGCTTTAGCCCTTTTAATTTAACTGAGGCTAATAATGAGATTTCTACAAACACTATAAATGAAAATTTCACCTACTACTTAACTCAATCTGCGGCTCTTTTAGGGAACATATCCAGTTCTGATTATATCAATAACCAAACAACTTTTGTAAACAGAACAATTAGCTCTGATGCTGTTTGGGCACGAGTAGAATCACAATTTGGATGTGCTTCTGTATCACAAATCCAACTTAATGTTTCAACAACGGTTATACCACCCACCTATTTAGCTACTTTTAATCAATGTGATGATTTTCTAGATATTAATGGAAATGACAATGCAAATAATAACGACAGAGATGGTATTGCATCCTTTGATTTTAGTAGTGTAACGGCAACTATTATAAGTTTTATTCCTTCTGGACAAAATATTTTACCACCGAGATACTATAGAAATGAAACCGATGCACTAGCAGAAATTAATGAAATTACCGATCCTTCTAATTATAGAAATATTGGATATTCTGGGTCTCAATTTATATATGTTAGAGTTGATAGCGCCATATCAAATGACTGTTTAGGTTTAGGTGCTCATATTCTGCTTAATGTTGAAGCCTTACCTGTTGTCAATTCAATAAGTATTGCTAGACAATGTGATGATGATAATGATGGTGAATTTCCATTTAACACCTCACAAATCGAAAATGATGTATTAGGAACTCAAAACCCTGCTGATGTTATAGTAGAATATTTTGATGAATTAGGAACTGCACTACCAAGCCCGTTACCAAATCCATTCCTAACAGCTAATCAAACGATAACTATCCGCGTTACTAATAATGTAACTTCTGCGCCCAACGGCCCTTGTTATGATGAAACCACATTAACTTTTACCGTTGATGCACAACCCATTACAAATCCAATACCAGATCAAATAGTATGCGATGGAGATGCTGGAGATATTGACGATGATGGATTCTACCCTTTTGAGACTTCAACATTTACAAACACTATTTTTGGTGCTCAAACGGGAATGGAAATTTATTACGATTATCTTGATGAAAATGGTAGTTTTCAACTTAATCAGTCAAGTTTACCAAATCCACTTAATTCAGAAAACCAAACGATTACGGTTAACGTTGTTAATCCTAATAATAGGTTTTGTGTTGCATCGACAAGTTTTAATCTAGTTGTGAATCCATTACCTGATTTTACTGTTGAAACACCTCGTATAGTTTGTTCATCTGATCCTACATTTTCAATTCAGCTAGAACCTTTAGAATTCAATTCTTCTGAAACTTTTGATTATGAATGGCTATGGACAAGTTTGGACGGAACAACTACCGATCAATTTATCTCAAATGATAGAACAATCACCATTTCAACACCAGGAACTTATACCATTACACTTTCCAAAACGGATGGCACAGGTTGTTCTAGCGCTAGAGAAATTTATGTAGATGCTTCAGAACTAGCAACTATAACTCAAAAAGATATGACTATAGTTGACCTTTCAGAAAATAATTCTGTAACTATTGATACTACAAATTTAGGTATGGGTGATTATGAATATGCATTACAAGAAGAAGGTTCTACTTTTATTGTATATCAAGACGAACCATTCTTTGACAATGTTAGAGCAGGTTTTTATACCATACATGTGAAGGATGCTATTTGTGGTGTATCAACTTTAAATATTTCAGTTATTGGCTATCCAAAATACTTCACGCCTAATGGTGATGGCGTAAACGATTTATGGAGAATTCAAGGTGTGAATGAAATTTTTCAACCTAATAGTACTGTGCTAATTTATGATCGTTACGGCAAATTAATGAAACAATTATTGGTTCAATATGAAGGATGGGATGGCACATTTAACGGCGCTATATTACCTTCGGATGATTATTGGTTTCATGTTTACCTGGAAGATGGCAGACAATTTTCTGGTCACTTCACTTTAAAACGATAAAACAGAAATTTCCAATACTAAAATTCCAAATTCCAATCAACTTTAAGTAATTTAGACACTTTAATTACTTTAGGCACTTAAAGGAATATGAAGTTCAAAATTGAATCAGAATTTAATCCTACTGGAGATCAACCACAAGCCATAAAACAGCTTGTTAATGGTATTACTTCAAATGAAAAATACCAAACCCTACTTGGTGTTACCGGATCTGGTAAAACTTTTACAGTTGCGAATGTTATTGAAGATGTTCAAAGACCAACCTTAGTTTTAGCACACAATAAAACATTAGCAGCCCAATTATATTCTGAATTTAAACAGTTTTTTCCTAATAATGCGGTTGAGTATTTTGTATCCTATTACGATTATTATCAACCGGAAGCATACATTCCTGTTTCAGGAGTTTACATCGAAAAAGATTTATCTATAAATGAAGAAATAGAAAAAATGCGTTTAAGCGCAACATCTTCCTTGCTCTCTGGACGTAGAGATGTATTAGTAGTCGCTTCTGTTTCTTGCATATATGGTATTGGAAATCCTGTAGAGTTTCAAAAAAATGTGATTTTGCTAAAACGAGATCAGGTTATTTCTCGAACAAAATTACTGCATCAATTAGTTCAAAGTTTATATTCTAGAACAGAAGCAGATTTTAAACATGGAAATTTCAGAATAAAAGGAGATACGGTTGATATTTTTCCAAGCTATGCAGATGATGCTTTTAGAATTCACTTTTTTGGTGATGAAATCGAAGACATTGAAGCCTTTAATATTCAAACTAATAAAGTCATAGAAAAATATGACCAGCTCACTATTTATCCAGCAAACATGTTTGTAACATCTCCAGATGTTCTTCAAGGTGCTATCAAAGAAATTCAAGATGACTTAATAAAGCAACATGATTATTTTAAAGAGATAGGTAAACACTTAGAAGCAAAACGCCTTAAAGAGCGTACTGAATTTGACCTTGAAATGATACGTGAATTAGGTTATTGTTCTGGTATTGAAAACTACTCGCGCTATTTGGATCGTAGGCTTCCTGGTACGCGTCCATTCTGTTTATTGGATTATTTTCCAGATGATTATTTAATGGTAGTAGATGAAAGTCATGTCACTATTTCTCAGGTACATGCCATGTATGGAGGCGACCGAAGTAGAAAAGAGAATTTGGTAGACTATGGTTTCAGGCTTCCAGCGGCTATGGATAACAGACCATTGAAATTTGAAGAATTTGAAGCCATTCAAAACCAAGTTATTTATGTAAGTGCCACACCTGCTGATTATGAATTACAAAAAACAGACGGTGTATATGTGGAGCAAGTTATTCGACCAACCGGTTTATTAGATCCAATTATTGAAGTCCGTCCAAGTTTAAACCAGATTGATGATTTAATTGAGGAAATACAACAACGCATTGAAAAAGACGAACGTACTTTAGTTACTACATTAACCAAACGTATGGCAGAAGAGCTAACTAAATATTTAGATAGAATTCAAATTCGGTGTCGCTACATACACAGTGATGTAGACACGTTAGAACGCGTTGAAATTATGCAAGATTTACGTAGAGGTTTATTTGATGTATTGGTTGGTGTAAACTTATTACGTGAAGGTTTAGATTTACCTGAAGTGTCATTAGTAGCTATTTTAGATGCTGATAAAGAAGGTTTTTTACGTTCTGCACGTTCTCTAACGCAAACGGTAGGTAGAGCAGCAAGACACTTAAATGGAAAAGCTATCATGTATGCCGATAAAATTACTAAAAGCATGCAAAAAACGATTGATGAAACTGAATACAGACGCGAAAAGCAAATAGCTTATAATACGGAACACAACATAATTCCAACGGCTCTAAATAAAAGCTTAGATAATGCCTTATCAAAAAATTCGGTTAGTACTTACAGTTATGAATTAGAAGCATTAAGAGCTGCTGAACCAGAAAGTGCGTACTTGAGTAAACCTGAACTTGAGAAGAAAATTCGAGAAAAACGAAAACTTATGGAAGGCGCTGCAAAAGCCTTAGACTTTATTATTGCTGCTAAATTACGCGACGAAATAAAAAACTACCAAAATAAATTAGAAAAGCTAAAAGTATAAACTTTTAGCTTTTCAGTAATCTACTTTATGTAAATTATAATCAACACTAATATTTGTATTCTTTTAGAAAGATCTAAATGAAATGAATTTTAATTGTATTGTGTTTTGAAAATATCTATCAAAACATCTGGTGGTACAATCTTATTTGGAAAGCTTTCCATTAAATATAAAACCTTAGTAATAGACTCATGACTAAGTCCCATTCTCAATCCAAAATTATATAACTTGATAACGCCTGCCGAATTATTTTCTTCATTATGCTCTTGTTCAATGTTCATCAACAAAACTAATCTATGAAACTGAACTATGCGTTCACTGTGTGATTTTAAATGTGTGTACGTAACAGGATTCTCTAACAAATATTCAAAATCTTCACGAGAAATATCTAATTGTTTCGCTACTCCAAGTAAGAAATTATACTCTATGCGTCGTATGTCTTTATCATATTTAGCAAATGCAATCATTTCTGATAAAAGGCTTAGTTTTTCTACTCTATTTACCATTCTTAAGGGTTTTCTTTAGGGATAAATTAATTACAACATAAAGTTACACAGAAGAGTCATTAAATAATCGTGGATATAAGGTAACTTATCGAAAAACAGTAGGTATTTAATCGTTATTTTCATCAACTTCGTCAATAATTCACTTTTGTTGAACTAAATAATTTGCATCTTATCATTTATTACATCATGATTCAAGCTAACCAACTCATGTGTAAAATACTGTTAATCAAGTAGTTAAATTAATATTTTTTGTAAAAATAACTTATTCTTAAAACCAACATTTAAAGTATCTTTACAGAAGCAGGTTAAACGTTAGTTTTGATTGCGCCAAGAATGAAAATCGATGAACTGCATAGGCTAAATACCCAATAAAAAGAATTATGACAAATAACGATATTTTAAAAAAATTAAGAGTAGCTCTAAAACTGCGTGATGATGAGATAGTAAAGATTTTAGAGCTTGTAGATTTTAGAATTTCAAAAAGTGAACTCGGAGCTTTTTTTAGAAAGGAAGACCATCCTAAATATATGGAATGCGGCGATCAAATTTTACGTAATTTTTTAAATGGACTAGTCATTCACCTTAGAGGACCAATGCCTAAAAAAGGGAGAAAAAAATAACGCACAAAAAAAAGGTCGTCTAAAAAGCAATTTTTAGGCGATTTTCT
>TARA_R110002096_G_scaffold70043_6_pt1 | contig 11574 bp, 9 predicted proteins | sample TARA_R110002096 | Tara Oceans TARA_R110002096 (sample SAMEA4397295) | marine metagenome | biome: Polar Biome; feature: [DCM] deep chlorophyll maximum layer (ENVO:01000326); material: water (ENVO:00002006), including particulate matter (ENVO:01000060) such as... | depth 35 m | reverse complement strand
CCATCGTGGTCGGAGAAGGGGGGTCCGGGGGCGCTGTCGCACTTGCGGCCGGCAACCGCGTGATGATGATGGAACATGCCGTTTATTCAGTGATTTCCCCGGAAGGCTGCGCATCAATTCTGTGGCGGACGGCGGATAAGGCGGAAGATGCGGCGAATGCCATGAAGATAACTGCTCAGGATCTGTTGAAACTGAATGTTATCGACGAAGTGATCCCGGAGCCTGTGGGCGGTGCGCATCGGGACCATGACCTGACCATGGAAACCATCCGCAAGTCTCTGGAAACATCCCTTAGTGAGCTTTCTGCCTTGAGCGGGGACAAGCTAAAACAGTTGCGCCGTGAGAAATTCCTCGCGATGGGAAAAGTCGGACTTTAGTCTACTTTTATACAGTTACAAAAAAAGCGCTACAGGATTAACTCTTGTAGCGCTTTTTCTTTGTCTGAAGATGGGGAGATTATAGCGCCCCATGGCAATGTTTGTATTTCTGGCCACTGCCGCATGGGCAAGGATCATTGCGACCGGCTTTTGGCAAAACCTTTCCATGACAATGTTTGTATTTTTCTCCGCTGCTGCATGGGCAGGGAGCATTGCGTGAAACCTCACCCCAGGTTTTCGGGTTCTTGGGATCTATGGTTGCGGATGCATCATTCTCACCTGTGGTGGCGTCGATGTGAGTTATATCCAAGGCGCTAAGGTCCGGGTCCTGTAATTCTGGCAGCGGTTCTGCTGGCGCAATCTCGATGTTGGCCATCAACATCACCACATTGTCCCGGGTGGCTTCCAGCATTTGTTCAAACATGCTGAAGGCTTCGGTTTTATATTCGTTGAGCGGATCGCGTTGGCCGTAGGCGCGCAGCTGAATAACCTGACGCAGGTGATCCAGTTGAGCCAGATGTTCTTTCCAGAAGCGGTCAATGGCCTGCAGCAACAGGCTACGTTCCACCTGACGCATAATCTCCGGCCCCATATCGGCGGCGCGTTTGGCCATAAAGCGGTCGGCTTCGTCGATAAGGCGGTTTTCAAAGGCTTCTGAATCTATACCTTCTTCCTCGACCCAGCTTTTCAGACCGAAATCGCGGCCAAAGATACGGGTGGCTTCTTCGCTCATGCCTTCAGTATCCCAATCCTGGGGATAGGCGCGGGCCGGAATATGATTTTCAACAAGGTCTTCAACAACCTGAGCCCGCATATCGGACAGGGTTTCGGACAGGTCATCACTGTTCATCACATCGCGCCGTTGGTCGTAAATGGCTTTGCGCTGGTCATTCATGACATTGTCGAATTTCAGAAGATTTTTACGGATTTCGTAGTTGCGGGTTTCGACCTTTTCCTGTGACTTTTCCACAGCGCGGTTGAGCCAGGGGTGAATCAGGGACTCGCCTTCCTCAAACCCGAATTTCTGCATCAGGCTGTCCATACGTTCACCGCCAAAAATGCGCATCAGATCATCTTCCATGCTGAGGAAGAATTTCGAACGGCCCGGATCACCCTGGCGGCCGGAACGACCACGCAGCTGATTGTCAATGCGGCGACTTTCATGGCGTTCTGTGCCAAGCACATACAGGCCGCCGGCTTCCAGAACCTTGGCTTTTTCCGTGGCGACTTCGGCCTTTATTTTCTCTGCCGCGGCAGTACGGGCCGCTTCGTCAATTTCATCAATTTCCAATTCAAGCCGCATGTCCAGATTACCGCCAAGCTGGATATCGGTTCCACGGCCGGCCATATTGGTTGCGATGGTCACCGCACCATAACGTCCTGCCTGCCCGATGATGTGGGCTTCCTGTTCGTGGAACTTGGCGTTAAGGACATTGTGTTTGATTTTGCGCTCACTGAGAAGGTTGGCGAGATATTCAGAGCGTTCAATGCTGACCGTACCCACCAGAATTGGTTGTCCGGCTTCCTGGCACTTAACAATCTGGTCAACGATGGCGTTGAATTTTTCGACCGTGGTGCGGTAAATCTCGTCATCATCATCAATACGTTGTACCGGCACATGGGTGGGGATTTCCACCACGCCAAGACCGTAAATCTCCCCAAATTCAGAAGCTTCGGTTGCGGCGGTGCCCGTCATGCCGGAAAGTTTCTGGTAGAGGCGGAAATAGTTCTGGAACGTGACAGAGGCCAGCGTCTGATTTTCAGACTGGATTTCAACGCCTTCCTTGGCTTCGAGCGCCTGATGCAAGCCATCGGAAAAGCGTCTGCCTTCCATCATTCGTCCGGTGAATTCATCAATGATAATAACATTGTCGTCTTTGACGATGTAATCTTTTTCCCGGGTGAATAGGCAATGGGCGCGCAGGGCCTGGTTGGCGTGATGCACCACACCAACATTGCCAAAATCGTACATATTTTCGCCCTTGATCAGGTCGTGACTGATCAAAATCTGTTCCAGATGTTCCATTCCGTCTTCCGTCAGCGTGACAGAGCGGGCTTTTTCATCGATTTCGTAATCGTCTTTGTTAAGTTCGGGAATGATTTTGTCAATGGCGACATAAAGGTCGGACTTGTCTTCGGTTGGCCCTGAAATCACCAGCGGTGTGCGCGCCTCATCAATTAAAATGCTGTCGACTTCATCGACAATGGCAAAGGTGGGGTCACGTTGCACCATGGCATCCGGGTGATACTTCATATTATCGCGCAGATAATCGAAACCCAGTTCATTGTTCGTGGCATAGGTAATGTCGGCGGCGTAGGCGGCTTTGCGGGCCTCGTCGTCCATGTTGGGCACGATACAGCCTGTGGTCATGCCAAGAAATTCAAAAACCTGGCCCATCCAGTGGCTGTCGCGGGTCGCGAGATAATCATTGACGGTGACTACATGGACACCTTTACCAGGCAGGGCGTTGAGATAGCCGGCCAGCGTGGATACCAGAGTTTTCCCTTCGCCGGTTTTCATTTCGGAGATTTTACCTTCGTGGAGCACGATGCCGCCAATCAGCTGCACATCATAATGACGCTGTCCGAGGGTTCGCTTGGCGGCTTCTCGCACAGTGGCGAAAGCTTCTACCAGCAGGCTGTCGAGGGAGACGCCTTCTTTCAGGCGGGCGCGGAATTCGGTGGTTTTTGCTTTGAGATCGGCATCGGAAAGTTTTTGGATGTCTTCTTCTAACGCATTAATGGCGGCAACCTGCGGCATCAGCGACTTGATATAACGATCGTTGGCGGTGCCGAATATTTTTTTGGCAATTTTGCCCAATCCCAACATTATTATTTCCTTATTCGGGTCGCGGGCTGTACAGAGATCAATCCCGAAACATCAAAAAAATTACCGTGAAGTAGCACAGATAAGTCTGTCCACCCCTGCTGTCAATGACTGATCCTCATTATCGCCAATAAAACCGCTCATATCGGACTATTTTAACATCCCTGGTGGGAAATAATGGACATATTGAAGATCAGGGGATTATATAGCTGTAAAGTGTGACCAAAAGCTTACGATGAATAAGCGGGGTTTCTTGTTTTACCAAGGATTGAGTGATTATGGCGAAAATTGAAAAAATCTCCCCTTTGGCCCCTAAGGGTTTTCCGGTGATGCCCCAGATTGACGGCGTGCTTTTTGCCACAGCGGCGACGGGGATGAAGTATAAGGGGCGCGACGATTTGCTGTGTGCGGCTTTTCCCGACGGGGCGACGGTTGCAGGTGTGTTGACTTTGTCGCGAACGGCTTCGGCGCCGGTAGATTTCTGTCGCGCCAACCTCGCAACGGGTCAAAAGGCGCGGGCGTTATTGGTCAATGCCGGAAATTCTAACGCCTTTACAGGTAAGGCCGGTGATGCGGCAATGAGATCAACGGTCATGACCCTGGCGGAAAAGATGGGGTGTGCGGCGGAAGAAATTTATGTGTCTTCCACCGGAGTGATCGGTGAGGTGCTCAATGCGGACCAAATCAACAGGCACCTGTCGGCAACTGTGGACGCCCTGTCTCCGGGAGGGTGGCGCGATGCGGCGGGCGCCATTCTGACCACAGATACTTTTGTTAAGGGCGCGACGCGTACTGTCCTGCTCGACGGTACCGAGGTCACTATAAATGGATTTGCCAAGGGGTCCGGCATGATTGCTCCGGATATGGCGACCATGTTGGGGTATATCTTTACCGATGCGGACTTGAGCCATGATGTTTTGCAGAGCCTGTTGAAATGCACCGCGGATCAGTCGTTTAATGCCATCACGGTTGATAGCGATACTTCTACGTCGGATACTGTTCTGGCTTTCGCCACCGGGAAATCCGGGGTAGGAGAGCGGATCAGCTCTATTGATGATCCGTTGTTGGCTGCATACAGGGCGGCGTTTCTTGACGTGATGCAGGATCTCGCACATCAGGTGGTGCGAGATGGGGAAGGGGCGCATAAATTTATCGAAGTTCGGGTCAGTGGCGCCGAAGATAACCGGGCGGCAAAGGTTATTGCCATGAGTATCGCCAACTCACCACTTGTCAAGACCGCCATCGCAGGAGAGGACGCCAACTGGGGCCGCATTGTCATGGCAGTGGGCAAAGCCGGGGAAGCGGCTGATCGGGACAGTCTGGAAATTCTGATTGGCGGGCAGAAAGTCGCGGCAGAGGGAATGGCGGTCCCGGGCTATGACGAGGCCGCCTGTACCGCTCACCTGAAAGGGCAGAATATTGATCTGTCCGTTGATGTGGGGATAGGATCCGGTGCGGCAACGGTCTGGACGTGTGACCTGACCCATGATTATATCAGCATTAATGCCGACTACAGGAGTTAACGATATGAGTTTTCCGGAGAGGATTGAAACCTCACGCCTCATTTTACGACCTTATGTTCTGGATGACCTGGACGCCCATGTGGAGGTTCTGAGCAACTGGGATGTTGTTCAATGGTTATCAAATAATGTCCCCGTACCATACCGGCGTGAAGACGGAGAGAATTCTATCCGGGAAGCGATACAGAAGTTCCAGGATGGTCAATCAATCCAGTATGCCATTGAAGACAAAGAAACGGGTCGTCATGTGGGCGGTGTCCGCCTCTTCACCATTACTGCAGAAACGGAAGTTGGCTATTGGATGCACCCTGATTTCTGGGGTAAAGGTCTGGGGACGGAAGTGTTGAAAGCAGCCATTTCAGCGGGATTTGACGAGGGAACCATTGTGCGCTTTGTCGCTCAAACGGCGGAAAAGAACTATGGATCACAAGCCATTCTGAAGAAAGTTGGCTTTGTTGATGGCGGGGTTGTACCAGCAGAATATTACCGTGACGGCCATCAGGAAGGCGGGTGTACGGCTTTTTTCACGCTGGATAAAGCAGATTGGCTGACGCAGAACGCCATTCAGGAGAAAGTAACATGAGCCAACTTTGCCCTGATGTGCCCGGACGCCCCACAGGTCCGGTGGATGTATTGCTGGTGGCGGCGGTGATTATGATTGATATTGATGGCCGCATCCTGCTCGCCCAGCGGCCGGAAGGCAAGAGCATGGCGGGCCTGTGGGAATTCCCCGGCGGCAAGGTGGAAAAAGGCGAAACCCCCGAACGCGCCCTGATCCGCGAGCTCAATGAGGAGCTTAACATCGATGTGACGGAAGCCTGTCTTGCGCCGTTTGTTTTCGCCTCTCATACCTATGAAGACTTCCATCTGATGATGCCGATGTTTCTCTGCCGCCGTTGGGACGGCATTTTGACGCCTCGGGAAGGACAGACATTGAAGTGGGTGAAAATCCAAGACCTTGGCACTTACCCTATGCCGCCAGCTGACGCGCCATTGCTTGCCATGATCCGCGATTTTCTTTAAGGGGAATGCCATGCTGACTGTCCGCACATTCAAACGGGATGATTTTGAGGATATCTGCCGGATATTCCAGCAGGGCATCGACACCGGTAATGCGACCTATGCCACGGCAGTGAAAAACTGGCCGGATTGGGACGCGTCCTATCGACAAGATTGTCGTTTGGTGCTGGAAGAAGGGGCGGATCATGTGGTGGGCTATGGTGTGTTGTCGCCTTTTAGCCAAATGCATGCGTATCGAGGGGTGGCGGAAACCAGTTTGTATATTGATGAAAAAACCAGGGGTCAGGGGGCGGGGCAGCTGTTGCTGTCGCAATTGATCACTGCTTCGGAGCAGGCCGGACTCTGGACCTTGCAGGCGAAAATTTTCCCGGAAAATAAGATTAGTATTCATCTGCATGAAAAATTGGGTTTTCGGGTGGTGGGAATTTTTGAGAAAATTGGTCAGCTCAATGGTGTTTGGCGCGATGTGGCCTTTATGGAACGGCGCAGTAAAGTTGTCTGCCCGATCACATAAAGTCCTTCTCTGCAAAGATTATAGAATGTCCCTCTTCTGGCTTGGGGCGTACCGGAAATAGAGATATCAAATGAAAGATGTCGAAGGTTGAAATATCCCAACTGTATCTAGTTTTGATTACCTCTGATTTCCTTTAAAAAGTCGCTTACCTCGGTGCCAAGCCCATTGGCCTGTTGGGCCAGTTCATCAGACGCGACCAACAGTTTTTCTGCGATCTGGTTTGTTTGGTCGGCTACATTGCTCACGTTTGTTACATTCTGATCAACCTCTTGTGTACCGGTAGCCGCAGCGAGAGAGTTTTGGCTGATTTCTCGGGTTGCAGCCGTTTGTTCCTGAACCGCATTGGCAATGGATGTGGAAATAGAGTTGATGTCATTAATCGTCGTGGCAATATTATTTACCGAACTCACAGCGGATCTGGTGGCGGTTTGTACATTGGAAACCTGTGCCGCGATATCATGCGTGGCTTGAGCGGTTTGATTGGCGAGGGTTTTAACCTCATTTGCCACGACGGCAAATCCCCGTCCGGCATCTCCGGCGCGGGCGGCTTCTATGGTGGCGTTTAGAGCCAGAAGGTTTGTTTGTTCCGCAATGGCGGTTATGAGGGTTATCACCTCATCAATCTTAATGGTGGCTGCAGACAATTCCTGTACTTGCAGACCGGCTTGTTGTGCTTCATCAACCGCGTTCCGCGAAATATCAGCTGCTTGACTAACCTGCCGGCTGACTTCTGCTATGGATGCGGCCATTTCTTCCGCAGCCCCGGCGACTGTCTGCACATTCTGCCCCGCTTGACGAGAGGCATTGGCCGCCAGTCCTGCTTCCGATGATGTTTCGGTGGAGGCTTTGGTGAGGTCGTTGGCTGTTTTATTCATTTCAGCGACGGAAGTCGTTACGCTTTTCAGTACGGTCATCACCCGGGATTCAAAGCTGTCGGCCAGAGTGCGCAGCATCTGATCCCGTTCACGGGCGGCCTGCTCTTTTGCGGCGGTTTCATGACGGACGGTTTCTTCGGCGAGGTCGCGTTCCTTGCGTGCCGTCTGGCGGGCCTGTTCTTCTTCCTCTGCCTGACGCTGCAGGGTTTCTTCCTGCATGCGCACCATGCGGACAGCATTGTCCTTGAAAACCTGAACGGCTCTGGTCATATCACCAATGTCATCCTTGCGTTGCAGGCCTTTGATGTGGACATCATTGTTGCCGCTGGCAAGTTCACCCATGCAAGAGGTCAGTTTGATTAGGGGGGTGCTCAGAACCTTGCGGATCAGGACCAGCAAAATACCAGCCATTAGAATGATAGCGATGCTGCTATAAATTAATTGAGAGGTTTGTACCGCTTTGAGGGCAGCATTGATACGGTGATTGCTCCAGGCAATGGCTATTGTACCGGTTTTGGCGCCCTTGTTATCGAACACCGGGGCAGCGATAACGGAATGATCCTGTGACCGGATGAGGGTGGTTCGGCCCTTTTCCATTGCGAGAAGGTCGCCGGTTACCAGGCTGGAGAGAGGGAAGTCCTTCAGGACAGCGGAGTGATATTCATCAATGATATCGCCCTTCGCATTAACAGCGATGAAAGATGCCAAAGTGGAATGTTCAGTTCGGGTCAGAGGTAAATATACATTCTGTATGTTTTCGGGTTTATTAAAGCGAATGGCCAAAGGCAGTTGAGAGGCAATAAGCTGTGTGATAATGGTGGATCCGGACCTGGAAAGTTGGGTGAGCTCCGAATTCATAATATGGGACTGATAAGTCGAAAAGAACCCGCAAATGGTGATGATGCCAACAATTACAATACATAATATCTTGCGCCCGACAGGCATCGCTGTAAGACGTGCGCCGAGTATGTGAACTCTGCTTTTGACGGTTAAAACTTCCATTATGGTGCTCCTTAAAAAAAGCTATGAGTTTTCTGTTCAGAGCATTTCGGCATTCATTCCTATGGTAAGGGCACCAATGGCAGCCCCTGTGGCGGGATCGGAGATGGTGACGCTGACCTGGATTTGATAGCTTTGAGAGGATTCATCAAACTCTACCTCACTGACATAAATGGCGCCGGGGCCGACTTTGAATGTTTTTTGCCACTTGGCCTCGTCCCCTTGCCAGAAATCAGACGTTAGATCACTTTGCCCGACATTGAGACCTTTGTTATCCATCGCGAATATTTCCGTATAAAGTCCTCCGGACTCATCCCGGATGTTTTTGAGAAAAGTAGAAACATCGTTGGATAGAACGGCGGCTGTCATTGAACCGCCGCCATTTTTCACTTCAGCGCGCCAGACTTTGTCCTGGGTATCTATTTCGTTTTGGTTCAGTGCTGTATTTCGTATGTTCTGGGCGTTTATACCGGTAATGAGTGTCGCATTTCCGATCCATTTTGCAACATTGTTTTTGATATGGGCTTTGGCAACATCTTCCTGGGCGTAGGCAGAAAAACCGATGAGGGTGAGGATGAAGGTGAAGAATGTAATTTTCAGAGTATCTATGATTTTCATTTTAGGACCTTTTTGCATGGTGATATGAAACATCTTGATTTTGGGGATAGTGATTTGGTTCACTATCCCCGGAAACATTGGATACCCGGGGTTACCAGTCGACGTTCAACCTCAGGCCGACTACATCGGAGGCGTTTTCAGCCCCGAGAGCCAGATCGGAAACTTCCGTGTGGCCATAATCCAGCAAGGCGCGGACATAACGGGTCATATACCAGCTTAGATTTACAATGTAACTTGTCTGCTGGCCGCCGAAGGCGCCATTATTGGTAAGATCCAGCGTGTCATAACGTGCGGTGATTTGCCACATGCCAAGGCCACCTTTCCGGTCAAATGGATTGGCTACTTTGGGACGCCCCCAGGCTCCTTTTTTAATGTCCAGAGGACGGTTTTCGCCCGTCAGGATATAGCCAAATTCGATATACCCCCCTGAGAAATTAGCATTGCGGCCCAGAGTGCCGGCATCAGTGGCACTGAGAAAGGCATATTCTGCAGCGCCGAAAAAGGCGCCATGAGAGAAAGCGGCTTCTGCGGCAATCAGCTTATCCTTATTTGTACCCCCGGTACTGACCAAGTTGCTGGTCAGGTTGGTGACAGCCTTGGCCTTATAACTCAGGGTGCGGTCATTCATGTCACGCAGCCGGCCAGACATCCCGACAAGCCAGGTGGTGTTATCAAGTTTGCCGCCATAATTGACTCGTGCTGCTGCGGTCCAGCCTTCTTCGGTGTTGCTGGAAAAGGTATTGGTGCCCTGGAATATTCCGGCGGTAAAGCCCCAGGTGTCTCCGCCAGTACCTGCCTTGATTCCCATGCCGCGACCAAACCCAAACGCGCTTTTAAAAGCCCCACGTTCCATCAGACTGGTCTGGCTGATGGCGGTGTTCCATTCCAGTGAGTTTGGCATTTTGCTTTGGCCGATCGTATAGGCCCAGTTTTGCACCTTGAATTGTAAGTAGGCATCCTTCACGCTGACATTGTTACCGCCAAAATCAGCCTCAAATTTATATTTGATGTTGTCGGTGGCCTTACCTTCAACACCAAACCAGGCGGCTCTTAATTTGGTGCCGGATATGTCAAAAGTACCCTGATCATCACTTCCGGCGCTCCAATCCACAAAAACACGTCCGCGAACATTAAATTCGGATTTACCATCTGCAGATTTTAAGGTCGGTGCGGGATCTGAGGAGGAAAAAGTCACGGTTTTGTCCGGCAAGTCCGGTTTCGACATTGCAGGGGCTGGTGCGCCTGCTGTGGTCAATTTTTCGATCAGCTTTTCGAGAGCTTCAACACGGTTTTTCAGACTGTTGACTTCTGACGTGAGCTCATCCCGCGTCTGAGAAAAGGCGGGGGGTGTAAGACATGTGGTGAATAAAAGGGCTGGACATATTAGTTTCGCAAATCGTGTCAACGTTACTCTCCTTGGATATTTTGTTTTATAGCAAATGCTTAGTTATTAATTCATGATTCGCTAATATCCGATAATTTATTTAATGTTTCGTAAATATGGACGAAGTATTAGGGGGAATTCTTATATAAAATATTCGGAGAACGTGTGGAGAGAGAAGAGGCATAAGATGATCCTCTCAACGATTTTACCAACAGATAAAGATTGAAAAACTCACGGGCCTGTTATGGAACATGACCAGTGTTTTTAAAATAGGGGCTGTTAATATGAGGATGAGCATTGGGAATGCTCTAGCTCTTTTCCCCAAACATATCCGCGAGATTGACCTTGCCTTGGCCGGGTTTCAGGGGCTTTTGCTGGCTTTCGTGGGGGGACCAGCCCATCAGATAAATAATATCAAAAGTCACGACAATGCGGCCACGGTCATCGACAAATTTTTCCTGATAAAGTCGGGCGGCTTCCATCATAACGGCGCGAGAACTCAGGCCTTGAAAGCGTTTGATCAGGATATTCGCCTCTCCCATGGCTTTGAGTTCCTGCATCAGCTTGAAGGCGTTTTCATAGGTCACCGTGATGCGATCCGTGTCGACCACCGGCAGAGAGAAGCCGGCCCGCTGTAGCAGGCCTCCGGCGTCCTGTACCGTCATAAAGGGTGAAACACGCGGGCTCAGGCCGCCGCGCAGGTTGACTTCGGCTTTTGTCAGACACTGGCGCAATTCCGTCAGGGTCTCGCCGCCGAACAATGACCCGAGAAACAAGCCGTCGGGTTTTAGGCTGTGCTTGATCTGATAAAGGCAGCCGGGCAGGTCATTAATCCAATGCAGACTGAGATTGCTGAGAACCAGATCAAGGGAACCGGGTTGATACGGCAGCGCCTCTTCGTCGGCTTGCACCCGAAGTCCCCTCGCCTGCTGCACCATCCCCAGAGACAGATCCTGCTGAACCACATTTTTATCGGCGATCCGCCCGGCCATCTCGCCACCGTGACAGCCAAGGTCGACAATGCGATTGAAGTTCCGATTAATGTCGAGATATTTATCATACAAGCGATCGGCAACTTCCTGAATAAGGAAGTTGTGGGCATCATAAGTCTTCACGGCCTGATCACGGTTATGGCGTAGTTGGGCCCGGTCGAAGATCTTGATCTGATTGTCAGCGGCAGGTTTGTTTGTCATACTGCCTATATGGCATTTTTGCAGGGTGGGGAAAAGACCCAAATGGGCGGATTTCTAAAAAGAATGGCAAGAAACGGATTAGGCCGGCATGTGTCAGTGCGGGCCCGGCATGTCTGGACAGGGGTTCTCAATCAGTTGCTTCCTCCACGATGTCTGGCCTGTGGTGTTGGTGTACAGGATGCCGGCCGGTTGTGCGGCGACTGTTGGGGTGCGCTCGATTTTCTTCAGGGACCGGCTTGCGCCTGTT
>TARA_R110002096_G_scaffold163992_3_pt1 | contig 11583 bp, 7 predicted proteins | sample TARA_R110002096 | Tara Oceans TARA_R110002096 (sample SAMEA4397295) | marine metagenome | biome: Polar Biome; feature: [DCM] deep chlorophyll maximum layer (ENVO:01000326); material: water (ENVO:00002006), including particulate matter (ENVO:01000060) such as... | depth 35 m | reverse complement strand
CACTGATTCCAAAAGTTCCCCGCGACACACCTTGCTCCATCGTAAAGGTCCCGAGCTTTTCAACCAAGCCGCTTTTCAGATTGGCTCCATGCTCAGGAACGTTGGCAGGTGCATTCTCCCACGTCATCGCATCCCTGTTCCAGCCGTCCATTTCCGCACCTTTCAGGCCGTAAACCTCGAACTCGGAATCGGGAACGTGGGACGCGAGTCCCCACCCCGTGGGATCGAAGTGGAGGATCAATTCGGCATCCACAATTCGCGCCAAGTCTGATGAGGACACTTCAAATCCGAGATAGGCCTTCCGGCTCGGACCTTGTTTGGAATTCGTATTTTTGACCAGAAGCAGCTCATCGGAAATGTGGTCGCCAATGGGATGGGACGCGACATAGGCATCACGCGTCGTCGCAATCATTCTCCAGTCCGAGCCCTTTCGCAGAACCGGCAACGATTGCGCCCAATCACCTTCTTCGGGAACCGAACTCGCTTCCGAAACGCGATCGCCCGCCACATAATTCCGCTGACCGGCTTCCAATCGCACGATCTCCTTCGAAGCCGGATGCTCCACTTCGACGACGCCTTCAAAAACCTGGGTTTGCGTCGCTCCCGACCCGGAATCGACATTGACGGCAAATCGCGTTCCATAATCGACCACATTGGCGGTGGGCGTTCCAATCTGGAACCCAAGCGCCGACTCGGGAATATCGGCCACCGCCGTCCCACGCGTCAGCAGGCAATTCATTCGATCAATCAGCTGGATCTCAACCGGCGCCTCGAGAATCACTTCAGCGCCCGAATCAAAACGCAGCGTGGCCAGTCCTTCCGCCAATCGCAGCTGTCCCTGGCTCAATCGCGCTCCTTCTGCCGTCGGCAAATTGCCGCTCTCCCATCTTGCCGCGCGGGTTTTCTCCATCGTCGCAAACGTCGCATCCTTGGGGGAATTCCCCCACCAAACCAGGGTGACGGTCGCGAGAGCTACCATCGCCGCCGCAACTCCCCAGATTCCGCTCACCCGACCCAGGAACGACGACGTTGCCGGAAAGTCGATCACGTCGCCCGCTTCCGATTTCGATTCGCTGACCTGGTCCCAATAGAGCGCCGCGTGGTCGTGCATGAAGTCGGCAAATTTTCGCCTCGCCGCTTCGTCCGACTGCAACCACTCATCGAGTCGCTTGCGCTTCGCTTCCGTCAGTTCGCCCTCGGCGTAATCGTTCGCCAAATCCAGAAGTTCGTCCTGTTCCTTCTCGTTCATGATTGTTGAGTCTGTTGCTCCACACAAAGGTAAAGATTCTTCCGCAGACGGCTCAGGAGCCGGTAGACGGCCCCCTCGGTCTTCTCAAAACGCCGGGCAATTTTCTCGATCGAGGCTTCGTCGCGATACCGCATTTGAACCAAGTCGCGGTGTTCGTCGCTGAGCTTGAGCAGGCACCCCTGCAAGGCTTTCTCGCGATTCACCCAACGGCGCTCGCGAATCGCAGACTCGGATTCCTCGCTCAAGAGCTCGAGCGTCCGCTCGCTCAATTGAAAGGGCTGACGCTTGCTCTTCCGGCGATAGGCAAGGATCTGGTGAAAGAGAATCTTCCGCGCCCAGGCCGCAAAGTTGGTTCCCAGCTCAAACTGCTCGAAATTGCGCCACATGATCACCTTGCCTTCCTGCAAAATGTCCTGCGCGTCCTGGGGGGAGGCGATCAGGCCGGTGACGTAGAGTCCGAGTCGACGCTCATGCTCGGCGAGCAATCGCAGAAACGCTTCGGTGCGGTCGTTGGGTTCGGATTCGGGCATGGGTTCAATGGAATAAGGCAAATTGCGCGGATTTTGGACAAACAGAAATTTTTATGTCCAAACTTCCGTGAACGGGCCTTGATAAGACAGATGCTCGCAAAACCCCAACTTTACGCGCTCGCCTCATGCTGGTTTGCTTTCGCCCCAATTACGGTTTCCGGAACGGAAGGCATCGCATTCTTCGAAGAACACGTTCGCCCAATCCTGATGGAGCGTTGCCTGGATTGCCATTCGGAGGAATCCGGCAAACGCAAGGGCGGGCTCTGGCTCGATCGCAAGGAAGCCTGGCAAATGGGCGGCGACGGGGGCCCCGCGATCGTTCCCGGCGACCTCGAGGAAAGCCTGCTGGTTCATACGATCCGCTATCTGGAACCCAGCTTGCAGATGCCGCCCAAATCCAAGCTTCCCGACGAAGAAATCGCGATTCTGGAGCAATGGATCGCGATGGGCGCACCCGATCCACGGAATGAAGCTCTGGCCGGGGCTGTTCGCAAAACAGAGATCGACTACGAAGCCGCGCGCCGTTCCTGGGCGTTCCGTCCCCACGTCAGCCCGGAGATCCCGACGGTCAACGACGCGGAATGGGCCCGCAACGCAATCGATCCGTTCATCCTCGCGCCGCTCGAAGCTCATGGGTTGGAACCGGCCGCCGATGCAGCTCCCCGCGCCCTGATCCGGCGGCTCTACTTTGACCTGACCGGCCTGCCTCCGACTCCCGAGGAAGTCGAAGCCTTTGCCCGGAATCCCTCGCAGGAAGCTTCCGAAGCGTTGATCGATGATTTGCTCGCTCGCCCGGCGTTTGGAGAAAAATGGGGACGTCACTGGCTCGATATCGCGCGCTATTCCGACTCGAACGGCGCCGATCGCAACTTCACGTTTCCGCAGGCCTGGCGCTACCGGAACTACGTGATCGACTCCTTCAATCGCGATCGGCCGTTCTACGAATTCGTCCAACAACAGCTCGCCGGAGATCTGCTTCCCGCCGGGAATGACGAACAACGCCGCGAACAACTCGTCGCCGCGACCTTCCTCGCGCTCGGCCCCAAAATGTTGACCGAACGCGACAAGGAGAAACTGCGACTCGATACCGCAGACGAGCAGCTCGACACCGTGGGACGCGCCTTTCTCGGCCTCACGATGGGTTGCGCCCGCTGCCACGATCACAAATTCGATCCCATCTCACAAAGGGATTACTACGCCATGGCTGGGATCTTTCGCTCCACCCAGGTGGTGATGGGCACTCGCAACGGCTGCGTCAACGTCGCCAGTTGGGTCGAACGTCCGCTGCCGATTCCGGAACCGGAACGGAGCCAGTTGGCCGCCAAGGTCGAGCGCCTCGAACTCGCGATGCGCCTAACCGTTGAAAAGAGCTTCATGAAGAAAGCGGGTGGCAAAATGACGCTCGATAACCTGCCCCTGGCTGGCGTGATTTACGACGAAGCGGATGCTGAATTGGTGGGCAACTGGAAAGCCTCCACGATTTCGATGAACCGGTTCGGGAAAGGCTACATTCACGACGACCAGGAAGCCAAAGGGGAAAAGAAGGCGATCTTCACGGCGGCTCTTCCTGAGAACGGAGAATACGAAGTTCGCCTCGCCTACAGTTCGGCATCCAACCGCGCGAGCAACGTTCCGATCAAGGTCGAAGCCTGGAAAAACATCCATCACGTCGCCCTCGATGAAACGAAGCGGCCCTCGATTGGCGGACTGTTTGAGCCGATCGGACGATTCCGGTTCGAGAAAGGTGGTCGCGCCAAGGTCACCATCGAAACCGGTGAAACCAACGGCTATGTCATCGTCGATGCGGTCCAATTCATCGCCGTTGACGATATCGAGCGCGAAGCCATGGCCTTGGCCGCGGTCGAAGGTGAACAGGGCGAAGACGAGCTCTTCCGGATGACCGAAGGCGAATTGAAGAAGGTGTTGGGCAAGTTGATCGGCGAATTGCGGGGAGCTGAACTGGCAATGGCGCCACGCGACGCGAAGGACGCGGGCGACATCAATTTGCGCGTTCGCGGCGAAGTCGGCCAACTGGGCCCGGTCGTTCCCCGCAACTTTCCTCTCGCCCTTCATGCCGGTGACCAACCCAAGATCTCAGACGGCGAAAGTGGGCGCCGCCAACTCGCCACCTGGATCACCGGACCGGAAAACGCCCTTCTCGATCGCGTCATCGCAAACCGGCTCTGGCACAACTTGATGGGAAGGGGAATCGTCGCCTCGGTCGATAACTTTGGCGCCTTGGGAACCAAACCAACGCACCCGGAATTGCTGGACCATCTCGCGACTCAATTTCGAAACAGCGGTGGCTCGATGAAGACGCTCATTCGTGAGATTGCCTCGAGCCGGACCTACCAACTGAGCACCACAGTTCCGGCTTCCCAGCAAGCTGCCGACCCGAAAAATGATCTCTTCGGTCGCCAGAATCATCGGCGGCTTACCGCAGAGGAAATCCGCGACAGCGCACTGTTCCTCGCCGGAGAACTCGAATCCTCTCCCGGCCAGGCCACGGCAAGCAAATTTGGCGTTGATCTCGACAAGCCGATATCGTTCGCCAAGGAGAAGTTGCGGACCGTGTATCTTCCCATCGCCCGGAACAATCTGGTCGCGGACCTGGAGGTTTTCGACGCCGCGAATCCCGATCTCGTCAGTGGCAACCGCGCCGAAACGACCGTCCCAACCCAGGCGCTCTACCTCATCAACAGCGACTTCTTTCTGAGCAAGGCGAAAATCCTGGGAACAAAGGCAAGCTCAAAACCCGACCGCATTTCCTGGCTTTATGAGACGATTCTCAATCGCCCTCCGGAAACCGAAGAGGCATCCCGCGCCCAGGCGTTCGTTTCCGAAATCAGTCCCAATCCCGAAGAAGCGCACGCCCACCTCGCGCACCTGCTCCTCGTCTCCACCGAATTTCTCTACCTCGACTAAGCCCCTATCATGAGCCCTCAATCGACAGCCTGTCATCACTACGACCCGCCGGCGCTTTCGCGACGCCAAATGCTGCAACGCTCCGTCTGCGGGTTTGGATCGCTCGCCATGACCGGCCTCGCCGCAGCGTCCGGGCAACAAATGCATCACGCGCCCCGGGCCAAACGCGTCATCTTTCTCTTCATGCACGGTGGGCCCTCCCAGGTCGATACCTTCGATTATAAGCCGAAGTTGCAGGAGCGCGACGGCCAGCGTCTGCCCTATGCTCCCGCCAAAAATCTGGATCCTTCCGCAACCGCTCAGGCCAAACTTCTCGGCTCACCCTGGAAGTTTTCCCGGCACGGCGAATCCGGCCTTTGGGTCAGCGATCTCTTCCCGAATGTTGCCAAACTGACCGATGATCTCTGCGTCATTCGCTCGATGCAAAGCAAGGGCCAGTCGCACGGTCAGGCCGTCTGCATGCTGCACACGGGAACGGACAATTTCGTCCGCCCGTCCGTCGGGGCCTGGGTCAGTTACGGGCTCGGCACGGAAAACGAGAACCTCCCCTCGTTTGTCAGCATCAGTCCTTCGGCGACCCACGGCGGTCCCCGCAACTACGGACCTGCCTTTCTCCCCGCCGAGCACCAGGCCACCACCATCGGTCGCAATGGAAAGCTGGACCAATCCGCTTCGTTCCGTTTTCTGAGTTCCAAATCCGGCGCTGACATCCAAACCAAGAAACTCGCGTTTCTTCAGGCGATGAATCGCCAGCACTTTGAGCGGACCCAACACGGACCGGTCGAGGGAATGATCCAATCGATGGAGCTCGCATTTCGCATGCAGAGTTCGGCCCCGTCCGTCATCGACACCAAGGACGAGCCCGAACACATTCGCGACCTCTACGGCATCGGCACCAAGGAGACGGACAACTACGGCCGCCAGTGCCTCCTCGCCCGGCGCTTCGCCGAGGCAGGGGTTCGCTACATCCAGGTGAGCACTCCTAACGTGTGGGATCAGCATGGAAACCTGAAAGGCGGTCACGCCAAGAACAGCCTGGCCGTCGATAAACCCATCGCCGGATTGCTGACGGATCTGAAACAGCGCGGCATGCTCGAAGACACCCTCGTGGTTTGGGGGGGAGAATTTGGCCGCACCCCAATTGTGCAAGGTTCCAACGGCCGCGATCACAACCCTCAGGGGTTCACCATGTGGATGGCCGGAGGTGGCGTCAAGGGAGGGCTCGCCTGGGGCGAAACCGACGAATTCGGCTACTACGCAGTGAAGGACAAAGTCCACATGCATGATCTTCACGCGACCATTCTGCACCTCTTGGGAATCGATCACCTCCAGCTCACCTATCGCTACGCAGGACGGGATTTCCGGCTCACCGATGTCTATGGTGACGTGGTGAACGGGATTCTTGCCTGATGGATTGGGCCATCAACTTCCCGGCACCACAAACTGGACGTCGCGAACTTCGTGGTTCTCCAGTTGGAACGTGAGATAGCCGGCCTGCTTTTCTTCTGCGGTCGAATGCATCCCGGCAGACCCGGCATTGAGACAAAGCGTCGCCGGTGCCGAATCCGCTCGCAGTTGCCAGCGAACGTGCTTGTGCCCGTGAAGGTAAGCCACGGGACGATGTTTGGCGACGAGAGCGGCGAGGCGTTCTTCGCCCAAGAGCTGATGATGGGGCGCTTCAGGATGCTCCGGAGGATTCGCGAAGGGATAGTGGCCGATCACCAGCGTCGTCTTCCCGGCATGCTGGGCCAATTCCGCATCAAGCTGTTTCTCGAGTGCGTTCGTGAGGAGTCCATTCGACCGAATCGCGAACGGACGCGAAGCATCATATCCCACAACCACAGTTGAAGCATCAATCTCCCACGATCGAACCCCTTCAATCCGACCGGACGGAAACCACCGGTCGTATCTCGCCCGCGATCCCGGAGTGTAACGATCGTGGTTGCCGGGAATCTCGATGAACCGCTCCCCCCACTTTTCCCGAATCGGCGCCATCAGCTCGGCAGCCGCCTCGAACTCCGAATCCAGCGACATGGTGGAATAGTCGCCGGTAAAGATCACCAGGTCCGCATCCTGAGACGCGATATGGGCGGCGACCTCAATGGCGAGATGAGGCGGAAATTTGCCGCGACGATGAAACGCCAGATTCAGGAACCCCAGCCAACGCTTGGGATAGAACGGATCCGTCCAATCGAATTTGCAACGCCAAACATGGAGATCACTGAAATGAAGGACTTTCATGGGAAGGGGCCAACACCAAAAAAACTACCATCGAGGTCAGGCAAGGATGGAATCGAGATCCTTTTTCGTTCGTGGATGTTCCAGGTAGGGATCTCCATGTTGATCCGCGTAATTCGAGAGGTCCCTGGCCAATTCTTTGGCGACTTCCGGCTGCGCGTCGATGAAGTTGATCAATTCGTCAGGATCGGTCTCAAGATCAAGGAGCCAGGGTTTGTCGTGGGAAGACAGAATCAGCTTGTGGCGCGGCGTCACCGCACTGATCCACCCTTCGGATGAGCCGGGACGCCCCGTCCCCCGCATGAAGGTCACGTTTTTCCAGTCATTGCCTTCGCGCTCGGATTTCAGAAGCGGGCTGGCATCCCTCCCCTCTTCCTTTCCCGCAGTTTCGACTCCCATCAAGGCGAGCATGGTGGGCAGAAAATCGACCGTATTCACGACCTCATCGACCTGCGTTCCCGCCTTGATTTGGCTGGGAAACCTGGCCACGAAGGGAACCTTGGCGGAAGCCTCCAGCGGAATGCCCTTATTTTGCCGATGATGCTCGCCCCGCATATCTCCGTGATCCGCCGTGAACACAACAATCGTGTTCTCCAGCAACTCGCGCTCCCGCAACGCCTCCAACAAGCGCCCCACACAATCATCAATGCACTTGATCATGCCGCGATAGCTGGCCATCGGATAATTGCACTTCTGGGGAGCGGCCCAGCTGGGAACGCCCTTTCGCTCCTTGTCGTAAGTTCGCGGTTTCTCGACCACGTCGTCATCATACATGGTGTCGTAGGGAGCACGAACCGTATCCGGCCCATGGGGATCCGGGATACTCAGCATATGGCAAAACGGCTCAGCCTGATGCCGATCAATAAACTCGATCGTGCGATCCGTGAGAAAGTCCGTCGCGAACGACGTTTCGTCAGCGCCTCTGACGCTATAGGTCGGGTTGCCCTTCGCGTCGCGAGCCTTCACCCGCGGTCCATCCTCGGTTTCCTCAAACTGCTTCCAGTGTCCGCGATTGAACATGTAACGGTTGTCTTCAAACCCGAACTTGCGCTCAGGTCCCCACTGGGGTTTCCCAACCCCGTCCAAGTGCCACTTCCCGGCATAACCGGTCGCATAACCCGCATTTCCAAGCGTCTCGGCAAAACTGACGATGTCATCACGCAACGGGATGTTGTTGGTCGTTACCGGCGTGTTTTGCGGATAGCAGCCGGAGATAAAGGATGAGCGCGAAGGCGAACAGACCGGGGTTGCCGCATAGAACTTGGTACACAAGACGCCTTCTTTGGCGATGGAATCGATATGGGGAGATTCCACAACCGATTTCGTGCCCCACATGAACGCCTGCTCCGGCGGAAGCGTTTCCCGATAACAGCCCAGGGTTCGAAAATTGAGTTCATCGCAATGAATCACCAACAAATTGGGCTTCGCCTCTCCTTGAGCGAAAGCCGGAGCGGCTGCGGATGCAGTGGCGGCGGCAGTGGAGGTTTGAAGAAAATCGCGGCGTTGCATTCCCCACGCGAAGCTCTCCCTCACCGATTTTCAAATGCGAAGTCACAGATTTGCGCTCACTCCAGATTCGCGCGGCCCATCCCGGGATACTTCGAAATCCCTACCGTCAGGCCCGCCAAATCTCGCGAACTGAAGCCGTTTCCACAAAACCACTAGTCAATCCCAGATTCCATGAGATATGATGCGGCAAATGGCCCTGCATCACTCAATTTTGGCTTTGGCCGCAACGCTGCTGTTTACCTGTCCCGCCACCGCGCAGGACATCCCCAAGGAATTGCTGGAGGACGAACACTTTCTGGAGGAATTCGGCGTCAACAAACTGACCACCCCTTCAATTCGGAAGATTTTTGACCAGTTGAGTCGTCTCGAAGACCTTCCCTATGAGAAATTTCAGCGCGACGTCCCAAAGACTTCCAGCGATCGCACCAAACTGGCGCTGAACCTCGGAGGTCTCATCGCCGACGGCTTTTTCGTGGTTTACACGGAGAACCTTCAGGATCTGGAGGACGTCGGCCGTGCGATTTTGAAACACGCCGCCGGCCTGGGAGCAGGTGCCCGCTTTACCAGCCACGCCAAATCGCTTGTCGAGCACAGCAATGACGGCAATTCCGAAAAGTTGCGCGATGAGCTCGCCAGAACCCAGGCCGATGTCGAGATGGAAATGATCACGCTCCGTGACGAGGACGCCGTTCACCTGATTGGGTTTGGGGGCTGGTTGCGAGCGTTTGAAGTGGCCTGCGCGGCGAGTCTCGATCCCTTCGATGCGGGCCAGGCCGAGATCTTGCGCCGGGTCGACATTGCCGATTACTACGTCCAGGAATTCGAGACCCTGCATCCGGACATTTTGGAAAAGGATTACATGACCCAACTGTTCAAGCTCTTGATCGAGTTTCGGGACGTCGTGGACATTTCTCCCGAGCAACCGCTCACCGAGAAGCAAGTTCTGGCGATGAAACAGAAGGTGGAGCAGATGGTGAAACTCGCCTTTTGATGGCACGCCGGAATCGCTTCGGCAAATCGGCCAAAACTGACGGTTCAGAATGAACAAACGGCCGGAGGGGTGGTCCCAACCGCTGCATGAACTCGTCCCAGACTCGAAGAAATTTTCTCCGTGGAACCGGAGCCTGCATCGGCATTCCCGTTTTTGAATCCATGCTTTCCACCGCAACCGCGGCGGGTTTGCCTCAACCCGGCACCACGGCGACTGGCGCCCCACTCCGCATGGCGGTTGTTTACAAGCCGAATGGCGTCAACTACGACCGATGGAAGCTTGAAAAGACGGGCCAGGACTACGATTTGAGCCCCACGCTGCAGCCGCTGGCCAGTTTCAAAAAGGATTTCCAGGTTTTCACGGGATTTGAGCATCAATTTGGTTGGGGACGTCTCGATGGCGCCGGCGATCACGCGAGAGCAAACGCGACGTTTCTGACCGGTGTTCGCCCTCACAAGACGGCGGGTTCCGATATTCGCCTCGGCATCTCATTTGACCAGGTGATGGCGAACGCGATTGGCGATCAAACCCGTCTCGCCTCTCTCGAACTCAGCTGCGACGGCGTTCGCAAATCCGGTGCCTGCGATTCCGGCTACTCCTGCGCCTACCAGTACAACGTTTCCTGGCGGAGTGAAACCCAGCCCATGACGCCGGAATCGAACCCACGCCTGGTCTTCGAACGTCTTTTTGGGGCCGGAACCGGGGCCGAACGCACCGAGAATCTCAAGCGCCGTCAAGTTCAGCAGCGCAGCATCCTCGATTTCGTGATGAGCGACGCGAAAAAGCTGCACACCGCATTGGGCCGCAACGATCAGCAAAAGCTGGACGAGTATTTGACCGGAATTCGGGAAGTTGAGCAGGCGATCGAAAAGTCCGAGCGCTTTGGACTTCCCCCCGAACCCGGGATCCCCGCTCCATCTGGAATCCCAGGGAACTTCAGCGACCACCTCAAGCTCATGTTCGACATGATGGTTCTGGCCTTCGAGACCGACTCCACCCGGGTCGCAACGTTCATGCAGAGCTACGACGGAAGTAACCGGACGTTCCCCGATGTCGGCGTCAAAGAAGGCCACCACGGTCTCTCACACCACCGCGGCAAATCGGAATCGCTCGAGAAACTGGCCAAAATCGACCTGTTTTACTCGGAACATTTCGCGTATTTCCTCCAGAAACTCCGCGAGAAGAAGGATGCGGACGGAAACACCCTACTCCACAACTCCATGGTTCTCTGGGGCAGTGGACTGAGTGATCCGGATCGCCATCGCCATGACAACCTGCCGATCGTCCTGGCCGGAAACGGGGGCGGTCAACTCACACCAAACCGCCACATTCAGTTTGGGGAAAACAAGCCCATGACCAACCTGTTCCTCAGCATGTCAGAGAAAATGGGAGTGCCGATCGATCAGTTTGGCGATTCGACCGGGAAAATCGCTTCCATCTAGCCCCGCGCGCCCCGGGCTGGCTTGTTCCGGCTGTTCAGGCCAACGCAACCGAATCACCCGACGATCCTGGCGGGCAAATCCCAACGGGATTTCGCATGAACAGCCCAGTGTTGCCGAAGGCTACGCTGGGATTACCGAGCCAGCACGAATCCAATCCTGAAGGGATTGCGGAAGGCTTCGGGCGTCCCTTCCGGGACGCATCCTGGCACCGTCTCTGATCCGGTGGTTGCGCTGCGCTTCACCGACCGGCTAGGTTCGGGATGAGCCTCCGGCTCTCTGCTTGACCCATCCGGCGAAGACGATGGATGGGAAAAGGACATGGTTGTCTCACGCTTTCAGCGCTCGCGAATGCGGGCATCTTGCCCCGGGGCTTTGCTCGCGTGGGCTCGCGCACCCCAGGCTGGCAGGTTCTGGCTTTCGGCCAGCTCTAGCCAGAGAACGAAACACCCAGCAGGAAGCCGGAAAAGAAATCGAAAACGTTGGCGAGGCCTGAAAGGCCGAAACACGCCAGCCCGGGGCACCGCCCCGGGTCAAAGATCCGCAAGAATCGAGCGCTGAAAGTGCAATACAATCGCTCTATGTCTCACGCTTTCAGGGCTCGCTCGCGACTGCGGGCATCTTGACCCGGGGCTTTGCTCGCGTGGGCTCGCGCACCCCAGGCAGGCAGGTTCTGGCTTTCGGCCAGCTCTAGCCAGAGGG
>TARA_R110002096_G_scaffold308650_1_pt1 | contig 11592 bp, 4 predicted proteins | sample TARA_R110002096 | Tara Oceans TARA_R110002096 (sample SAMEA4397295) | marine metagenome | biome: Polar Biome; feature: [DCM] deep chlorophyll maximum layer (ENVO:01000326); material: water (ENVO:00002006), including particulate matter (ENVO:01000060) such as... | depth 35 m | reverse complement strand
AGCAACTATTTGTGACGCAATGTATGAAGACATGGCACGATCAGCCTTAACCAACTCTCGTTGGCGATTTGCAACAGATCAATCTGTGTTAAACCAATTATCCGAAACACCAACGGGTCGCTTTAAGGTTGCCCACCAACTCCCTTCTGAATCAATTATGCTTATAGCTGTTACCATAAATGGCTTTAACATTAAGTATGACACCTATGGCTCTAAGGTATTTAGCGACTCAGACGCTAATGACACTCTAGTTGCTGATTATGTCTTCCGCGCAAATGAAGTTAATTGGCCTCCATACTTTGTTACCGCTGTTCAGTATATGATGGCTGGTGTGCTTGCCGTATCTGCCGCACGGGACTCTCAGCTTGCTTCTCTTATGGAGCAAAAAGCTAACTATCAAATGACTCAAGCTCGCCGTTTACATTCCCAGACACAGACAACACGCAAGCTAGATACATCAAGGTTTATTGCTGAAAGGCGAAGTTAATGCAGAAAGTTAGAGTACCAGTAAATAGCTTTCAGTTTGGCGAAGTTAGCGATTCCCTTCAGAGCCGAAACGATACACCAATTCTTGCATCCTCTGCTAGTAGAGTAGAAAACTTTGTAGTAATGGGCGAGGGTTCTCTGAAGAAACGCCACGGCTTAAAGCATATTTATAGCTACAGTCTAACTTATGATGCAAACAACAAGAACCAATCTTTCCTTGCATCCTTTGTGTTTGACGACAACGAGCAATATGTTGTTTCAATTGAACACGCAAAGCTTCGTTTCTTTAGGCTACTTACTGACGGCACGATTAGCTTGGTTGATACTGTAACCGCAGATGTAAGTTCAGCTGCGCTTCCATTTAACAAGACTTACATCAACGAATATACCTACGCTCAGTATGGTGATGTAATGTTTATATGTCACCCGCTGTTTGCACCGCGTGTAATTACAAGGACTAGCCTTACAAACTTTGACGTAAGTACGTTTACCTTTGATGCTCGCGCAGATGGGCATAAAATCTATCAACCTTATTATGACTTTCAGCCTCAAGGTGTAACTCTTGACCCATCTAAAACAACTGGTACTGGCGCAACTTTAGTTACAAGCGCAGCTTATTGGACTTCGGATCACGTTGGCACAACAATTAAGTATCATGATTCAGAAATTTTAATTACCGCTGTTGGCTCTGCAACGTCTGCTACTGGCAATGTTATAGACACCTTAAAGATCAGGCTTGCTATACTTAACCCATTCAGAAGCATTGACGGTGACGCAACAGTAGAGGTTACGCATCTTGAACATGGCTTTGCTGGTGGAGAGACTATAACTGTTGAAGAGGCATCTGCCTTTGGCGGAATAAACTCTGGCAATTTAAATGGCTCAAGGACAGTTGGCGTTATTATTGACGACAATACCTATACCTTTGAGGCTGGGGGCGCAGCAAACACTTCTGAAGACGGCGGTGGTTATGTAAAACTTGTGACTCACGCCGCTACCCTTGATTGGACGGAGCAGGCTTTCTCTGCTGTTCGTGGATACCCTGCATCTGTTTGCTTTCATGAAAACAGATTGGTGTTTGCTGGAACATTAGCGCAGCCAGATACTCTTTGGTTTAGTAAGATTGGTGACTTCTTTAACTTTGATGTTGATGAAGCCGCTGACAATGATTCCTTCGATCTCACCGCTTCAACAGGTCAGGTCAATGAGATTAGATACATGATATCCAATCGTGACTTACAAGTTTTTACAGCGTCTGGGGAATTGTACATTCCAACCTACTTGAATCAAGCAATCACTCCAACTAACGCTCAGATCAGAAAGCAGACACCATACGGCTCTCAGTTTGTCCAGCCAGCGTCCATAGACGGCGCTACAGTCTTTGTTCAGCATGATGGTTACGCTGTTAGGGAATACCTCTACACTGACGGAGAGGACGCCTACACGGCTGCTTCGGTGTCTACGCTATCCTCGCACCTAATTGACGACCCGCAATCTATGGCGGTCGTACACTCAGGCTTTAGACTACCTGACTCTTACGCATTCTTTGTGTCTGGAGGTGGGGACGCAGTTTTGTTTTCATCAAACAGAGCAGAGAAAAGAGCGTCTTGGACTAGGGTAACAACTAGCGGAAGGTTTGCTGGAACAGTTGCTATTCACAATAGATTGTTTGCTAATGTCTATGACTCCTACAACAAATTGCAGCTTTGCGAATTTGAAGGAGACATAGGCTTAGATATGTATCTATATAAAGCGATCTCTAACAACTTAGTTGATGTAAGCGATCTGTATAACAACAATGAAGTCGTCGATCTTATAGCCACAGATGGTACAATTCAGTCCTATCTAGGTACATTTACAGTAAACTCTGATGAAAAAATTAGTCTTGCATCCTACACTGGGCTTGGCTTTACCCACGCTTATGTAGGCAAGTCTTTTACTTCTAAGATTATAACAAATCCAATTGATGTAGGGTCAGGAAATGGGCCTGCTACTGGAAGTATCCGTGGCGTTGCCAATGTAATTTTAGACTTAAAAGACGCTAGATCATTTAAAGTAAACAGCAGGGCGTTTACTAATGACACAAGCTTCACAGGTAAAAAAGAAGTGCGTATCTTGGGACACAGCCGTGACCCTAGAATTACTATTGAACAAAACGATCCACTGCCGCTTCAAGTAAACGGCTTAATAGCGGAGCTTATAATATAATGTATGAACTACTTGCATTAGCCGCTGCGGGAGTTGCTGCTTACGGGCAGGCTCAAGCTGGCGAAGCCTCTAAGCAAGAGGCTGATCTTAACGTATTTCGTTTTGGGGCAGAAGATACACTAAATAAAGCAGAAGCAATTCAAGTTGCTAACGCAAGAAAGAAAGAGTTCGACTTTGCGGAGTCTACAGTTATAGCCACGTTAGCCGCAACTGGCAGAACTATGAGTGGAAGCACTGTTGCTCAGATTCTTGAAAGAGAAAGAGAAACTGTTTTTAAGGATTTAGGTAGGATACAAACGCAAGCAAACCTTTCCTCTCTTAAAATGGACATGGAAAAACTTGCTGAATCTAGGCGAGGTAGAAACGTTAAGAGAGCATCACTGTTTAATGCTGCTGCAACAGCAGTCGGTGGCGTAAGTGCTTATGGCAGAACTAAAACTTAGGAAAAATTAAATGGCTGTATTGCGTCAACAAACACAAGTTTTTAATAAACCTATTGGGGTGGTTCGGGCAAACGCTGGGGCATCTCAAGTAGGAGAAGCAGTCTCTAGGCTAGCTGGAACTATAGCTGAAGAAGGTTTTAGGTACGCTGGCGAAAGAGCTGAGGCTATCGGTAAGAAGGCTGGTTTGTCACAAAGCATTGATCAAGTTATATCAATTGATCCTATGACAAATATGCCTGTTGGTTATGAAGCCCCTCCATCCTTTGGAACGATTGCTACTAACGCATACCAAAATATGATTGACCAAAGATTTCAAGGTTCAATTCAATCTGAGCTTGCAAGAAAGGGAGCGGAGTTTGCAGCATCATCTTCTACGGCTAATCAATACAAAACTCGCCTTTCTAATTACGTTGAGAGTATGTTTAATGCAGAAGGTGAAGCAACACCTTACAGCCAATACATTACTGAAGCGGGTACTGCATATGTCGCTAGTACATACTCAACCCTTGCTAAGAATGAGGCTGAAGCTACACGTAAAAAATTAATACTATCTCGAAAGGTTGCTTCTTTTGAAGGAGAGCAAAACCTTAAACATCTTATCCTTGCTGGGGCTAGCAGTTACCGTATATCCGATGAAATTGGAAAGCAGCTTGAAGATAACCAAAATTTATTTGACGTTGGCGGAAAGACATTTAAAGAGTACACCGCTACGATTGAGCGAATCCAAGGTCTTAAATCTATGTATGCGAATAATGAGCTTGCTGGTATATACTCAGGGCTTACCGAGATTCAACAGGAAAGGTTTAAGATAGGTTTGCAAGAGCCTTCCGTGATAAACGAGCTTGCTAAAGAGTTAAGTATTTTTAACCTTCGTAGCCTTGTTATTGACGCCAAAACCACAACAAACTTACCAACTCTAGTTGCTGGAATTGAGGCATTTAGCAGTCGTGTCGAAAAGTACGAAGGGCTAGAAGCCTCTGTAATAGTTGACGATCTTACTAAAAAGATAACGCCAATGTTAACAGTGAGCGGTGTTATGGCCCTTTTAGCAGATGTAGACCCAAACCTTAGAGGTCAGGTTCGTGAAGAACTTTTATTCTCTTGGATTACTAAAAGCCTAGATCAGGTCTCATTAACGTCTGACAGCATAGACATAATTACTAATGCTTTAAGAAACGAAAGTGGTGCTAATTACAACGATGTAGCTGAACTTATTGGTGGGGGTAATGGCAGAAGAATTTCTCTTGAGTTACAAGATATGAGCCAAACAGATAGAGAGACTTTAGCTAAAGGAATAGAAGACCGCAACGCGGCACTAGGAAGAATAGAATCTGCAGAGGTTTCAGAAAATGAAGAACAATTAAGAAGAGTGACTCGCGTCTTAAGAGACGGAGATGATTTAGAAAATACATATAAAACTATTATTAAAAGAATTAAAAGCAACAAAAAAATAGGTGAGACAACAAGAGATACACTTTTAAATAACCTACAGGAAATATACGCAGATGAGAGTTTGCAGCGCAGCCAAGAAATTTACCTTAATCTTCCAGATCTTGAACGAATTAGTGGTTTGTTAGCAAACCCCATAGGCAGTGAACTTCGTGATATGTTTAAAATTAAAAGACTTAAAGAAGCTTACGGGTTTTTAAAGTCTGCTTACGATCTGCAACCAGCCGCAACGGGATCGTTTATTGATGATAGGATAACTGCAATCCAGAATCAAAACCAAACAGAAATTGATGAAGTAAGAGCTTTAACAATAAAAAACAACATAGGCCAAGCATCTAAAGGCGATTTGGAATGGTACCAAACTCAAACTATTGGAGATACTGTAATAGTTGCATCTACAATGATGCAAAATATAACTGTTCGGGATACATTAAAGAACGGAGTAGTGCTTCCTAAAGTTGCAGATGCAATAGAAAATGCCTTAAACACCTTAGATGAAGAATCATTAAGGTCTGCTCTGGGAATTTTTGAGCAGTACACAGATACAACAAAGACAGTTATAGGCTCTGGTGATGTTCCGTTAGATTTAATGAGAGAAAGCCTAAGCCCAAAAGCCTATGCCGAATATAGTTCTATTCTTTACTCAGCAAAAGAGCTTGGTATTGAGCCGTTAGCTGTTGCTATGCAGCTAAGAAATTACGATGGAAACATAGACGCGGATATTAAAAAAGATTTAGGACTTGGCGAAGGCTCAAACATCAACAAGTTGTTTGGAGAGATTGATATTAACCCTCTGTTTCGCAGGGAGATATTATCTATACTTAGAGTTCGTAAAGCTTACGACGCAAAGATAACTGAGGATACAGTTGAAACGGTCATTAAAAGTTACACCAAAGGAATGAGGTCAGACTCTAGGGTTATTGCTCCACAGGTTGGCGATAAAACTTTTTATGCAAGACGTCAGTATTTTGGCACTGAAGAAATCATAAGAAACAGAGAACAGCTTTTTGACGCAATGATTCAAACAGGGCAACATAATCACTTGTTAACTGGCGGAACTGCATTTGATGCTGGAGTTGCTCAAATGGGTCTTCTTTTTGGTGCAGAGCTTAGTCTTGGCATGAGGGCTGTAATGGAACAGGTAGGTATTGGTGGAGAATTAATTAATAGAGAGCTAGTAAGTGATAAGGTTAGAACTAGAGGCGGCTTAAAAATACTAAGAACTGAGCTTGCGTACCGTCCAGTTCGGCAAGCGTTTAGTGAAGGTGAAGCTCGCTATGAAGTAGGTTATAAAACTGACCTTGGAACCTTTCAAGCGATTGAAATTAATGGTCAGCCTTGGATTTTAGAAAAAAACTACGCAACCGAAAAGCAATCAGGTTTAAGGTTTCAAGCCATTAATGCCCTTAATGTAGTTAATAACTCAGGAGGTACTATGGTTCAAAAAGCTGAAAGTTCAATCAGATACTTTTCTACTTTAGACCACGTTACTGAAAAAATGTTTTTAGATAGCTCTGAACTTCAAGGTAAGTTTGACAAGATTCTTGGGAATGGTGAGTCAATTAAATTATTTAGGATTCATCGAAAAACATATGAGGAATTAGACCAGTGACAGAGTTAAATGTACCTCCATTTAAAGACTACAAAACGAATCCACTGCCGCCAGCAGACCTTAAGGTAAGCACTGGATCTACTCTTGGCTCTCAATACGGAAACATTTTTAACCCTATTGGCGAAGGTCTTTCTTTTTATGGAGGCTCTCAATCTCCTTATGATTCTCAATCTATACAAAATGTTGAGGATTTAATTAAAGAATCTAATCTGTCTAAAGATGATGCTATTTACCTTAGAACCTACGGCATAGGATCAAATGATAATCTGCAGGCTGCTCTTTCCTATGTAAGAAAGAGGTCTGAAACTAGGGAGGTGTTAGCTCAATCTTCTGGTGCTTCTCTTTTTCTAACAGATCCATCTTTGCTTGCTTCGGTGTTTATTCCTTATTTTGGTGTAGCTGCGCTTGGAAGGACAAGATCACTTTTAAATAATTTAACTTCTTCTTCTGCTCTTAGCCAAGCAGTAAGAGCAAAAGAGATATTACGCATTGGGCCAACTAGGGTTAGAGTTGGTCAATTAGGTCAGTTTGACGATGCAATTACTGGTGTTTCAAATTCATATGATGCCAAAGGTTTAGCTAAACTTGGTGCGCTTGACGCAGCAGTTGTTGATGGTAGCGTTTCTACTATTCAAGCAATGACGGAAATAAGCGAAGGCAAAGACCCTATACAGCAAATAGCAAATGCTGCTTTATTTACTACTGCATCTACTGCTGTTGGCGGAATGATGGGGTATGGGTTTGGCTCTTTGTTGGTTAGACCAAAAAACGGAAAGGTTAGAACTCAAGCTTTTAACGATGGCTACAGGCGTTATCTTAACAGTATTTCTGAAGAGCCACCTTCATTAAATATTAGGTTAAACACTTTAGACAAAAAGTGGGAGGCAAACAATGCTAAGTTAAAAGCCTCTAAAGCCGAGGGACTTAGAATTCAAAACCAAGTACAAGATGCTTATGACGCTGACCCAAATTTGACAAAAGATAGCTCAGTAATTAAAGATTTAATTGCTAAAAATAAATCCAATGAATCAAAAATTGATCAATTTCAAACTATACAAGATGGTTTAGGAAAAGAACGGGCAAAAATTTTAGAAGAACAAAACGGTGAAGACGGAATTTCCCTTGCTGGAGGATGGTTTAACAATTCTTGGTTTATGAGGGCCGTACCTACAGTTATTCGGACTACAATTAGAGATAAGTATCTTCCCAAATTTGCTAAGATGGACATGCTTTTATTGGGCGGTGATAACGGTATGCCCTTAGCCATGAATCAAATGGGAGAAAGCGTAGGGTCTTCTACGTTTATTAAAACAGCAAGACGCCAAGGGGATTGGTTTAAAGCGCTTGATGTTATTAATACTAACTACAGAGAAATAAGTCCTAGAGGCGCAGCGCAGATATTTAATGTTCCTGTGGGCGAGTACGTTGAAAGAGTGCGCCGTAAGCTAGGTAAGGACAGCTTTGCTCCAGACGAATGGTACAATCACATTGGTGTTTTGATGATTGATGAAGTTCCATTTGATAAAATGACACCACAAGAGGCTGCTTCAGTGCAAGCTGCTAGAACATTTTTTGATAAATACGGCGTAGAGCTAGAGCAAGTTGGTTTAATAAACTCAAGAGATTTGTTTGATACAACATTTAACAAAGCAAACGCAAACGTCTCTAGGCTTGAAAGCCTGACTGAAAATATTATTGAACAAAATCAAAAATGGATGAGTCCACAGTTACTTTCTGCTGCTGCAAAAATTCAAGCAACAAACCAAAAGCTTAGGTCACTTGGAAAGATTGCGTCGACACGTGGCCTTACTGATAAGCAAGTAAAGTTCCAAGCTTCGCTTGAGAAACAGCTTGTAGGTTTGCAGGAAGTCGCAGAAAGGTTTGATAACTACTTTTCTAAGATTGACGATGCAAAAAACGTAGACGATCTAGCCGCTTTGTTTAATGATTTAGATCTTACTGACGGCATGCGTCTTGCCTTAGGTAAAGCAGGGGATGATCTTGCTCTTGCAAGAGCTAGAGTAATCAACGCAAAAGAAATGATTGATCGCGCACCGCCAACGGCTAGTCAAAATAGTTATCTTACACGTATTTTTAATCGCAGAAAGATTGTAGGAGAGCGTGAGGCGTTTCGCAAAATTCTAATTGATTGGTTTAGAGCTAACCCCGAACAAATCAGCAGGGGTGATGATGGTTTATTTAAAATAGACACTCTTCCAGTAGACGATGCTTCTCTCATTGCAAGAGCAGACAGAACAATTGACAACATTCTTGGAGAAACAGACGAAGACGCTGTTGATGCTATCTTTACGGGCATTGGAAAGAGCGGCCCTCTTGTTTCAAGGCGTCTTAATATACCGAACAAACTGATAAAAGACTTTATTGTTACTGACATTAAAGAAGTAATGATTGCTTACACCAATAGGGTTGCCCCAAAAATTGAGTACCATAAACAGTTTAGAAATCCTAAAAATGGCAGGCTTATGTCACTTGAAGACCGTACGGATTACTACCGTCAAAGGTTAACAGAAGAAGGCGTTAATGAAAAAACTATAGATGAGTACATTAAGAACTTTGTTGCAACCTACGATCAGGTGGTAGGCACAACCTTAAAAAGGCCAGATGCTATTGACACTAAAGTTGCTGAATTTTTAAGAACAGCAACAAGTTGGACTTTTTTAGGCGGGTCAGGCACGGCGGCTCTTGGTGATGCTGCATCTATTTTTATGGATCATGAGCTTAATGTAATTGGTAAATCTTTTTTAGGAATGATGGACGACTTGTCTCTTAATATGTCTACAAGAGAATTACAGTTAGCAGGGGAAGCCTTAGAGATTGTTCGTGGTACAACGCATCTTAAATATCTTGAAAGCTTAACTAATGATGCTTATAGCAAGACGCTTCCAGATAAATTAAACAATGCTTTTTACATCATGAATGGCCTTGCTCCCGTAACTGTTGCTATTAAATCTATGGACGGTTTGCTTCGCGGTCACACTATTATTGAAGCTTCAACTCGTTTAGTTAATGGAACTGCAAGTAAGTTTGAACGAGAGTTTCTTGCAAGGTATAATATTAATGAAGAGCTTGCTCGTAGGATTTCTAAATCTCCATACAAAAAGAGCCAAGGCGAACTTTTTCTTCCTAACACTGAAGCTTGGACGGATGATGTTGCAGTAAATGCGTTTAGAGAAGCCTTAGCCTCAGGTGTTATTAACAGGGTTATTATGGGTACCCCTGCTGACAAACCATTAATGATGAGTGGTGTTGCTTACGTTCCTGACAGCATTGCAAAATTTCTTCCATTTGATTTACCTGTTGATCCAAGGGTTCAAGGCTATCGCAGAGTTGAAAGCGGTTTACTTGCGCTGCCGTTTACTTTTTACAGCTACACAATGGGTGCTTTAAGTAAGATTACGGGCAACTACGCATCTGGTTCCGTTAGAAACAAAGCTGCACATACTGCGGTTGCTCTTGGCCTTGGTTACGCAATTGTTAGGAGCCGCACTCCTAGCTGGGCTTGGGACGACATGGATACAGAAGATAAGATTATGAGATCTTTTGATTTCTCTGGCCTTGCTGCAATTTACAGCGACATGACTTATCGGGCTATTGCTATGGCAAACGAAATGGGAGTTGAAAGCGGTTTTCCAATTCAACCTAAGTTTGATGCTGGAACTGATCCTTTAGGAGCAGCGGTATCGCTTGGTGGTGCGCCTGCTGATTGGAGCTATGAAGTGTTAAGTGCTATAAAACAGATGCTCGATGGTGATATTCAAGACGGCGCTAAAAGTTTAATTAGAATGATGCCTCTTATAGATACTTTAGCAACTGGTGACGTTATTAAAGATGCAGCTACAGGTTTAGTCGGCAATCTCCCCAACAGACAGTAATTTGTCCTAGTTAATTTGTACGTTGATAAAAGCTTACTCTCCGTGAGATAACAGGAAAAAGAGGATGGATAAACATGACGATTGATATCTCAGACAATGCTGCGCGAGCTAGTTACACAGTAAATGCTGGCGCAACGGTAACTTCTTTTACAGTTCCCTTTGAATTTTTTGATGATGGCGATCTTGAAGTTTATGTTGATGGCACCAAGAAGACTATTAGCACACACTATACAGTGAGTGGTGGCTCAGGCTCTACGGGAACTGTTTCTCTGAGTGTAACAGGTGCCTCAGGTGGCTCTAGTGTTGTAATTGTTAGAAGCACTGTAATTGAGCGTACATCAGATTTTTCTTCTGGCGCTGATATTAACCGCGCTGCATTGAATACGCAGTTAGACACGCTTACAGCTATTGCTGCTGATAATCGTGATCGCGTTACTCGCACAATGAGCGTTCCAGATTCTGAAGTTACTCCTGTTTTAGTTTTACCGTCCGTAGCTAATCGCAAAGGTAAGCTTCTTGGGTTTAATTCCTCTTCTGGTAATGTAGAGGCTGGCCCTGTCCTTTCTGAAGTAGTAACTCTTGCTGCAATAAGTGCTAATATTACTTCTGTTGCTGGCAAGGCTACTGAAATTGGTAGGCTTGGAACTGCTGACGCCGTATCGGACATGAATGTGTTAGGGACAGCTGATTTTGTTTCTGATTTAAATACTCTTGCTGCAATATCTGGAAATATTACTACTGTTGCTGGTGTTGCTAGTGCTGTTAGTAGCGCTCCTGCTAATGCAACTGCTGCTGCTAACTCTGCTACTGCTGCTGCTTCTTCTGCAAGCGGAGCTTCTAGTTCGGCTACGGCTGCGGCTAGTAGTGCTGCTGCTGCGGCAGCTTCTTTTGATTCCTTTGACGACAGGTATTTAGGAAGCAAGTCTTCTGAACCGTCTGTTGACAATGATGGGAACTCTCTTGTTGAAGGTGCTTTGTATTTTAATAGCTCATCAAATTCTATGCAAGTTTTTGACGGTTCTGACTTCATTGCAGCTTCTTCTTCTGGAACAGCATCTTTAATTTTGTACGAATACACAGCCTCAAATAACCAAACGACTTTCTCTGGCAACGATACAAACTCAGCGGCCCTGTCTTACACAGTTTTAAACATACAAGTTGTTGTAAACGGAGCTATATTAGACCCGTCTGATTATACTGCAACGTCTGGAACTAGTGTAGTTTTAGCGGCTGGGGCTGCGCTAAACGATGTCGTCAACATCTACGCATTCAAGTCTTTTACCGTATCTGACACAGTGTCAGCTTCTTCTGGTGGCACATTTGCAGCTAACGTTACAGTCAATGGCAACATAGTTGTAAGCGGTACAGTTGATGGTCGTGATGTAGCGTCTGACGGAACGAAGTTAAACGGAATTGAGGCTGCTGCTGATGTAACAGATGCAACTAATGTTGCTGCTGCTGGTGCTTTAATGGTTGGTAAAGATAGTATCTGGATACCCGC